>Ga0302280_1003015_pt1 | contig 12429 bp, 15 predicted proteins | sample III_Fen_E1_1_FD_198771 | JGI IMG/M metagenome (GOLD analysis project Ga0302280, IMG submission 198771) | Peat permafrost microbial communities from Stordalen Mire near Abisko, Sweden - III_Fen_E1_1 | ecosystem: Environmental > Terrestrial > Soil > Wetlands > Permafrost | place: Sweden: Abisko...
TTTCCTCGTTTTTTAGGGAATGAAAAGCATGCACCTGACGAGGATTTGCACACTTTTCTGGGTGGTTTAGATTAATGAAGTTGATCTAAGGGATAAGATTATCCAATCTGCCCGCAAAACAAGGCCAGGAAAAAACCGAAAGTAAAAAACCATCCCACAAATGCCCCTATAAGAAACCATGAAATTTGACTTATAACTTTCCCAGCATCAGCCATTAATAATATGGTCAGCCATGAAGTAGTCCAGTGAAAAAGAAAAAATCCTAAAAACCCGCCTGCAATCCCACCGAGAATTCCCAAAATCCAACAGATGATTTTAGAAAATAAACCTAATGAACCGTAACAACCGCTATTCCAGTCAATGGACAGAATAATGGGTCTGATTTTTTCTGTAATTTCAATTAACAAAACAGCAGTGCTCATTTTATTGTCAGATTTTTAGTGCTAAAGATCATAAGGGGCATAACCAAGGCTTGTAACCCTACCATTGCAGTCAGGACATTTATCAGATCGGAAGAATCCCCCTTCAACACATTTGCCACAAATTATTTCGTTGCAGTGTTCACATTTAAAAAACTGAACAAGCATATTTTCATTCTTATAATCCCGCATTGATTTTCCACATTTATCACAGGTCAAATTTTTATCACTCATAACATATTCATTTAGGGTTAAAAATGAATTGAGTAAATATAATAGGAATATTCAAATTATAGCATATATGCTATAACATATTTTATCATCTCTGTGGACTTTCACGGTATGAAAGTCAGGAAGAAGCACGTTCGTATTTTTGACGAGAATGGACTCAGGGCATTTGCTGAACACCTAAAAACCGTAAGGACAACCAAAGGTTTCACCCAGGAGAAACTCTCTAATGAATCTGGCCTCACGCTTAGCCAGGTTGCAAGAATAGAGACAGCAGCAATAAACCCAACACTGAGCACTATATTCAAGATTGCACGGACGATGAAGGTAACACTACCTGAACTTTTCGATTTCAAACTGCCAAAGGAAAAGGAGTAGATAATTGATCTGCTCAGTCCTTTTTTAATTCCACCAGCTTATCTGTACCGAACTTCGCCCTGAACTTTAGTCTGAGTTTGACAAGGTTAGCGCACTTCTCGTATTCCTCCCTCCCCTCAAAATGGGTCAGCAACAGCAGAAAAAGCAGTTCGCCCTTATGAATACCGGATGAGTCCTCAAACTGCGAGTAGTCGAAGTTACCCGTTTCATCAAAGGCGCTGATGTGGTTCATCATAAGAAGTTTGTACACTTCGTTCATTAGTTGGTCTACTGCATCGTCCATAACTTCATTTGCATTATCCATAATATGAGTTTTATTGGTGGTTTGGGAAAATTTTCCCAAACCCTTATTTCTTCTTATGTTTCGGTTTCTTCTCGCCTGTTATAAGTTCTTCCTTCAACAGCATGAGGGTGTCTATATCAGTTACGGTATCTGGGTCGTTGAACAAATCATCGCTATTGAGCATCCTGCGGTTAGTTCTTAGTAGTGTGTTATTGAGCGACGTGAGGTACTTTGCCGGCTCTTTTGTGTGAATCTTGATAATGATAGAGTGCTTCTTAATGGTGATCATGCGTCAGTTTTCCGGCGAGTATAGCAGATGTAAGTGACTGGAAAAAATACTTTCCCTTCACAATTCACCCGATTAACTTCTGTTAGTTCTGACAAAAGTTAAATCGGTTGTTATCCTACTTCTCCATATCGACGGTTTCGGCTAAACTCGCCAATGAACTGTAATCAAAAACCCATGAAACAGAGGACACTTCACGAAGAATCGCAAATAAGATGGCACCTGCAACATAACTTCATACCGTCACTTAGAATACCCGTGATGGCTTGGCTGATGAAGCTATGCAACGACCTGAACGAGGGTAAGATTGAAGCCGACGACTATGTCCATGAATGTTCAATTAAAACGGTGAGCGAAGTGCTCTCGGATTATGCGATAGAACTAACTGAAAGGGTATGAGGACGATAAGAGTAAAATATGATAAAACTCTTGAAGATGGCAATGATTCATACTACATGGTCAACGTCGAGGATCTGAAGGAACAAGTGAGGAAGTACGTAACCGAAATCGACTACCGGGATTTTTATTATTGTTCGAGCGGTTTCAAGGCTGATTGTAAAAGGAGAATTGAAGATATAAAGGGTGTGAGGAAAGGTTGGGCTTCAGAATTAATATCGCTCAATGTCGTGCCTATCCTGCCTTGATAAATATCCGCTTACTCTGGGGCGATTAAAAGCTCGTCCTTGATTCCTTTCTAAAAACTCATTCCATTATCCCAAATGGTTTGTTGTAGTAGAAATGACTTAAAAAGCAAAATAGACTTGCCAGGAAAGCCCGATTGCTCAATGGAAGGCTATTTTAAAGCCTTGCTCAGAGGATAATAGCGGTTTATTCAATCGTTCATATTCTAATTCTCTCATAAAAGTTTTAGAAACTTTTGTAGTTTTCGCAATGCCAAAGAATAAAAACGCATACACCAGGTATTTAGTCATTCATGGTTGCCTGAAAAACAAGATGCACAAGTTCCCGACAAAGGAGTTCTTGCGCGAGAGGTGCATTGAGCGTTTAGACGATGATATTTCTCTTTCTCAAATTGAAAAAGATTTAGAGTCAATGCGAACCGATAGCCGTTTGGGATTTAATGCACCGATTCGATATAACCGCCTCAACAAAGGATATTATTACGAAGATGAAGATTATGAATTCATGAATCTACCAGTTTCGTATGATGATGTGGAATCTTTGGATATGATCAGCGCCCTTTTGCAACAGTTAGGTAGTGTCGAACTGGTTAGAAAGTTTGAAAGCATCTTGCAGAAGCTGATGGAATATCGCAACATCAGCCGGCTTGGTGACGCCAAAGAAATCAATAAAATAATTTTCCTTGAACAGGCTGTTTTTGACGATGGCATCCAATGGCTTGAGCCATTGACAAAGGCAATTCTCAATAAGGTGGTGATTGAATTTGAGTACCAGAAGTTCCTTTCAGACACGATTAAAGTACATGAGGTAGAACCATTACTTCTTAAAGAATTCAGAAACCGTTGGTATCTATTAGGCTTACATTGCAAGACCAAATCATTATTGCTATTTGGATTAGAGCGATTAACGAACTTGAAACTAATAGAGGGCAAGCATTTCAAACGCCCTGGCGGATTCGACCATGTGGATTATTTCAAGCACTATTACGGTATTACCATTAAAGACGGAAAGCCGGAAAAGATTGTTCTTTCCTTCACACCTCGTCAGGGTATGTATATTAAAACTCAACCCCTACACGAATCGCAGCGAATTCTTAAGGACGATAAGAATGAGCTCAGGATAGAATTATACTTAGTGCCTAACTTCGATCTATTCATGCAGATACTGAGCTACGGTGCGGAAGCGAAAGTGCTAAAACCTGAAGGTCTGGTGAAGTGGGTAAAGGAGGAGGTAGAAAAAACTGCACTTATTTATAAAACCCAATAATCTCAAACTCTGATTATTACTTTAATTCATTCAAAACAAAATTTATGCCTTTTATAAAAACTGATACAAAATTTCACCCTCGACTAACTAATACTAATGAGTCAAAATTTATTGAAACAATTATTGATTCTTTTTTTGAGGAGCTTAAATTTTTTACTAAGGAAAATGAAGAAAATAAACCTGAACCTTGGAGACGTTATGCCGAACAGCCCTTACTTGGTCTTTTAATGACAGGATTAGTAAGAAATACAAAGAATGAAAATATTACCTTGATTCCTGAGTACATGGCTTATAATGAAAAGAAGTCGATTGGAAGACCAGACCTTTTCATTAACGTAAATAAAACCGGTTATATCGTTGAAAGTAAATACCTGACTGAAGGGTGTGGAAAATATTGGGATGTTAAAGGATTTAAGAATCAACTCCACGAAATAAAAAAACAACAAAAAAAATATCAAATCAAAGAGGATTATAAATATCTAAAAGAGGTTTACATGGTCTGTTTGGTTTTTAGCAGCGTGATATCAAAAAAAGAATATAGATTTAATGAACACATAGCAAAATCTAATGAAGATCATTTTTCAGAAGTTGAGAATAGCTTTTATACCTTTATTTATGATGAAAATTGGAAAAAAAATGCTGCTGAGTCAGAGATATGGAAAAACTCTTATTCTGGGTTAGGAGTCTATGGTTCAATAGAAAAATGGACAAACTTTTGAACAATTATTTTTCAACTAAAGCCAATAATCTGGTATAATTATAGATTTTCTTGTATGTTTTTCTGATGTTTGTTCGTTTTCGTAGTTCTGAAGCCATTCATAAGCCTTTTCTCTCGAATCAAACGCTTGCGAAATTTCTTCATTCTTATTTTTTAAAACAATCCATCTTAGTAATCCCTTATTACTCAGATATTTTACCACGATGTATTTGTCTGTTTTGCTCAAGTCCTTTTTATGGTCTGCAAGCCAACCATAAGCCTTTTCCTTTGAAGTATAACTGGGCGATATCTCTTCCCTTATGTTCTTGCATACCACCCATCCGTATAACCCATTTTCGCCCCAATATTTCACCACTATGTAATCATCGGGATTGATAAGTGGTGGTATATTTAGTTTAATCGGTTTGCCTGCTTTGATTTTAATATTTATCGGAGGAGTTAACGATCCAGGTTTTTTATCCCTTTTTTTTCTCGGTTTAGTTCGTTTCATTTTACTCATAATGTTTATTTCCGAGGTTTATATTATTGAATACTTACAGCATTTCATAAGTTTTTGTATGAAAATTCAAAGAAGTGGCTTTACATTCTTGATAAGAAAATCAATTTCTTCCTGTACACTACGATATTTTCTAAAAGGAGTAGATGGATGAACTATTAAGACAATATTCGTTTTAAAATGGTCTAATTTATAAAATTTAACATCCTTAATTAAATAGGAATCCATCGGTAAGTCTTTGTAATTTTTTGTGGCTGTGAACTTCCTAAAGAGTCCGTCATTTTTCTGTTTTAGAAAATGGTAAACATACTTCCCTAAGCAAATGATTAATTTGGGGCGTTGTATATTAACTTGCTCTACAAAAAAATCATAGCAATAATCAATAAACTCCTTACCGTTTTTATTTTTACTCTTGAATGGCGGGGATTTGCCCATAATGTTTTCCCCCTTTTTTCTTACCCCCATAATTGAATTTGTAAAAAAACAATCGGACAATTCAATTTCGGACTTATCTAAAATGGTTATTAAATTACGCCACGTTGGATTCTCTTTTTTTCTTTCCCCATTATCTGGTTTAAGATATAACTTACTTACATATTCCTGGTTGCCAAAATCCTGGCCTAAAACCATTATTTTACCAGATGGGAATTTTTGAACCCCAACATCTAATCCATTTCCGTAAGGGAAGAAACCAAAGATATCTTCTGGAATAATCCTTTTCATTCCAGAATCCTTATAAGATTTAACAATTCTTTCAAGGCTAATGCTAAGATGTTTAAGTTCCTTATTTTTCATCGAAGTTGTCTGGAACAATCAATATTCAAAACCCAATCTTCCGCCTTTCCACCACAGTATTAAAAACTGTATCCTGTAAGTTATAGATTTCCGCTAATGTCATTGGCTTGTTTATTTCTTTATCAGTGTAAAGTTTCTTTACCAGATGATTCGCTTTTTCCATTTGCAGCGGCCCGAATTCATATTTAGCTATTAGCCTACCTTTCCGTAAAAGAGCACTGTCAACCTGAGAGAGATCAGTATTGAACGTGCAAATTACTTGCATCCCGAGGCAGTCTGATAAAAGTCCATCACAAAGATTGAGAAGATTGGAGATTGCGCCATTTGCCCTGGTCTTCCTTGAAGCGATTACATTCTCTGCATCCTCGATTACAAGTATACAGTTTTCCATATCTGCCAAAAAACTCATGAACGACGGTTGACCAATGACCTCGGCTAAGTCAGGCGGAAAATAAATTACCTTCTTCTTTAATTGTCTTATCAAATGCCTGATATAAGTTGTCTTGCCTGTACCAGCGGTGCCGTGCAATAACACGATACCCTTCCCCTTCTTCTCCTGTAACCGGTTCAGAATAATCTTATGTATCGGCTTGAAATCATCATTGTAATATTCATTGAGGTCAATGGGCTCATTCTTAATGGGAAATTCTCTAAGTGTAAGTCCGTCAGCAGTAGTGTTAACCAAATTAATATGCGGTAAAAAGTCGACTTTAGTTGTACAAGAAAGGATGAGTTTTGTATATTTTTTTATTTCACTTATTGTATAATGGGGTGCGTAAAGAATTACCGCCTGTTCATAGTAACGGGTTCCCATGTAGATGTAAATATCATTCTTGATTGGAAGTAGTGCCGTATAAATTGAATATCTATGACTTAGCGGCTCATAGTTTAAAGAAGTGGTTATATTGTTATCTGGCTGTGCAAACTCTTTTCTCAATTTACGAAGCAGCTTTTTTTGATCAATGTCATGGAAACTTATTTTTGACGGTATTACCCCATTCATTTTATAGAAGACCATATAAGGATTCATATACCTTGCACTCTTGAACATACGGGACAGTATTTTCTTTTTAAATTCTGCTTCTAAGTCATTTTGTTTCATGAACTGGATAGTATTAATTCGGCGTAAAATTAATGCGCCACATTGCAGTGTATTTGAGGAGTAAAAAGCCAATATTTTAACTAAAAATATTGCTCATTTAGAATGGGCTTCTCATTAATTTCAGAAAAGTACCTTGCAAATAAAAAATATTCAAGAGCCCTAACAATTCCATTAATTTTTAAATTAACGGGATTTTTTAGTTCATTAGAACGTTCTATCGCAAGAAACTTTACATAAAGTTTAAGGGGATTTGAAAAAATAATTTCGCGCACAAAATCATTCCGTAATAGCTTCATTAATTTTTTACTATATTCTATATTTTGATTCATAATAACTTCAGCATTGATTAATTTGTGTAATCGATCCGCTTCCGCATGCCCGTGACCAGTATTTAAACCCTTAACAAAGTTTTTACCTAATCGCGTTTTTAATCCCTCGCCTCCATGAGTCATCCCAATGTTTATTATTCTTTGAGAGTTATGGTTTGGTTGCTGATATGCGATGAGATAAACTCCAGGATAATTTTGCAATTGTAGCTTATCACTTAACTCATAAGCAAAACTCATAGGGTAGCTAACGTTAAGATTTAAATTTTTATCATTAATGTGAACATATTCTCGGCTACTTATAAAGAGTTCCCAGCTATCATTTGCAAAAATATTATTTATTTGCTCTTCGAAAAAAGAATGCAAATCCTTACCATTCGTTTTATTTAAAACATTTTCTATTTCACTAATTGATATACATGTCATGTGATCTGTATTAATTATTTAATATGCTCTCTGCTAATCTGCGTTTTCTAATTTAAACTAAGTTTGAAATCTTTTGAGAAAGGTCAAGCCTCTAAATTGCTTTAGAGTGGATGCCAAGCAGCTTGCCAATTTTCAAAAATAAAGTTTCTTAGCGTTTGTCCGTTTCCCGACTGCATCTGATATCTCGCGCTACCAGAGGGGGTTAATAATTCCCTGTGTCTAATTCCATGTTGGTCGCAATAATCAGTTATTGTATTCCAATATTTGTCCCAAAAATCATTGCCTGTTTTTCTTGTCCAATATACATTTGTAATTTTTGGATTTTCTATTAAAAGATTGACAATATCTACCGGCGTAAACTTCTTAAAATCTTTCGCAATAGCTAAATCACTGTAATCACTTAAAGCAGCGACATGAGAGGGGTCATTACTATCAGCATCATCAATACTTTGCAACAAATCGGTAATTGCTAATAGGTTTCTTACGCAAAATTGTTTCCAAGCTAAATGTGTATCATTCCTGAGATTTGAATTTTCATAAAGACGTGGTAATACATCCCAGAAGTAGTTGTTTTTTGTTCTCCCATAAAACCATGTGGCAGGATTATTTAAAACATCCCAACTGGGATTAAATGTCCCTACTACTAATGTGGTAGGCTCAAAATCAATTCTTCCCAAGTTTAAATAGTCAATAAATTTATGATTACAGGGCATAATAAAACCTTCTGATTTGGTCACACTAAAAATCAATTAATAATTTCAGGGCAGTTCATATTCTAACTGCGGCAAGCCTTCATAATCATAAGGCGCATTTTTAGGTTCACCATCCGGTCTCTCCTTTCTTCCTCGAACTGAATAGACCGTCCAGTATTCCAATTCATCAGAATCAATGCAGTAATTCAGTATCTCCTCTATTTCTGAATCTGTCAAGTCCGGCTTTAACCATTTCAGTTCAAGTTCAGGAGATAAAAAAAGCGGCATCCTGAATTTATTATCTCCGCCATTATGAATCTGACTCATAAGCTCATTGGCCTCTCTCGTGATCAATGTGAAGGTTTGTATTACTTCGGCAGTTTCAGGATCAGGAATCGGCGAGTTATTGTAAAGCCCAGGTAAGTAAAACACTTGCCTTCCATGAATCTTTACATAATAAGGGACTTTGTTCTTCCATCCGCTGATCTCGCGGTGCTCATATATTCCCGTTACCGGTATCAGGCAGCGATTATTCCTGATCTTATTCCAGTAAGCCTTCTTGTCTAATATTTTTTCGCTTCTCGCATTGAGCATGAATCTTCTGCCCTCCTTAATTTTATCGGGCGTATTCATATAGGAAGCAATCAGCCCCCATTCCATTGGCCGCAGATCGTATTTCCCATCCTCATAAATGACAATGGGATATTTGGGGTAGGCGTGAGCGACAAGATGTACCGCATCGAAATTCATGTCCACCTGCGACTCGATCTTCATGTGCGGAAAATAGGACGTGATTATGTCCACGGAACTGTCAAAGCTAATGTCGTAACACATCAGAATGGTTTTTCTATGTCATCAAATTTAGCAATTGCTTCTTTACCGTTAAGCATTATTTTAACGGATAATGTTCCCTTATCCATGAAGAGGTTTAGCTTAAGGTTGTCATTCCTCTCAGGCTTCCATTTTAGTTTTGATCCGATGTAGAAGCGTATCCTCTTTTGCCAGTCGGCCTGTAAGACATTTGCGAATACGCTATACCCTTCGGGGCTGGAGGCCGCAATCTCAAGTTTATTCAGGTGTTCGGGATTATCTATGTCATAGAGGAAACGATAACTATCCGTATTTAAACTGTCGTAATGTTCCATTGCCGGTTCTATTCCCATGTAATGCGTAATGAGAAATGAGCTTTTGATTTCGGGTTGCAGGCGGTTCTTACCGCGCTCAAAGGATTGCCTGACAAAATATTTATTTCCTTCCTCTTCGAGAGCGGTCAGCAATTTCTTAGTAAAAGGATAAAATGGATTAAATGCCATGATGCCTCTTTTTTATTGGTAAAGCATGCCGTTAGTGTAAAAATACGACACCTTCCAAAAATTTATTTAATAACAATCCATTGAAATTCAAAAAATGTTTGGTAACATTATTAACATTTAATTGTTAATTAAGTTAACAATAGTTGCTATTTACCAATGGAGAGAAGTATTGTACATATGGATTTGGATTCGTTCTTTGTTTCTGTAGAACGGCTGGTCAACAGTAAGCTGATTGGAAAACCTGTCATTATCGGCGGCACATCAGACAGAGGTGTTGTGGCGAGTTGCAGCTATGAGGCGAGGAAATTCGGGGTGAGTTCTGCCATGCCATCCAAACTTGCGCGCAGATTATGCCCTGATGCCATATGGGTAAGGGGTGACATGGAACTGTACAGTAAATACTCTACCGACGTAACTAAGATCATAGCTGAAAAAGCGCCCTTGTTTGAAAAGGCGTCTATTGATGAACACTATATTGACATGACGGGAATGGAAAAGAACTTCGGCTGCTTTAAATGGACCCATGAACTCAAACAATCCATCACAAAGAATACAGGCCTGCCCATTTCATTCGGACTGTCCGTCAATAAGTGTGTTTCTAAAATTGCCACAGACCAGTCAAAACCGAATGGCGAATTACAGGTTGTGCAGTTGATGGTAAAGGAATTTCTCACCCCCCTTCCTATTGAGAAGATACCAATGGTCGGACAAAAGACCGCTCAAAAGCTGAGGAACATGGGCATCTACAAAATCCAAACCCTTAGCGAAATGCCTGTAGAACTGATGGAAAAAGTTTTGGGCGAACACGGCCATACTATCTGGGAGAGGGCCAACGGCATTGACAACACTCCTGTTATTCCTTATTCGGAACGAAAGTCCATAAGCACAGAAACCACATTTGATAAAGACACCACCGATTTTAACCAGATCAATATCATCATCACGCGCATGGTTGAAGAACTGGTCTTCCAATTAAGAAAACAACAAAAACTGACCGGCTGCATTACCGTAAAAATCCGCTATTCAAATTTTGATACCCATACCCAGCAAATATCAATTCCCTATACCTCTTATGACCATGTTGTCCTTAAACACGCAAAGGAATTATTTAAAAAGGTTTATGAAAGAAGGTTGCTGATCCGGTTAGTAGGTGTTAAACTAACCCGCCTAATTTCAGGAAACCAGCAGATCAATTTGTTTGAGGACTCCTTAGAGCTGATCCATCTCTACCAGGCTATGGATAAGATCAGGAAAAGATTTGGCGACAAAGCCGTATTCAGAGCAATTACCTTATAGTCCCCATGTACCTTAATGTTCATTCATATTACAGCTTGCGCTATGGCACTATTTCCCCCGAAGGCCTCGTATCACTGGCTGTTCAAAAAGGTATTAAGGCAATTGCGCTGACGGACATCAACAATGTAAGCGGCATATTTGACTTTTACAGGGCTTGTAAGAAAGATAACATCAAGCCTGTTGCAGGTATGGAATTTCGCAGGGATAATGAATTGCTGTTTGTGACTCTTGCTAAAAACAATAAAGGGTTCATGGAGATAAATGAATTCCTGACCAAACACAACATCGAACAAATTGCTTTACCGGATGAAGCCCCTGAATTTGAGAATGTTTTCGTGATCTATCCTTTCGGCCGGCAAAAAAAAACTCTGCGTGAGAATGAATTTGCCGGAATACGTTTAAATGACCTCAACAAAGTAAGGCTTCGCATTCACGGCAATGAGCGCAAAAAGATAGTTCTGTTGCAGCCGGTCACCTTTTCCAGCAAATTAGAATACAAACTGCATCAGAACCTGCGTGCCATTGATAACAATACGCTTCTCCTGCATCTTCAACCTGATCAGGTCGCTGAACCTAATGAAGGTTTCTATAGGCCTGAAGTATTAAATCGCCTCTTAACCGATTTTCCTGAAATAAAATACAACACTGAAAAAATAATGGATGAATGTTCCATTGTATTTGACCTGACATCCATCAAGAACAAAAAGATATTCAGTGCCTCACGTTATGACGATAAGCTCTTGCTTGAAAAACTGGCAATGGATGGACTGAGTTACAGATACGGTTCCGGTAATTCAGAAGCAGTAGGGCGTATCCGTCACGAACTGGAAATAATCAACGACCTGGGATTTGCAAGCTACTTCCTGATAACTCAGGATATTATCAAGTATTCCATGTCGCGGGGCTTCTATCATGTGGGGCGCGGCAGCGGGGCGAACAGCATCGTGGCCTACTGCCTTAAAATTACTGATGTCAACCCTATAGAACTGGATTTATATTTTGAGCGGTTCCTTAATCCGCAGCGCAAGTCACCTCCTGATTTTGATATTGATTATTCATGGAAAGAGCGTGACGAGGTTATAGACTACATATTTAAGCGCTACGGGAAGCGCCATACGGCTCTCCTGGGCACAATGTCAACCTTTAAAGGCGATTCTATAATCAGAGAACTCGGTAAAGTCTACGGCTTGCCAAAAGATGAAATAGATGCGATCGAACTAAACCCCTTAGACCCTGTTCGGCAAAACGAAATAACTAAAACCATTTATTCACTTGCCGTAATGATGAAAGACTTTCCTAATCTTAGAAGCATACATGCCGGTGGAATATTAATATCGGAAGAACCTATAACGGCTTACACGGCTTTGGATTTTCCGCCAAAAGGTTTTCCAACGACACAGTGGGATATGTATGTATCGGAGAGTATCGGCTTTGAGAAATTTGATATTCTTTCTCAGCGAGGTATCGGGCACATAAAGGAAGCCGCCGATATTATCAAGCGCAACAGGAAGATCAGCGTTGATGTTCACGACATTGAGAAATTCAAGAAAGACCCGCTTGTAAAAGAGCAATTGTATTCAGGCGATACTATCGGCTGTTTTTACGTTGAGAGCCCTGCCATGAGGGGGCTACTCAAAAAACTGCGGTGTGATAATTACATTTCTTTGGTGGCGGCAAGTTCAATTATACGCCCCGGTGTTGCAAGTTCAGGTATGATGCGTGAATTCATAAACCGATTTCATCACCCCGACCAGTTTGAATAT
>Ga0302280_1003016_pt1 | contig 12421 bp, 6 predicted proteins | sample III_Fen_E1_1_FD_198771 | JGI IMG/M metagenome (GOLD analysis project Ga0302280, IMG submission 198771) | Peat permafrost microbial communities from Stordalen Mire near Abisko, Sweden - III_Fen_E1_1 | ecosystem: Environmental > Terrestrial > Soil > Wetlands > Permafrost | place: Sweden: Abisko...
ACCGATTTGATAATAAGCTTTATCGTATCTTGCACAGTCAAAAGCCTTTAGTTCGCACTAAATACTATGAAGACTTTAAATTTTAAGATTACAACTCAGGGACTAATGCTGTCGTCGCTGTGCTATCTTATACCGGATACGATATGGAAGATGCTATGATTATTAACAAATCTTCTTATGAGCAGGGATTCGGTCACGGCTGCGTCTATAAAACGGTTGAGTATCTCCTTTCGAAAGATGAAGGCAAAAAGCCTCCTAAATTTAAATTGTTTAAAGATGCTCCTCTTGAAATGCAAAAGCTCTTCTAAATTCCTCAGCATGTAGAATCGGATGGTATTATCCGAGTGGGAGCTAGTATAAAAAAAATGTCTCCATTGTTAATTCTATTCTAAGTTGCAAAAAAATCATTTAAAACATTTTATAACAAAGAATCAGAACCATGCTCAGTTGAGAGTGTAATCATAACTGGAGGTGATAACAAAATGGCAGAGAAAATTTATGTAAAACTTCGATTTGACAGAAGACCAGTTATTGGTGACAAATTCTCTTCACGTCATGGTCAAAAAGGTGTTCTTTCGATGTTATGGCCCAAAATTGACATGCCCTTTACTGAAAGTGGTATGACACCTGACGTTATCATCAATCCAAATGCTTTTCCAAGTAGAATGACCATTGGTATGTTGATTGAAAGCATGGCTGCTAAATCAGTAGCATTATAAGGCGAATCATTTAAATATGAGGCTTTCGAGGCCTATGAAAATGATAATGTTGTAAGTTACTTCGGCAAAAAATTGCTTAATGCCGGGTATAATTACTACGGTAATGAAACAATGTATAGCGGAATATACGGAACAGAGCTTAAAGTAGATATTTTCATGGGTTTGGTGTACTATCAACGTCTTAGACATATGGTGCACGATAAATCACAAGCGAGATCAACGGGTCCAGTAGATATTCTTACTCAACAACCACTCAAGGGACGTAAAAAAGGAGGAGGTATCAGGATGGGAGAAATGGAAAGAGATGCCATGCTTGCTCATGGTCTGTCGCAGACTGTAAACTAAAGACTGTTCAAAAGTTCAGATAAATCTTAAGGTTATGTTTGCAATAAGTGTGGTTTGATGATTTCATGCTTTAAGCAAATGCACAAAATATCAGGAAATTCTCTACAGTAAGTCTATGACATAACCACGATTTGTACGAACTGTAAAAGTAACGACTGCAGTTTAGTGGGAATTCCCTATGTAATGAAATATTTAATCAATGAGCTGGCTGCAATGAATATCCGCTTGAGATTCAAGTTGAAATCATGAAAGGAATGATTTGTATGTTTATAATACTTTAAAATGAGTTGACATGATTGATTGGTGAGATTGCTATAAATATAGTTTATAGTTGATTTATCGATGGATTTTATTTTAGCTCACTCCCGATACCAGAGAAAGAAATACACCTAATCTATCGAGATATGCGACTCATTGCTATAAAAAAATAGTAAAGATGAAGTAAAGATTTCACAATCTAGGCAGCATGGATGCTTAAATGCCAGTGCTTAATTAAGTAAAACTATATAGATGAACTTGAGACAGAAGAAGAGGGCATTGCAGAAATGATGATTAAATAAGAAGATACGAATACTTTCGCAAGAGTTGGAACTTCCTTTAAAGCAACTGCTAATGCTAATCCTATCATGAGGCCCCTTAATAGTGGTAGACTTAACACTGGATTTCAAAGAGTTGGTACGAGTGTTGCTTCTAGAGCTGGGTCTCGATCTAATGGTATGCTTCGAACTGGTAGAGTTATGACAAAAGGAGGTGTACCTACAACTTCTAATGGGCGCATTTTACGACTAGCTACTGCCTCTTTGTAGCAGTATGGATAAAACTTTTTTGATAGTTCAAAGGTTGATTTACGAAAAATAGCGCAGCGTAAATCAAAAGCAAGATTAATATTTCAGTATCTTTTCTATGTCTAGCACAATATAAAAAAGAGTCTGTAATTGGCAGTGATGGCAACATAGAACAACAACTATGAAGATGCTTGGTGGAAATTAGCATTAGGAAAGTGTTACTATCACTTGAATTTTTATAAATAAGCTGAGAAACAACTATTATCTTCAGTAAAGCATAACAATAACATTGACTCTTATTTATACTTAAGTAGAATATATGAAAAACAAGATAATGTTGCTAAATCTATCAACATATTAAAGGAGGCCAAAGCCAATCATCCTTTCTAGCCTAAATTGGAAATTGTTATAGGCAGAATATATGATCAACTGCATGATCTTGACAAATCCCATTAATATTATAAAAATGCACTGACGATGGAAAATTGCAATATTGAGGCAGTAGCTAATATCGCGTCCTTTTTCTTCTACAAAGATCAACCATAAATTTCTTTAAAAATGTACCAACGTCTCATTGAATTAGGCTATGAGTCCGTGTAGATATGGAATAATATGGGACTATGTTGCTTCACCAATCATCAGTATCATCTTTTTTACAGTTGCTTTGAAAGAGCCATCCTAAATGGTAAAGACGAACCACTCATTTACAGTGATGTTTGGTACAATATTGGATATATATATACTATCTTTGGATAAATGGATATGGCCCTCGAAGCATATAAACTATCGTTAAATTACAAACCAGATAATTGTGAGTCTTTGAATAATATCGCAGTTATTGAAGCAAAAAAGGGAAAACTGGAGTCAGCCATAAACTACGCCTAAAAGAGTTATCGTTAGTTAGTTAATTTTGAAGCTGCCTATAATTTATCCATTTGGTATTTCAAAACAAACCAACTATAAAAGGCTAATGTTTACAACAAATAGTCTTTAAAATTGTACCCGTTGCATGCTGAATCCAAGGAATTGGCAACTCGTTTGCTCCGTAAATTGGATAGTCTATGATATTGTATGTAATAACTTAATATAATACTAAATCATTTAACGTTGACTATTGATGAAGAGAAACAACTCTGCACTCTCTCTTAAAAATTTAGCCATGTCCATTAAGCAATCCATCTGCCTCGAAGCTCAAAGAACCGCCAAACGTGAGGTTACCCTTTTAAGAGAGACTCGATCCTCGACAAGTCTTAAGTTAAAAAATGAAAGCGTCTTGAATAAGATGAACGAAATAAAAATGAATAAACAACAAAAATAAAATAGAATATTCATTTTGTAAAAATAGATTACTTATCTATAAAAGCAGATGTAAGCAAATAAAAGTTCAATCCGCAATTATAGTAAATAGTTAGGGTAGTTTGAAGATATTACCAAGAAAATAGAGGAAAAGTAAGTAAAAGTTCAAGAGGAACGAATAGTTATTGAGCAAATTAGAAATCAAATTTTAATGCTGAAGTAATAAATAGAATCCATCTATTATAACTCTGAGTAAAGGGTAGCTGAAAAATAATACTATTAATAGCTATTATAAACTTATGAGAATCAGTATGAAGCCTAAAGCAAGCAAGTCATCAAAATACTATAGTTGTAGCAAAAAAATTGTCATTTATTGAATTAAATCAAAGCGCTTGAGGCTAATATTGAAGCAAGTCAAGGAGAATTTAAATAATGGAAGAACTCAGTTGAGTTTGATCTCAACGAACACAAACTCAAAAATAGTCTTAAAATTGTCAGATTAGAATTAATATAATATGAAGACAAATGCGATGAGTTTTGCAATTAAAACTCTCTGAGAAAATTAAGATAGCTTTTTTGTTTGTATTTTAAAAATTATGCCAAAACAAATGGAATTAGTAATGAGTCAGTAGAGAATGGAATCGATATCTACATTTGTAAAAATGGTTTGGTCGAGGATTTCAGTTAATTTCTCAGGTAAAGATTGATTTATAACAAGCCCCGAAGCTAGCCAGTATAAAAATATTTATAAACTTTAATAAAAATGGAGCAACTATTTAGAAAGAGCAGTAGTGAAGTCAATAACAAACTTCACAATTATTTTTCAGATGATATTAAAGGTCTCATGACGTCAAAATAATAGAAAACTAGTTAGATAAAATTGAATTAGTTGGCGATAAAAGAAACTATGGAGAAAATAGACTTGCTTTTTAATAACGAAAGCATTGCAGTGATTGAATATATGCGAGAGCAAAACAACAATAAATATGATATTAAGTAGATAAAAAACAAGCTGAGATAAAATAAAAAATAGCAGCGAAATCGTATCGATAAAATGAAGGAATCATTTAAAGTAGTGCAATAGATTGAGGCAATCATTGAAAAATAACGCAAAAGCACCAAAATATAAGCCAATAAAGAACAGATTATATAACTTCAAGATAATCTCATCCATAGTGAAAACGTCATTGATTAGCTTCAATTTAAACTTCAAAAGCTAAATAATTAAAAAGATAATGTTGAGACTATTATCAGTAATGCTATCTCCAAATGGAAAGAAAGAGACGATAATAAGGACAAATTGAAAAAGTTATATTCTTAACTTCATCAAGCGAGTAACATATAGCTTATGTAGAATAAGAGAATGGATTTGCTCTCACAAAAAATATTACGGAATCACCGAGTATCAAAAGATAGATGAATTCAAACTCCAAATCCTTAAAAAAATAGGTATATGAAGAAACTAAAAAAACCAAGCATAGTAAAAATCCAAGTATTTACTCCTTGAAGCAAAATAAAACAGTGTTATCTCTAAGTAATCCTTTTAAAAAGATTATGGACCGTGAAACTGAAATATGCCAGCCGATCATAGATAACTGTCAGATGATAATATCTCGAAAGCTCTCGAGTAAAGATGTTCAAACCAAGTAGTTTACTTACAATGAGCTGAAAGAAAGCAACACGATCAGAAATATGACTCATAACATTGATATGAGAAAGATAAAGAAAGAACATCAGGAAGGGAGAGTATCGAATAAATAAAATGATCGATGGAAAATAAAAAATGAAAATTAGACTGTTACTAAATCTAAATATACGATATCAATGAAACCAAATCTTTCTTCATCAAATAAAAATACCAAAGGTAAAATTTCATAAAGTTAAAGAGTATCTTTATCCAAATTACTGCTATCGAAATTCAATCGCTGATTCTTTTCCACTTTTAAATTATGATATTGTTGTTTGATCATAAAGCATAGAGTTGGGTTTAATAAGTTTATATTGATAAATTAACAGTTATTAATATTGTCTAATGATGAAATATACATCAAAAGAAGTGAGAGATAGTTTAGGCAGAATTGGAATTAAAAACATTAGCAGAATAAAAGAAATGAACTCGTAGAGATATAGATAGACGTTAAATTTCATGCAGGAATGGACCAACGATCTGATGGAAAGATAAAATTCGTTGCATCTTCAGCGAGTACAATATTCACACCAAGTAGATAAATAGCCCAGCCTTCACAATTAAAATTAGCAATCAAATCGTTTGGATATTTAAAAGTTAATAAGATAGGAGTTTTTTAAAAAAGTGGAGAGTTTGTATATAAAACAGCTGGTAGTCAATAACATCAACCCATCGTCAAATTCAATGAGGGAATCCAGCATGAACGATTTTTAAGATAGTCTTAATAGGACAAACAAAAATGACCACACTTTTAGTAACTAAGAAAATTATTATTTCGGGAAAGATTGCAGTCACCATGATCGTTCTGATAATTATTGATAAGAAAAAGCAGACTGTTAATCGGCTAATAAATAATTTATTAACATCACTCTTGGATCTGCAGAAATTTTTTACTCTTCTTTTTGACAGCCCTCAATTCCAAATTTTATTTGTCTTCTTACTTTTTACGTTTGCTGCTTGAACTTTTGTTTTTAAAACCTTTTTTATCATGAGCGGTGGGACTTTTTAAGTTTAAGAGATGACTAAGTGGATTGATAATCGACACTGCTTTTGTTTATTTTGTTTCAATAATATCAATCTTCATACCTTATTTTTTATTTTTTTTGAAGTTGCCCGCCATCTATTTTTTTGTTCTTACCTCTATATGATCAAATTCTCCATTCAAGTGTGATAAGTCAGACAAGACCTTGATATGATCTTTCTTTTTGATTGGAGATGATTATAATTGTTAAATCGAATCCTCAACAACTGAGCTCAATGAAAAACTTAATAAATTGCTCTAATTGTAAACATTCTTAGAGATAATACTTTCACAACTTTATTTCATACCACTCGAATAATAAGATTATTTTTATGTACTGATTTTCAACTCTTTGTTGAGGGACTCACTTTATTTTTGGCTTTCTTCTTTTTCACTGATGAAATATAAATCGTTTTATAGTCTTTTTCTTATCGTCTATTATCTTTAAAGCTGCTTACTCAAAAAATCAAGTTGTTATTTATATTAAAGAATAATTTGATTTAATTTTTAATTTTCTTTTTTGCACATTTATGTTTCGTTTTTTATTTTGGAGTTTTCTTGCTTTACTTTATTCATCTCTTCAATACTTTTTACTTTTTATTGGATTAGCCCCTTGTAGGCTTCCTTCAATGTTTGATACTCCTCCTTTAGATAGCTAAGTGAATTTATGATATCTTGAACATTATTGCTGTCTTTACTTTTTTTCTTGCTTTTATCGTTGCTTTGATTATTGTTGTCCATATACTGACTCTTTCGTCGAAGTACTTATTACGTTAATTTTGAGGGAGAATCAATCTTGGGGTTTTTAAGATTTTGATTGGAAAAGCAGAGATGCTCTTGAGAAGAAGGAATCCGTTTATTTCTGAAAGAAGGACTTCTTTGCTTTGTAAACAGTTCAAGCTTACTCGAGTTAGAATACTGTGGTGACTGTATAGTCGTTATCATATTAATTATATGATGAGCGGTTAAATCCTAAAATGAAAAATGGATTCTCGAGTATTTTTCTTCTTGAAATATGATTTTAGCAAATTGGTTCAATAGTGAAGGAATTCATAAAATATAAACTAAATCAATTTTTGCAATAAGTTTGTGCTACTGATGGATTAGATTTATATTATTTATTCTCAATATGACATCCTCCTTAAAGTTGGCTAATATTAAAACAATTCATTAATTTTTGAAAACTTACAAAGGAACAAAGCTTTCTAATTTAAGCGAGTTGCCTTTAAATTTCACTGTGAAACAAGAACATGCAAACAAACACATTGAACGTACATTTGTTTATAGGGACTTTAAGGAAGCTTTTTGCCACTTTACGTTAATAGCTAAAACTTGCCAATAATTTAACTATTACCCGGAAATGTTTAATGTTTACAACAGGATAGTGATCAAACTTTCCACAAAAGATAATGATTTAAAGTAAGTAACAACAAAAGATCTCTATATTGCCTACCTTTTGGATGAGATCCACTCCAAGACAGCAGATTAGGCGCATGAATCAACTCTGGCCAAAATTCAAGCAATCATTTGATTATGGTAAAAAATAAATACAGCTACATATCTAGAAAATATTTTTATTTCTAAGAGGTAGTTTATTTACAATAAAATATAGCTATTTGAGAAATTGAAAAAAAATGAATTGCCAAACAACAGAATTTTATATTTTACTTCTTCTTCTATAAATAGCAATCTAATTATTTAATAAAATATCAAAATCAGAATTTCTTCTATAAATGAAAGGCAATAATATTTATAGCCTCGTTAAGCCATACGAGGAGTTTATCACCCAACATTATGATTAAGTTCAAGATAAAAGCAAACCCAACTAAACAAACAATATTTTCACTGAGGAAACGACAGATAAGTTAACAGAGAATGATCTTAACAATTCGAAAAGCTATGAAATAGTCGGGTGGAATGAACTCAACGCCTATAGAAACAGAGTTCTCAAACTACAAAAAATATCTTCCAGGAAGGATACTCTTATGAGGTCAGATCGAGGCTCATCAAGGGACTCAAGCAATCGATAAAAGAATCATTTTCTCGATAAATAAGAGGTTATCAATACCTTACCCTTACTAAAAAAAAATATATCTAACCAACGCTTCCCAAAAAAACGAAAATAGACTTGGATGACTAATTTTTCAGATTTGAAGCAATCTAAAGCCAAATCAAATAATCAATCCCCTAAGAATTTTATTCATTAACTTAGCATTAAACAAGTGAGAAACAAAATGAAAGAGCATGAAAATGAATGGAAAAAAGTGTTTGCCAATGAAAGTCCAAATTAAAAATTTCCAACTATAAACAAGAGTATTGAGCTTCATAGATAAAAAGAATAACAAAAATCAATTCTTTCATTAAATGAAAGTTTAAACAATATGAAAAGTAATCTTTGGATTGAAGTTTTGCGAAAAAATATGAATATGACAGACATATACACAAAAAAACAAATTGCTAAAACATTTACAGACAATGGTCGATTTACTGCTCTAGGTAATTCCAAATTTAAACTATAAAAATAGTGGATAGATGAAAAGGAGCAATAAGGATACCGATTTAAATTTTACCGAACTGTACTTCCTTCTGAAGACTTAAACAAAATAATTTCAATTAGATGACGAAAATTGATATTGTATAATAGCAACATTTAATGATATTTAAAACAAGTGTATCATTTCAGAATGAATTCACATGGCATAACAACAGTATGCTTTACGATTATGTTATGGCTTTTTTAATTTTGTTGTTTCGTCTCCTTCGGTAGACTCAGTTCCCTATTTGGAATTTTATTTTTTCCTTAACTTTGATTATTTTGAAGCGTTTAGTTTTATATTGGCTTGAACTAGCATATCAGCGACTTGATGAAAAGCATCTTCAATATGTTATGCAGTTTTAGCGCTGGTCTCAATGTATTGTATTTATTTATGTTTGTCTAAAAACTACTGAATCATTTCAAGAGAAACCACTCTCTTTTATAATAAATCGCATTTATTGCCAATTAACAGAATTTGAGTTTAAGGCGGACAAGAATTGCGTATTTATCCGTACCAGTAATTGACAGCATCTTCATATGACTGTTTGTCAAGAATGTCAAAGACAATCATTAAAGCATGCGCTCCACGATAGTAAGAACTTGTGATTGTTCTAAACCGTTAGTGACCTGCCGTATCCCAAATCTGCAGTTTTATCCTATTTCCATTGAGGGGAAATGACTTGAAGCGAAAATCTACTCCGATGGTTGCTAGAAAAACATCACTGAACTAATCATCAGCGTAGCGAACTACTATGGAAGATTTGCCAACTGAAGAGTTTCCCACCAGTACTACTTTGAAAAGATAGTGATATTCGCTTTGATTTTGCATGATTTTGAATATAATTATACCTTTTATCTATTTTTGAACAAATAGCAGCCAGATGACAAATAATAAAATTGTTAAATTGTTAAATTGTTAAAACAGCTCCTTTTATTCTGTTATTGGAATATATTACAGACTTGAAATAGAAAAACTGATTTTTTTTTAGAACCTAAATCATTAATAAATTGGCTGAATATTTTAGAATAATTAATTTACTTATCTTACAATTAATTGCAATTAAATCATTGTTCATTGTTCATGGAAAGAACTGATAGCCATCCTAATTTGAGATACTCCACCTCGCTATTTATTTTTCTTTTTTCGGTTAATTTACTCGCATTTTTTCATGTACTGGTTTAGCTCATCGTTTAATTTTTTTATCTTTGGGTTTTCCTAATCGATTTACCCAAGATAAACAGGGAGCTTCTTATTTTTTGAGGCGGTTGGTTTTTTGCTTTTTTTCAAGTGCTCATTATATGTCTATTCGAGCTCTATTCTTTTTTCTCTCAGTTCTTTTAATTAATTATTGATTTGAGTCAATTATTCAGGCTGCTTAAGCTTAAAATATTCTTGAACTGTCTCCTTGTTTTAAATGATTATCTATGATGAATTCTCACCGAGTTCTTTAGGAATAAATCGATCTTCCTCCTCTTCTTCTTTTTTAGAAATATATATATGACCTTTAAATTAATCCAGCTTATCTTTTGTTGCTTTTTCATATTAAGTTTTAGCTTTTTAAAGTTATTTCTTGAGTTATAATAAGACTCTTTATTTTTGTTATTTTTAAATCAATAATTTCTTTGTTTTTGACTCCACGTCTTATATTATTTTATTTTTTTACTTTATTTCTTTTTTACTAACTGATTCATATAAATCCTGTTTTGTCTTTTTCAACAAATTTGGCGGAATATCATAAGAATGGTTGATAAAATTTATATTGATGATTGTCTACATCTGTTACAACTCGGTATCAACTTGAGTGAACTCTTAGCTTATCACAGCCTCCTTTCCCTTTGCTTCTTATCCAATTATCGCATTAATTAATTAACCTTTTTTCTTGATGAGACCTTGATATTTGGCAAAATCAAATTTATTTGCTTCAATTTACTCTTTACTAGTTTTATTAAGTTAAATTAAAACTTTAATTTGATTTACATACCTTTTCTTTCTCTGCAAACTCTAAAACTTTGCAGGCGTTATATGATCTTTTAATTTTTTTATTTGGTCGTCGTAAAACTCCTTTTTCGGTAATGCTGAAATAAATCTTAATCTTTCTCTTTATTTTAATGTTTCTTATTATTCTTTCTCTTGACGTTTCTTCTCACTTTATTTCAATTTATTTACAATTTGACATTATTCTTACTCTTTCTTATCCTTTTCCTATTAAATAAATTTAGTCAAAAGATCCAATTGGTTTTAATATGCATCTAATATTTTCGTTTTATCACTCAGTTTTTATCCAATATATTTCAATTTTTATATTTTTTGCCTTATACTTGTATCATTCAGAAATTATTCAATGATTTCAGATTTTTTATTTAAATTCTCCTCCATCTTGTTAAGTTCTTATATGTTTTAGAGGGTGTATTTTTTAATTTCTTCTTCCAACTGACTCTATTTAAAGTATTTTTGTATCTAATCTGAAATACGTTAAAATTCTTCTTAGTTAGCTTTTCTTTCCTCTTTTAGTCTTCTTACTTCTTATTCCTTTGCTGCTTTTTCTTTGGCGATTCTTTCCTATTTTAATCTTTCTTATTATTTTCTTATTATTTCTTATTGTTCTTTTCGTTCTTTCTCTCTCCTCTATTTTTATTTGATTTCTTTTTAAATATATAAGTGTTTAAGTACTAATTCTGTTAAGTTTGGAACTTGCCCAAATAAAAGTTTTATTTTTCTCTAATTTTTTTCCTCTACAGTTAGTTCATCTTCATCCTCTATTCCCTAGTTTCTTTTGTTTAAGAATTCCAAAAATGTCGTATAATTGTCAAAATAGGCTCGTTAAAAAATATTTTGATTTTATAGAATAGGAATTTGATCTTAATATTTTTAATTTTTAATTTTCTCATTAACTCTTTCTCTCTCTTGATTAAGATTGTGCTGATTATCGCATAACTTGAGAATAAATAAATCTTGAAAAGTGAGTATTTAATTCATTTTATCCTCTGAAGCTTTTTTTCTTTAACATTATTAACTTTTAGATAAAAGCTATGCCACTTTTAGGTCATACTACGATTAATTTTCAATAATTTTTCTTCTAATTTTTTCTTTTTCATTGACTAAATTTTCATAAACTTCAGATATTTTGAGTTCATCTTCAAGAATTAAGGTTTTCTCATAATGTGATTTAATTATTTCTTACTCATATCTTATTAAACTTGAATTAGCTTCGTTAAATTATCTTTGATTTTTTGTTTGGCTTAGTTTTTCAGCGTCAATTTAATTGGTCAGCTGACGAATTTCCTCCTTTACCTTTTAATCATCAACATCCCTATTATCCTGGAGATATTTAATTTTCAAAATATGCCTTCTAATTTTCATCTTGTTCGCATCTAACTCTTTATCACATTTTTATTTTTTGCCTTTCATTTCTTTGATACTATTTTGTAATTTGGTTTAACTTTTGTTAATTTCACTCTTTTGCTTTTGAAGTTATGAGACGGGGATTATTTTTTTAATCTTTTTTTCTTATTTTTTTCTATGAATTTTTGGCTATTAAACTTGTGGTATATCCATAACTTTAATTTTAGATACATCATCATTAGCAGAATCATAAATTTACTAATTATTAAAAAAAATATCCGCTTCATTTTCATTTTTAATAATTAAATCAAGAGCTTTGGATCCTTCGAAGCTCTCTTTTTTGCTCGAGACATTAAATATATTCTGTGAAGGTTATGCCTGTGATAAAATAAATGGAGGAGTCGTTGAGTTATCTGAAGGATTTGTATCAGGACCAAAAAGATTATTAGCAGGTAAATCTTTTGGAGGCTATGGTTGTGATAAAAGAGCTGGAGGGGTAGTTGAGTTGTCTGAAGAATTTTTAGCAATACCAAAAATATTAGACGTTGTAGCTTTAGGATTTATAAAGGGATTAGTGGGAGATGCAGAAGATTGAAGCCCTCCAAATGGATTGATTATCGGAGAATTTAACGATTTACTAAAAAAGTCGTCCGGTGGCGCCTTTCCAGGGTTTGACATAGATATTGAAT
>Ga0302280_1003017_pt1 | contig 12418 bp, 19 predicted proteins | sample III_Fen_E1_1_FD_198771 | JGI IMG/M metagenome (GOLD analysis project Ga0302280, IMG submission 198771) | Peat permafrost microbial communities from Stordalen Mire near Abisko, Sweden - III_Fen_E1_1 | ecosystem: Environmental > Terrestrial > Soil > Wetlands > Permafrost | place: Sweden: Abisko...
AATGGAGCACTGTACTACTTTTGATGAAGAAAGGATACTTCATTGACCACCGTACTTTATGATGGTAAAAATCTACATGCGGATCGTAGAATCGTTCAGGATTGTTTTCCTACCAGAATTAGCAATGATGGTGTAAAGCTTTATACCAATGAAGAAAACACAATTGCCATTGGTTGTTGTGGCATCTTGCCTGATACCAAAAAGAAAGAGCAGCTCTTTACCATAGTAGATTTCTTATTTAGGAAAATGTATTCCAGTACCTTTGTCTACCGAGGAGAACTTAAAGATCTATTACCGATTACTATTGCAAAGGATCTTTCTACATCTGAAACCCTTGACTTCATTGCAATAACATACAACAAAGCGTTTCTATGTCGAGCTTCTTATGTCTTTCCACAAACTGGGTTTCTGTCTGCCCTGGGGACCGGTGAAAAAGGTATCATCGCCTGTTACTATGTATTACAAGATGTTGCTACTGCATTTCGTGTTTCTTCTGAATTAGACACGCTGTCATCCCCAGAATATATGTCAATTATGGCAGATACCCTTAATCCATATGTCGTGGAGTAGTCATGAACGTCATCATACATCGAGGATATCTCGGATTCCAGCCACTGGAGGTTCGTGCAGACATTTCATATACATTCACAAAACCTACTATTGAATCCTTCATTGACGATGGGGTGGTGTGTATACCAATTGGATCGATGGATTTAGATCAAGCTGATCTTGGTAGCGATGGACCTGTTTTAGAATCATACCAAACTTCAAACGGATTATATGCACGATGGCTACTGTGGGATAGAACTGGAATTTCTGACCACACATTCTTGAAATCGGAGAATTATCCTAAGACCACAAGTGCTACAAATCCAACTTATACACGAGTCGTATTGGGTATAACTCATTCGTTTGCAGCAGTACTCGTTCCTCGGAGTAATCTAGCAGAAGAATATTTGACAGCTCTCGTACATGCAGATGCCACGTTAGATCAAATTGATGCCTTCTGTCAGGAATTTTATATCGGATCAGGCAATCCTTTTGTTTGGACAAAAATTGAAGATATACGGAAGCTTATTGCTGATTCAAAGGGAAAGGAACCAGTCTTTCCCTTCAATGCAGTCAGAGACGGTCCATCACGACACTTGATGCATGTTGTCTAATATCAATACAGGAGCTAGTGGAATCACCACTAGCTCCTGAGTTACTTTTATTTTTTGTTGGGGATAAAAAATAACTTCTATCGAAAATGCTATGTGTGGCTGATGATATTATGCATGACGAAAGAGAGATAATGGAAAATCGCGTACTGTCTCGCGGTTCTGATGTTATAGTTAGAACGGATAGCGAATTTGTATCACATGTAGCACATTCCAAACCAGGTGTTACACCCATTCCAGCTAAGCTTTATGTGATTACTCCTATTTTTAATCCAAGTCGTTATAAAGTACGTTATGAACTTTATCGGCAATTTGCAAAGCACATGGAAGAATCTGGTGCTATCCTCATTACTGTAGAATTGGCACTAAATGATCATCCATTTGAAGTGACAGAAGCAGGGAATCCACATCACGTTCAACTTCGTACTGACAGTATTTTGTGGTATAAAGAACCATTAATCAATATCGGTTTTCGTCATCTACCACCAGATTGGAAATATGTTGCGTGGATTGATGCTGATACTAAATTCATGCGAGACGATTGGGTACAAGAAAGCATACGTCTATTGCAACAATATAAGTTGATTCAGATGTGGAGTCAGATTATTGATCTGTCTCCTGATTTTGAATTAACGGGCGGACGTGGCACACATATCAATTCTTATATGTACAATTATTGCAATGGTATTTCACCGTATACAAAAGATGCATCATCCTATCCAAGTAAGATCGATGAGAGCAAAGCTAGTAGTTGGTATGGTCCTCCGGGTTTAGCTTGGGCTGCAACACGTGAAGCTATCGATCAATTGGGCGGCTTGATTGATTGGGCCATTGTCGGTAGCGGTGATAGCTATATGGCAAGTGCATTGATTGGTGGAGTACAGCATCAACTGCGTAGAAATTATCATCCCAACTATATCAAAAAGTTTATGGACTGGCAAGATCGTGCTGAACGATATATCCGTCGTAATGTCGGATGTATGAATGGTGTTGCCATTCACTATTGGCATGGTAAGAAAGTCAATCGTCAATATGTCCCTCGTAACAATATTCTAGTTGATAATGAATTTGATCCAAATGCAGATCTTCATTATGACTGGCAGGGCCTGTATAAACTCTATGACCATGGAACGGTACGTTCTATTAATCTTCGTAATGATCTTCGTAATTACTTCAAGCAACGCAATGAAGATTCCATTGATGTTTAATTTACGATAGGGTAGATAATTTTTTATATTTGGTGAATATTTAATACAAGACAGTGGGGAAACTCACTGTCTTGTATCTACTCTATCTGCGATATCAAATCTACTGATACACTCCTCATTCACAAGGATATCTTCACCATGACAAAAGAAATGTCAACTGCACTTCCTGTAAAACTCAAAAGACCACGGGTTGCAACTACAATCAAAACAGCGAAAATTCCACTACAGTGGCTCTCGCTTACGAGACCCCTTACAAAATATGAATTATTGGCCTTGGCCAATGAAGTGAATCGTCAGGGTATCTCACCGGATTCTTTGAACCAAGTACGTGAAGTGTGGGGACATCTTCAAGTACCGGTACCAGTTATTCCGAATAAACGGATCCATCTTCCTCAGCATGGGTAACCGTACGGAAATGATACTTTAGTGGAAGATGATATAGGAAAATTGTCTACGTGGCTAACGCATATATGACAATAGGTACGAACTGGGATCTCCCAGTTCGTACCTAGACTACGGTTATTTTATTGTGATCTACGCCGGGCTGCTAGATACTCACAACCCGCAGGTGTGATCTGTAGATGTGGATAGGTTTCAAAACCAAAAGGCTGTGTCGTTATTTCAACCAACCCTTCAGCGATGAGATGATTTGATGTAGTTTGACTGAGAATTGCTTTGACAATCGGCATGATTGCAATGCAACCAAGTGTGGTTAACATGGCCCTGGGGAGAGGTTCTGCAATATGACTAACGGTCATGATACCAATGCCTGTGCTGCTACATATTGTTGAACAGATGCGTATACCGCAGGCATTTTGTGCATAACAGCCATGTCTGCATCATCAGATACTTGAAGTCGAATCGGGGAACGATTCCGTTTCCATGATGAACCGATTGGAACACATGTAACACCATCTGGATGGTGGATGTTGTAAGTTTGTGTCCAGGGAACCTCTGGCATCAGATCAGCAAGCATTTGTCCACCAAAAAAAGGTGGTTCATACAGACGTGTTTCTGTAGGACAATATCCGAGTACTTTCAGAATACCATGAGCCTGTCCTGCTTGAGCAGCGCCTTTACTATATCCACCAAGATAAAATTTTGGATAATTGAGGGATTTTAAAGTGGGTAGAATGTATTGATAGATTGCTGCACAGGTACCAATTGCAAAACCAGCATGAAGATCACCAACCTGTGGAATATTTGGAATAGGTGTTGGAATGGCAAACATATCCAACATCCACTCAGCACCATCCATGGTACCAGCAAATGTGAATGTATCTATGCCATCAATAATCGTGTGTAATACATGAGAGGTTTTATCTTCTCCTTCCCATGCAAATACAGCATTGTCATCATAACACGCCATAGACGCAGCAGCTAACGGAAGCAATAGCGGATCACTCATAATGGTATCATCCCACAACTAGAGCTGACGTTGTCGCTCTGCATCGCGTCGACAACCACGCAGAAGATCGGTTCCGATCAGACTATCTTCACCGGTAAATCCATCAGATGGACCGGCTGTGTGGAATTCACGAATGATATGTTGTTTGTCTCCAATGAGCATCAATCTTCCGTTTCCACCACCCACTTGTGCGGATAGTGCACCGGTGAAGGCTGCCATTGGAACCGCTATTGTTGAGAGACTGATGATGTTACCAACAAGTGGAAGAGGAACACTGACAGGAACCGATGGCTCTGATGTGGACCATTCAAGAAGTTTACCACCATCTGGAAGATCGATAATCGAGGAGGGTGCACCAATACACGATTCAGCATATTCAAGAGTATGTCCCACAAAAGTATCCCTGCCCCAGGAGGCGTCACCAGCGCCTCCAAAGGACAGGGTACCTTCTGTCGTCGTGTATGCATGACATCCAGCTACTAGAAATAATAGTCCCAATACAATTAGGCGCATGGGACCCGAAGCTGAGGCCAACTTGTAGCATGAGCCTCTTCAATTCTAGCATCAATCCAACGCCAAGTTACCATCTGCCAGTAACCCCAAGTTCCGATACGAACAATATCGTTGTCACCAAGACCGGTATAATCCCAGCCAATGATTGCATGACCACCAATCACATTACCATCGCTGGGTCCCGCATCCAATGTAGAATAGGGCCCAGTCGTTTGTTCATCTCGATCACGAAGAGTCACACCGAGACCAACTGAACCGAATTCTTCCATTCCCAGAGCTAACTCATTTCGAGAAAGACCTACTGTTCCTGGAAGACCGTAAAGACGATCGTGACCTGTGTCAAAACCGAGTTGTGCTTGACGATTGATAACATCAAGATACACCAGACCATCAACGGTAGTCAGATCTGGTGGATTACCTGCTGCTTCTTTGAAAAACTCAACGACTTTATCACTATCAATGTAAGTCTGATACCCATTGAGTGCCGATTTGGCATTGATCATATTGACGACACTAACGACAGTACAATCACTCAGAGTATCGTTATGATACAGACCTGGTGTAAATGCGACAGCCTGTCGATTTAAGACAGTCTGTGCAAGTCGGACACCAAAGGTATGCGCATGAGCCGAAGCAAGTTCTGTTTGGTTGGGACTGAGTCGGCCGAAGCGCATGTCTTATTTGCCTTTCTTCTGAACGGCAGCAAGAGCACGTGCCTGATCCAGAGTATACGCAACACGCAGTGGCTTCAGCGGAGTACGAGCTGCAGCCGTCGTGACCTGTCCGGCGATCAGATTGACCCACGCTTCCATCGAAGGAACCAGTGGCATAATAACGTCATATGCGATCACAGCAGGAGCCAACTGCGGATCCGCCGCTGCAACCACTTTCAGAATTGGGCCTGCCGCCGTGAGAATGATGTTCAGGTCATTCTCGATCTGCTGCAGAATGCTGGCACCAGAAGGAGCCAACGTTGCTGTTGACAGGGACGCGATAAGGGCCTGTGCTGAGGCTGAGGCCGTGGCAATATCAGTCGCAACAGCAGGAGTAATCGAATTCGGAGCATACTGCTGAAGTATGCTCACAATGACCGCAGATTCCTGAACCGCAGACTGGGCATCCGCCAACACCTGGGGATCGATGGTTACTGGACCAGTCGTGGGAGAGGTTGATGTTGCAGTCGTACAGGCAACCGCCAGGAACGGAACTGAGAAAGCAGACATCATAAGCAAGTGACGACGATTCATCATAACAAACTTCCTTTTAACATTTAGGCTTGTGGAGGAGTAACTACTGGTGCTTCGGTAGGAGTAGGAGTCGAAGTGACCACAGGAGCATCGGTCGGCACAGGAGTGGACTCAGGAGTAGGGGCCGGGGTTATCACGATGGCCACTGGAGCCGCAGTTGGTTCTGGAGTAGGAGCCACGGTGACAACTGGAGTAACGGTAAGAGGCAGAGTTTTGCGATACTGCCAGATCTGGTACCCATGAATGCAGTAATGAGAAACAAGAACCAAAATACCAGCAACAATTTCAGCAGTATCTGGTGTCCAGTTGAATCCATATCGAGCAGAAATGAGGGTGATGCCACCTACAAGAAGTGAACCAAAGCTAGTTTTACCTGCTCCGATTGCATTTCCAAGCAGTGCATTTGCAAAAACAGGATCAACAGATTTGGCGATATCAACCTGGTGTTGGAATGATTGCGCATCAAGACAGATTTTGTCAATAGCTGTATCAGTTGCCATTTTGTCCTTCTCTTTATATGAGGGATGGTTTTAAATAACGTAGGAAGATCCAGCAGTCCGCAACAGATCTGCAGTCGAAAAAGCTGGAATTCCCGCAGGCGATGCGGCTTGAGCAATCAGGGAGTCTGTTAGAACTTTACAATCAGAGGCTCTGCGTTCCCACCCTCTTTCAAACAAAGGGGCATTTACCAAAGAGGCATAGAAGGCATCTCGTTCTGTCAGAAGAAGTTCATTGATTTCCAACGGATCCCGTGCATTGAATGCCGCTAGTGTCAGTGTACCGATCTTATAATCAACCTCAACATTTAGCAGTGTCTGTAGAAAGCGAATTGCATTTCCGGGACCTGACATCATTCCAATGTCAAACATTGGAACTCCGATAACACCCAGAGCATCACAGCAACATGCATTCCAGAAGTTAATCCGGTACATTGGTAAAAACGCTTCTTTTGGAAGAAGCAAAAAGGCAGCTGCATCTGCAGATTGCCCATGTTGTTTTAGCCAAGTGGTCCAGGTACCGAAGGTGGTACCCCATGAGGTTTCTCCTCCGATATCACCCGCATCACTATGCGGTCCTTGGCCATCATTCTCTGGACGCCAAGCGAAGGACATTGCAATATTGAAGTAGTCGACTGGAATAACTGTAGTCATTAGACACATCTTTCCTTTTCATACACCCATCAATACGCTTGGATCCATATAGATGGTTTAACTATGATATTTTTGTATTAGATGCCATCATAAAGGGAACAGAAAAGCCCGGCAGTGGTTGTATCTGCATTTGTAACCACTGCTTTAATCTGGGCCCAACGATGCTGAAACGTGTATACCTCATCTTCAGTGATCGGATCACCCATGGCAATCCAGATGGTCGGAAAGATGGAATTTGGACGCTGAGGTGACACGTAGATCTGAACTTGAGCTGCACCCCACACGGTCGCCCAAGTATAGATTGTGGTGAGAAGATTATTGGCGACAAAGACTGGATCTTTATTGGGATATGACAAATTGAGAAGATTGGCATTAGCCGCAAGTCCAGTAGCATTTTTAATGAGCAACGCCATTTTATATCACTCCATGAGTTACGCCTCATATTATCACAAGATAGTAACTCATTACCTGACTGTTGATTATTAAATTAGTTTTAGTTACCCTCTTATGGGTAAAACGTAGTCCTCTCCTTTTTAGGAATAGCTTCATGTTAATGACATTCATTGCTACAGATGCATTTACAGATACACAACTGAATCTTGGTACTTGGGAGCGGTCAACCATTCCACGCCGCGGAGATCTCATCTGGATTCCGGGCGAATCTGATAGACGTAAAGTATTAAATATAGCTCATTATCTTGCAGACGGTACTGTGGATATTTTTACAGATGATCCATCATTTCTGGCTTTGAAACTTCAGATTAGAGAGCAATTAGAAAAGGATGAATTATGTCAGGTTCCATTAGAAACACCAGTGCCTGTCAAATCTCCAGCACACTGGTTCGTCAACAAATTGCTAAGCTTACTCGTGCCAGAGATTGTCCCACCGAAGCCAGCGAAACTGGTGTCCTCATCATCAGTGAAGATCCGCACAACAACCTCCTCACACCCGAGCAGGGTTGTATCCTCGTTGAGGATGACATCACGGAACAAGAGCTTATCACTCTGAAAAATAATGATTGAAAATTATTCAACCCGTGCAGTTAATGAAGCTTTAGATTACTTAAATTCTGTATTGAAGGAAGATTGCATCGCAGTCTTATCCCATACCATCAATACCCACCACTATCTGTATACTGTTGGTAATACCACCTACGACTGTCCAGAATTGTTGTTATTTTGTTCTAAAAATAAAATAGAGCATTATAACAACATTCTGATTCTCCTAAGTCAGTCCATGCGGGATACTAAAAAACTACCACAACCCCATCAAAAAATGACATTTCAAAAATGCAAGTTTTATCCAATCTCTATGGATTATCCATGTATTGCTGGGTACGCCAACATGGTATTATTTCATTATAAACATCGAACCGATATTGTGATGCTACAACTTATGACAACAGATCTTAATGGGAGATATCCTCATGAATTAGATTATAATCACAAATATATGAAACAACCTGTTCTTAAAACTCAATAGAAGAGTTATCATCCCATGACCAAAAATAGAGTAGGATATTTCATTGTTGTAGATGGACCTAATGGATCTGGAAAAACAACACAATGTAAATTATTAAAAGAACATTTTGAAAATCTGGGACATGATGTAATTCTCACGCGAGAACCTGGTGGTAGTCCTGAAGCAGAATTAATCCGTAATCTTCTAGTAAATGGAGATCCAGGACGATGGGATGGAATTTCTGAATTGCTGTTATTTGCTGCAGCACGTCGGAATCATGTTGAAACTATTATCAAACCTGCAATTGCTTCAGGTAAAATTGTAATCTGTGATCGATTTGTATCTAGTACCATTGCATATCAGGGATATGGAAATGGTATATCATTAGATATAATTGATACTATCACCCAGATTGCAATTGGTTCATTTGAACCAGATCTTACAATTTTGATGTTTGTTGATCTTGAAACAAGTCTTGCTCAATCCAAAGGGCGACGTGCTGGTGTGGAACCAAGATTTACCTCTTTTGATAATGAGTATCATACACGAGTCTATAAAGGATTTGAATCTTTAATTCCTAAATATGGGGTTGAACTCTCTTCCTATGTACCACTCTATATCCGTTCACAAACGACCATAGCTGAAGTAACTACAGCATTGATTAACATCATTATACCGCAACTTTTACGAAAAGAGTATAGAACTCCTTCAAATATAGATTCAACTATTTTATAGATAAGCTGTTAAGGAATCATCATTGTGAAACCACTTTTACTTGGTAAGAAAAAGTCCAAAGAGGTACTTCATGCCAATGCAATCTTGTCTTCTGGAGCAGACGGTACAACTCCAGTGTCTTCTAAAAAATGTGAAGAGTGTGAGTCTGTTATCCCACAGAGTCGTCTAGATGCAGTTCCTACCAGTAGACTTTGCATTACATGTGCCCAAAGTTATGAAAACACAATGACCACTCGTTATAATTATGGACCTCGTTAAAAAGAGGTTTATAATACTATGTATAATGGTGTTGGTCTATTGAACCAACTTTCCAGAACAAGTTTAAATGAGTGACATGCGCGCATTCTGGGTGCGCGACCTCGTGTTTCTGAGATACAACGTTCGGGGATGGAATCTTGTATCTCGATGATCCCGACTGGTTGCTCCCTTGTTCTGTGAGAGGGGTGTTGAGAAGGAGCATACCTGGCGGTATGCTCCTTCTCGCATTCTTATTATAAAGAATATAACATATGCCAAAGTATCTTTAGATATATATTACAGTATTGACAACTTCCTATCTTCATAAACTGGATAGTAATATGCCAGCACATCCAATCCGTGTTATGAAAACATCTTTAGCACTAAGACAGTGGTATGATTCATGTTCTGTTCTCTTTAAAAAAATATATGCGATCTCAATGCTTCGTTGTGATGCTGATGGAATCCCAAGTGCATCTGCTATTTTTATCAACAGTTACAGCTTCTTTATTGTTGCAACTGATGATAATCGGTTCTATGTGAGGCCCTGTCAAGATGCTCCTTTTAATACAGAGGAAGAATGTCTTGAACAAGAAAGATTGGATTTAACAGATGCACTTCTCGCTGCTAAAACAAAACTTACTTTAATTCCTAGAATTCCAGTTACATGTTACTATGGCGCATATACCAATACCTGTGAAGAAGCAGTTCAACTTGCTTTACATTGGGAATCCCTTGCTCCAGAAAAGTTACCTAAAAACTATAATCCACCAATTGCTTTCTATAAATAGATATTAGTCGTTCATCATTTTATAGGATTCACTTCGTCTGGTAAACAGTCGATGATCTTTGGAGAAATATAATGGCTTTCAATCCACTGGCTGATTTTAAAATCCAAGTTGAAGCACCCAAACACGTGCCCAAGGTTGTCACTGTAGATGCAGTGGAAGAAGGTAGACTCCTTCTTGCCGAGAAAACAAGTCTGCAATTGGCAAAAGAAGAAATTGAACTGGCTTCTATCCGGTCGACGATTGAGCAACTTTCTGCATTTGGTGCCACTGTTAGTCGATATGGATTGACTCGATCCTTGTTGGCATTTGCCGATCATAACAAAGTTCTTTCAACTGCGATTCCCGCCATTCCCTCAATTGAAACTTTGACAAGTGATCGTTCTGCCAAAAATTCAAAAGATGTGGTGGCTGCAGTTGAAGCTAGTGTTGCTTCTATGAAAGAAGTATATCAGCACAAACTTGCAGCGCATGTTAATACCAAAAAAAAAGTAACAACATCAGAGAGTCTTGTTAGTCGACTCCATTTGGCGGGTTGTGTATCAACACGAGTTGCTGTTTTGGCAAGTCAACATCCAGAAAAAATGGAACCACTTGTTATACGGATCGAGAAACTTGCTGAAATTGCAGAAGCAAATGATGCATTTCATGAAGATTTCGATTCCATCTGTGTAACCTGGTATCTGTCTGATGATAAAGATGACAATGCCGCTATGTCGATATTAAAAACTTCTATTGTACGACTTGAAAAACTTGCAAAAGCACTTCCTCATAAAGCGTGAATAAAGGAATCTTTCTTGTGATAACCGGACGCATTGAAAAAGAACATCGCATTTCTGAAATAGAAAGTCTTGTTCTTATGCACCTTCTGAGTGACGATGCTGTTGAATCTTATTTTGTAGGAGTTGCAATTCATCCCCCTGATGTTAAGGTATCATTTCGCTCTGCAGAAAAAGTAAGTTTTGTTGATGCGACAACCTTGTTCAATCTACGAACGATGTTCAATGGTCGACAAGTGGATAAAATTATTCATCCAGAAAATGCAATTGTGGTTGATGCAAAACATATGCAAATGCAACAAATCAAAACTCGATAACAAATACGATCCCATGGAACAGGCAGCTGCCTGTTCCATGGCTGAAGACATTTTGTCTACGTGTATCGTACAATATTTGCATGTTCGTTATACAGTTGTGGCAACACAATGTTGCTTTCACTCAGAACTAATATTTCAGAACCCAAGATACCCGAATATGACATTTCATTATGATTGATCATGAATAATTGTGGTGTTACATTGTCAGTTACTAATGTCTTAAATAAGTCAAGTAATTTTTGTTTATGGTAATGATCAAAGGGTTTATCTGGCTCATCTAAATAGATAGCATAATCCGTTTGTTTCAACTGAATGATTTGAGCTAATCTAAATGCCAGATCCGCAACATCCTTCTGAGCATCAGAACACTCAGAGATATCTGGAACTGGAATATCTCCAACTCGCATCTTAAATCGATAATTAAGTGGATCTCCTGCTACCATTGGGACAAACTCAAAAGAATATGAAAATACCTCGCTAATAAAGGAGTTTGCAATACCAATCAAATCATTTATAAACTGTACCATATACCTGTAAGGAATGCCATTTGAAGGAGAAAGGGCACTCTCTATTTCAGTATATTCTTTTTGTTGTGTAGTGATTGTCGTAATGTTAGAAATGATCTCTTGGCGAGCTGCCAATAAACCATCTTGTTCTCGTAGTATTCGATCGATCTCAGCAAGACGTGTAACAGTTTTAACTTTACAGACTTCTAATGCTACCAAGTAACTATCACATAAATCTCGATCAAACTTGAGAATAGCAACTGTCTCCTGCTGATCAAAAGCATGTTGTTCTTGTTGAAGTTGATTAATCTCCTGGGTATATTCTGTAAATAAAGCCAAACTGGCTTCTTTTTCAGAAAGAAGGTTACAATTGATTTGATAGGTTTTCCGCAATACTTCTAGTTCTGTATGTTTTTCAACCACCATAGTTTCTAGAAATTGACGACCGAATTCTGAAGGGGTTTTTAATCGTTCATAATCTGCAGTACGTCGATCCAATTCAGCTTGTTTTTTCAGTCGAAGATAGTGATTTTTAGATCTTTCATAATGAGATTGAATTCTCACCAAGAGAGTTGATGGATTTTGTCTTAGAGTAGTGAGAAGATCAAGATGTTTAAGAGGAATAAACAAATAACGATGTTCATTTAGATATTGTTCAAGTCGTTGAAGTTGAGGGACAATATGACTGAATGCAGTAAGTCGATCACGTCTTCCATTCACCAATTGAAGCAATCTAGATTTTCGTAACTTGATTCGATTGAGATCTGTATCTACTCCATCATATTCAGTTTGAAGTTGTTTTACAGTTGAACTATATTGTTGAAATAACACACAACTATGACACGTGTTAGGGATTGTCTCAAGGATACGTTCTTTCAGTCGTGTTTCAATCCCAGAGATACGATTG
>Ga0302280_1003024_pt1 | contig 12402 bp, 4 predicted proteins | sample III_Fen_E1_1_FD_198771 | JGI IMG/M metagenome (GOLD analysis project Ga0302280, IMG submission 198771) | Peat permafrost microbial communities from Stordalen Mire near Abisko, Sweden - III_Fen_E1_1 | ecosystem: Environmental > Terrestrial > Soil > Wetlands > Permafrost | place: Sweden: Abisko...
CGTTATCCTTCTAAGGGAATTGCTTTTCAATCTTAATATCATTTTTATCGTTATTCAGTTTTTAGGACCCTTTTAAAGGAGCTTAATTTAGATAGCTTTCCTACACAATACCTTAACTTATTTTTTTATCATCGATTGATTTGTCTTTTACTAATTTGTCAGAATGACTACTGATAAAATTGACCTCAACATCTGCAAGTTTATCTTTGGCTTAATTTTTCTGAATATGAGCAATATGATGATCCCTCACATATCCATTTCTGGATGCAGCTAAATACTTGTAATCTTTCACATCGGGGCCTGCCATATTTTGCAACTTAACATTGCTATTACTGCTCCTGTTTTAATAATCATACTGTTTTAACTTCATCAATATTTTAACTTTGTCAAACTATTCATTCGGATTAAACCAAGATTTTTTATCAACTCTTTTGAAGGAACTTTTATTTTTGTGTTTAGTCGAAGCTCTCACTTATTTTATGTTTTACTATAGTTCATTTTTGCTATTGGTTTATTTTATAAGGAAGCTCTATCTATCATTTTTTATTATGGTCACCTCTGATTTATTGCTCTGAGAATTTATATGATAGCTTCCTTCTGTATTTTAGTGCGAAGTTATACTGAGATCCAACTTGAGAGGCGTGAGCAAGTGTTAGTTATTTAAAGAATATCTCTTTAAAGAAAGAGAAATGGGAGTCGTTCCCGGACGACTGGGCTTGGCTTTCCTCAAGTAATTCATTACTGTTATTATAAACAAATGTTTATAATATTAGAAAGTCAATATCGGACAATCATCGTTATTCAAATACGATAAAAAATCAATCAATCATGCTCATTTTTCGATATGGTTTGCTTCTATAATTAATTCAGCTCGTTCAGCCAATCATTCATAATATCTTCTTCCTAGGATAGGTAACCAATTAAAAAGGTTGTATTTTACATTTAACTTGAATTTTTATACTAAGTCAATTACTCTGAAATGGGTTTTTATGCCCAATCCTCTATACTGCCTTTAAAGTTAAAGTAAGTCATTTTTTCGCTAAAGATAATTTTATCCCTCCATCGGCATCCATTTCGAGGGCTAGTGATCAATTTAATGCGATGACAGTCAAGAAAATCAGTATACAGATGTTTGACGATGCCAAACCAATTTTTTAACTGTTAATTGGAGTAGACGTTCTTTTTTTGAGTATTAATCTATAGCAAATGATGAGCATCTAAATTCCAATTATAGTTGTAGCTATGATGCTACCACTATACTTTATTATGAGCTGCTAATCGATAATCATATCTAGGCTTGTCTACCATCCAATTTCCTGATTCTGCAAATTAACTTAAAATTTAATCGTTTTTTTGTTTTATATCCATAGGTTAGGATAGATGCCAGTATCTGTATCGTTATTATCTTTTAAGAGAGATAGGATGAACAGTGAGTCTAAAGAGCATAGCCTCAAAAGCAATTGAGCGGACTAACCAAAATGAATAAATTTCTTGCTTAGTCCAGCGAAACATGAGCGAATATATGTCCAAATTTGGTATAGCTTGATGATAGATGGATAGGTATGACCAAACCTATTGATTATAATCTTCATTTTTATTATGGATTATTATCCTGAAAACGACTATTTTTTACTCATTTAAATAGGTCGTTACCATGAAATCATGAATATGACTTGATACTACTGCAGTTGAAAGATATTTCAATGAATTGCTGTCGATTTATGAAATAAAAATGTTGCAGCCCCAAAGTTTATGATCAGATATTATTGAGATCTGCTTTGCATTTTTAAAAGGTGATTAATGGCATTATCTATTTTTAATTCCAGCTCGTGACGGTGGATTATTGGATATTTTGTTGTGAGTTGATGGTTTGATAATATTTTTATAGTCGTTAAGATCAAAGCATAAAGAAAAGGTACTCTATTATTACCTTTCGTCAAAAAGCCAATCCGGCTCAATCTTTAATTACTATTGATACCAGCAAGCTGGTTAATACATCGAATTAATCTGTTCAATTTGTGAGATTGGCTTTGGTTGAGGATCATCCACAATTTAAAGACATTTATCCATAATAATCAAATTATGAAATGCGCATTTGATGGTCATTACAATATGAAAAGGAAATATTTATATAAATACGTTTAACTCAAAGCAATATGATTTTGCTAAAATCTAATTTCATGAGCATATAGATTGATGTGAGCTTATTAATTAGACTAGACAATCAAAATACACGTGTAAGGAAAATATTAAGAATGATTCAAGAGATTGATGCATATTATATCAAAAGGATAATGGCATAATTAATATAATTTGAATCAATATAATCGCTCTTATTTAACATGAATTAATAAAAGGATTTAAGGATGCAATAACATCAAAGCTTACAGTAGTGTTAAGTCAAATAATAATCCCAAAACATATTCGAAAATGATCAAGAGCAAATGATCTTTGATTATCTTACAACCAACTTTCATTTTAACTCCAAAGATTATGACTAAAAAGACTTAGATGTAGACATTGTTTTCAAGATGGAAGTACCATCCTCGGCCTACATGAACAAGAAGGATACAATCAAATTCAGTGAGCTCTTTCACGATATTCCATAGCCTTATGAGAAGGTCTATTAAGTAATCTAAGAATATATTTATTTCTTGACTGAAAGTGACGATCGTGAAGATCAAATACCCTAAAACAAAAATCTAAAAACCAGAAACTTAATATCCCTAAAATATCTTTAAAAAATTAAATCAAATTTTCATAAAATAAAATTGTAAGATAAAGATGAAACTGAAGAGTTGGTAATAGATTGTGCCGAGGAACATACCAATGAGATGGATACTTTTACTCTGCAGTATAACATGATAACAATAATACTTCAACAGATATGCGGGTTTCATGTAAAAACATATCTATTTGATTAAGAACAAAATGACGGCTCAAATAAAAAGATAGTATTTTTTCTAATTTCGCAGAACATGTTAAATTTAATGAAACTAGCAGATAAATATAAAATTCAAAAGTAAGTTGACATGACTCAAATTGATTTTTGTATCAATGACCCAGTAGACTCTTCGGAAAGACCTCTAAAATATAACAGTAATTTATAAGGCTATAATTAATTTAACCACAAGCAAATAGCTACTCATCGGCGTTTGAAATTAAAATAACTAAATCCTTCGCAACAAATTTATGATTAGGCAATTCTAGAGGATGAGTAAGTATATAAATTTAAGAAATATTGCCAAGAAGAATAAATATAGATAGACTTGATCTTTAAAGATACAGAGAGGCTAGTAACACAAGCAGAAAAACAATATATCTTTGCCTGTAATAGAAGTAAAATAAATTAAGGCTGCTATCTTTTATTATAAGCAATGAAAAAGAAAGCGCTTGTGTTTGATGCCATAATTAGACTTAATAAAAAGTATAATTATCCCTCCTATTAATATGATGAAAGCTTCTTTCCCTTTCGGTTACTCTCTAAAAATAGACCATGTTTTTAAAAACTAAGACATATCCTAACTTACAAATCTGTAATAGATTCTCCCTATGGAAATTTATGCCTTTTCAATAGAATGGAAAAGATCAAACTTGCATATCTGTGCTTGGGAGAATACTTTAAGATTTAGAATCTAAAAAAAATAGGAGTGTAATTTTTTGCAATAAATAATGATTTCGAAAGGTAGGGATAAATCACTTTTGAATGCGAAAATTAAAAAGGTAAAGGAAACCCAATTGGAGGTGGACTCAATGGAAAATTTTTGACAAACGAATGGCATATGTTTATTCCTTTTACTTCATCTATACGAACCATTAGGGATTATTTAGGCTAAAAATTCGCCTTCTAAATTATGTTAAAGATAAGTCTTATTACATTTTTCGCTATCCTACTTCCTTTTTCTATCGGGGGTGAGTTTATAATTATCTATTTCTTTCAAGGTGAATCCTCAACTTATAGATTCAGTCTCCTTGAGATTACCTTCATCGTTATAAGCCTTACTATTTTTATCGTGACTTGGAAAAGGAAATAAAAATAATTTTTCAAGAATTACTGTTAATAATAGATAAATAATAGCTTTAGAGGATAGTACAAAGGTCCATTCTTTCGTAATTGCACCACTGACAAGTCAAATACTTATGAATATGAAAAGGGTATCACCAATAAATTGATTAACTTGTTGTCCTATCTTGGGATGATTGCGCTTCTTGTTTGCTAAGGATTTTGTTTTTATGGAATTAGAATGCTTATTGTTGCAAAATATTCAACTTTACCTTCAACAGGTACTATCTTTATAATATTACCTCACTTTATCTTTTATGGAATTTTTTTTATTTCAAATTTCATTTTCTATTAAAAAATACTCCATCCTTTGATTATTAAAATAGTGGGTATAAATAATTATCCAGAAAAGAAATAACATTAATCATAAGTCAGACTTTTTAGCTACATTTTCACTTTTGGAATAGAACTGGTTGGACCTTTATTTTTTATGCTAATTGAACCATTTAATGGGACGAGTTGTTATGCTGCATAGTGCATAGACTAATTTGTGAATTACATCTATTCAAGATACGCTATTATTTTTCTATTCATCTCCTTCAAATTAATTAACATCATTTATTATTATTGCTACTAAGCCATGAACTCTCAAAAGAAATTACTCCATAATGATGTTAAATATAAAACGTACCATGATAAACTTAATTTTTTGCTTGGTTTCGTTAGGAAATAATATCAAAAGAAATAAATTAGATTCGATCTAAAGGAGGAAGGTCTATCTCTCTATTTTGTTTGCATTTTTTCAACCATATTTCCTTTTTGCTCTGTCTTAGCTTTTGGAGCGCTCTATCTGGAATATATGTTGAAGAGAATTGAGATTTTAAAGGTTGGAAGAAGGCCAATTCCAAGAAGGTAAGATTTAATCAGTGTTTAAAGTTTATTTTAAAATATTCTCCATCTATGCATAATAGTTAATTCGTGGATGATTTGCTTTAGCTATAAATTTCTAGAATATGATCTTTCAAACCTGCTTTAAATATTTCTCTCTGAAACCACAAAGGACAGTATTCTCTCATTTAAAATTTTTGTGACTGCTGTTCTTATAGTTGTATTAGAGACCATTTCATTCCTATTGAAATCATTAATAAATCGGTTCACTAATAACTAGTTATAAAGTAAATCTGAAATTAATGCTAGATCGGAAGGTGAATAAATATAAGGAATATTTGCATAAAACTCAGTCGAAACCGCTATAAAAAGACGCAAATAAAGAGCATTTCCTTCCAATCAAAACAATATTTCGTGCTTTTGGTATGGACGAATTAGCTAAATATAAAAATAGCAAAGTTAATTTTCGCAAAATATCTCGTTAATCAAAAATAAAAAATAAAAATTATAATTTTGCGAAAAAATAGCATACCGAAAATCAAGTAATGAGTGAAAAATTTAAAACTCCAAGAAACGTTCCCAGTCTATTATAAGAGTCAAATAATGTGCTTTCTTCTCGGAGAGATGCTAGTCATTAAAATTTGTAGTGAATTAATTTTTTCTAAATCTCTATCATCTCAATGAATTTAATTATTATTGTTATTATTATTATTTTCTGTATTTACATTTTTCTCTTCTTATCTATAAAAAATTGAGAGTAGTTTCGATAGTATAATATTTAACTGTATAATATGGACATTTCGAAAGAATAATAATCCGATGCCGAATCATCATTGGAAGAAAAGACTGCTTTGGCGGAGAAGAAGAGCGAAAAGCGTATGAAAACGAACAATAAAAACAGAATAGTCATCAATATCTCAGGTTTGCATTATTTTATAAAGATTGCCAATATTCCGTCGTTACTAAAGTCGCCAAACATTTTGGATGGAAACTTCAAACAGCTTCTGACACCCTCGATTGGGATATTTGCTGGACTGATAACGCCGTGCAACCATAAACGTTAACCAAAATGGAACTTCATCAAAAAATTAATCACTTTCCTGGAATGTACAATCTCTCACGAAAGAATTTGTTAGGGAGGGGATTAATGAAAATGAAAAAACAATTTCCATCAGAATACAATTTTTTCCCCATGACTTGGATGTTGCCAGTATAGTATCATGAACTAAAAACATACTTTGATACAACGAAAAAAGGAAAAGCTCGCACATATATTGTCAAACCTTAATGCTTATCGCAGGGAAAGGGGATATTTTTAACCAGAAAAATTTAGGATATAGACCCCAGTGCTCATTGCGTTGTCCAGCGATATCTTCATAGACCATATCTTATCGAAGGGCTAAAATTTGATTTTAGGGTCTATGTCCTTATCGCAAGCGCTGACCCTTTAACCCTTTATATTTATGAATAGGGTCTAGTTCGCTTTGCGACATAAAAATATGAAGCCCCGAGTAGAGATAACATGGATTAAGTTTGTATGCACTTAACTAACTACGCGATAAATAAGGATAGTCCCAAATTTGTTTTCAATGAATCATAAAAAGATATGTCAATTGGTCATAAGAGATCCCTTACATCAGTCTACGAGCTGTTGAAAAATCAGGGAGTGGATGTGGAACAACTACAACTAAAGATAAAAGATTGTATTGTTAAAACAATGATTTCAGGATTGCCTCATTTAAAGAATAGCTACAAATCCTGCCAGCCTGAGAGTTATGCTGCGAATATGTGTTTCTAATTGCTTGGTTTCGATGTTATGCTTAATGACAAAGCCGAGCCTATTATCATTGAAATAAATCATACTCCAAGTTTTACGACGGACACACCTCTGGATCAATTTATTAAATTTAACTGTATCAAGGATGCCTTAGTCATTATGAACATAAGTTAAAAGAATAAAATTGAAAGCATCAAAGGACAAAAATAGGCCTGCCAGCAGAGAGTTATGACCGGCAAGAAGATTAAGCTATCACTTCAAGAGAGGCTATAAAAGCAGCAGTAAATAATTGATAAAAAACTGAAATATGAAATGAAGCACATTGGTCGTTTTGAAAGAATCTACCCCACCACAAAAGATATTGATCCATACAAATAATTTATTGATTTTTCTGAGGACATTTTTCAAATTTCTATGGGAGGAAAAAAGATAATAAAAAAGTAATAACCAGCAAAAGTGCAGTCAATTGCCAAATCTAAAGTAAAAAAAGTCATTGTTTCCACTACTCCCGATTTCAGTCGCAAACAGATCGCAGTCAGGAAATACGACTCAAAGCAAAGTATAAAGTGTGTTGAGAGTGAAAATAAATCTTAGAAGGTAATTTCCTTTTAAGAGCAAAAAGATATTGTCAATTTTTCTTCAACTAAAAATTAGGAAGTGACAAAACAAAAATAAAATATTTTCAAAAGGTAATCTCACCATTTTGTTGGGAACAATACTCCTGATAATAAGTTTTAACATTTGATGGACAACTACACCCTAAAGTATGAAGGCGATAAAACTGGAGTTAGACAACAGAAATAACCACGAAAGAATGATGATCATTTTAAGCCGGATATTTCTGAGAAGAGGTTTAGCAGATAAAAGACGAATAATAAGCATCAAAATCAGAAAATCGCAATAAATCTCAATACACTATTGATTAATGGCATAGATCAGTAGCATTGCTATCTTGCTGGCAATTTGAAAAAATATGTGATTAACAAACATAGCCGAGCCGAATGATATTTGATTCAATTCATTTTATAGCTTTAATTGATCCATATTTTAATTTCATAATTTGATGAACTTTGAAAGTTTTGCCATTTCAAAGGATTTTTCAAAGGTATTTGCGGTGGTCGTAGGAATGAATGTTCAACTGTGGTACATCAGTCGATAAATCTCTCTGATTCGTAAAAAGATATACAACGTTGAGTTTATGCAAAAACATTTCGGAACACTTCATAAAAATGAGCTCAATGAATAAATTCAATATATGGGTTATCCCGACTCTGGCAATAACATTTATGCGAAGGCACTCTCATACGGGTAAAAATTTATAGATGCAGCGATTGGTATTAGTTTAATACAATGCAAAAACTTCATCAGGACTACCTGTAATAAATCAGTATCGCTACGCTCTCGGTCTTATGCTCCGGTGCTGTTAATACAAACTATGGATTAGGGGTAGGAATTAGCTACATGATTGGAAAGTAATACATTTTGGATATAGGCTGTTGCAGCGATTGTTTTATCCACGATAAAAGGCAGAGACAAAAATAGGAACTCGCCTAGGTAAATTAATCTCTAAAGTCTCAATAGGAATTGGACTAGTAATATTTTTAAACCAACTTCTAAAAAAATGAGGATGATGTTGTTTGTTTTATTAGTTAATGTTTCCAATAAAATAACTAAGAGAATAAGAATATTTTTTCTACACAAATCAACCTGATTTTAAAGTTAACTATTTTTCTTGGAAATGGTTTTATTTTTTCTTAACTTAGGAGTTATTTTCTAATATTTTGACTTATTTGGCCTGTTTGTTTTTCAAGATATATTCTTGAACTGTTCTCAGATCTTGAATAAGCTGAATAATTTAAAAAGTACTTGCCCATCGATCATCCACTGAATCACAGAGTCCTCTGAAATTATATTAATCTTTTGTAGAAGTCTATTCTCATTTTCAGTTTCGTATTCTAATAATTTATTGTTTTTCACCATTTTCATACAATAATACTCTCCATTCCTGATGATGTTGACAGTCTCCTTCTATTTTTAGTCTTTATTCAGCGGTGCTTTTTTAATAGTCCAAATTTTATCTTTATTACCCATTTGATTCATTACTATATTGTTATAGTACGCATTAATCCAAGGATACTTTACGATGGACTGAACCTCTATTGGTGAAAGGACAATAATTTGGTACTTAACAGTTTTGCTCTTCATCCAACTGTAACTATTGTCGAATTCAAAAGCGTATATTCCTCTTTTGGCAGCCATCAAATTATTTGCAAACAATCCTGATACTTTTACTTTTTAGGCCAGCATTATCTTCGTATTCTTGGGGCAATCTATCTCCCCAAAGTACCATAGTTTAATAGTTATGTCTAAACTCATCATCTCCATCCGAAAATAGAACAGAGAATAGTCTTCTAGAACTTAAAAGTATCTCATCTCTGTTTTGCCTGTTTCAATAATGATATCTTCAGATAAATTAAGAGAATTGAAAGGAGTTAGCATATCCTTTTTATATCCAATTGGTTTTTCATTAATAAACTGTGTTATTTGCTTGAACCATTGTGATTTCTAAATAAGAAAATCAATAAATTTTGATTTACCTATCTTGCGACTAATCCTAAGAAAGAGAATAAACTCATCAGTCAATGCGAAACGAACTGATTCACTCAGTTTATTGTAAGTGCGCATAAAGATATCAGTCGCATTGTATTTTTTATCATGATGAAAGGCATAGAAATAGCGAAAGACAATATCCATCAAGATCTTTTCTTGACTCGGTTTTAAATCCATCGTAAGCATTATTTCAATTAGGGTTTTTATTACCATCGCATAGGACTATCGTGTCCGTATGAAGTACTAAAGCGAGGAATTCTTGTACAGACATTCAAATGTGAGGAATTATTTTTGATATTAAGTAGGGATCATCTCGTTGGGCAGTAAGATGTTGAAAAGGATCTTTGGAAGAGACAAATTAACAAATTTCAGCAGATCTTAAGCATCAAAATAACTGACAGCAAGGTTATCAACAGCATTTCTGGAATTCGCCTTTGTGATATTTTCATTTTTTAATTATCTGTTTAACATTTTCATCAAATCGGCGCCTATCAAATCAATATAAGTGATGTATTCTTCGAAGGCACTCAAAATCTGTATTTATTACTTTTGCATCACAGTATCAATGATGTTAAATTGTTTTTGAGCTACAATAGTCGGAAATGTATCTGCCCAATTAGTAAGCATTCTCAAGATGGGATAATTATCAAGTGAGACCTCAATACGATTTTACAAACAGAGACACATGTAGGCGATTTTGAGTGCTAAATTTGCGAATGTACTCGGTAGGTAGGTAAGTACTTAATCAATATTTTTGTGAAACATCTCCCTTAATATCATGTATCTCTGTCCATACAAGTGCAAAAACTTTTGCTGTGAAGTTTTTGGTTTTTCCAATAATAGTCCCTGATTCTGCTAAATATTTTGAATGTTCTCGATGAGTTCAATCTATTCCTTGCGCATAATAAAATTTCCACAAATAACTCTAAATTATATTTAATGATAGCTTTTTATATTAATATTAGCTCTGAATATTCATTGAAAATTTTAATAGTTTTATACTTTTAGAACTTACGAATTTTATATTAAGGACTTACGAATTTTGCAAAGGAGAAACTCATTTTTTGTGATATTTATAATCGTTTAAATAGTGATTACATTTAATTGAAAATACACCTCTCTAAAAATATTCATAGCATATCATTATCAATTTTATGTTATTTGTCTTAAACACTCTCGCTTGGTCTCAATTCACTATCTTCGTTGATGCATAAAAATAGATCTTTTGTCATATCTCCTTTAAAAATATCAACGGATGGTCTTTCGACTAGAGTTCTAGTACCCAACTATTCGATTTCCTTCTTGTGGAGATATTATTAATCATAGAATTTTCCTTACCAAAGAGTTCTTAGTTATTTACGTTTAAATGCAAATAGACTCAAGAAAATCATCATGACTGGCTCGCAAAAAGCATCAAAAGGAAGCGGATAGTAACTGAGTGTATTGGCTATCCACCAAATTACTGATCCACTAAAGTATGATATTATCGCGGAGACATAGTATATGTGAGTATTACGTGATTTATCAAATCTATATAGAAAAGAAACGAATAATCCTGGAAAGGAAATAGTGGTAATAGACACCCAAACACATTTGGCATTAAATATAGGAGTTATGAGAGGAATCTGAAATTAATAGGGATTATTGATCTGAAAGAGCATATATGAATTGAAAGACTGCTGAAATACCACTGCCACCACTATATTGCCAATTGAGTAGAGAACAATCATGACGATATAAGCAACCAGTGCCATCTTATAAGAAATCAGCTTAAATATTTTTATGATGCTCACGATGATACATATGGAAATAAAATCAGAGATAATCCAATTTTTATTTGTCATCCACCAAGCAAAGGCAACTGGTACACTTAACAACACTCCAATGATGTCCACCATTCTAATTCCTAATTTAAATAAATAAAACTATTTCCTCATGAAATTTTTCTTAATAGAGAAGTAGAGAATCTCAATGAAAACAATTGAACAGCAAACAATAGTCGAAATCCAGCTGACAACATCCATTATAATGGTTGATATATCTGGCAAAAGAATGCTCATCAAGCCAATAAATAAAACTGAACTTGAGACTAATAGAATCCACCAAATGTTGAAAGTCAGCCCACCACCATTAAACGAGTTAAATCTAGAGAATAAGGTCGATAATGATAAGATAATTGTGGATATGATAATAATGATAAGCATACCCCATTAAAGTTAGGTTCGATTAAAGTCAATGTTGCAGTCAACACTGTAAGAAAAAGTACCGATTGGGCTGATTTGGAGATGAAGAATGTCGAAATAATTATCATTGGATAATTTTACAGGACAGTTGTTATATATTTGTATTGAGCAATGATTTTAGCTACAGGCATTTGAGCTAAGGGTTGGGTTGAAATTACCAAATTAAGTTGTTATTTTGATTGAGAGAAGGTTTGAATTACCATCGATTTATAATTGGTATGCATCATTTTGCTGATATTGTAAAGGGGTCTGATAAAAAGAGAACATGTGCTCAGAACAATCAAAAATGGTTTAAGGGTAATCAAATGCGCTGTTAATTTCCGAAGAAGAATACATAGGTATTGGCTTGCTATGAACAATAAGGCCATAGTATTCTTGAGCTTAGGCTTGCTCAATAATGCTGACAATAATGAAGAATGCAATTGATAACATTGTATGAGTTATACATTACATTTGTTTTAAATATCTTTAGTCAAGAAATGATACACCTCCTCCTGATGAGGTAAATAATTTAATTTGCCCCTTACTATAACAACTATTGGTAGAAAGATTTTCAATATACAACAGAAAAGTAATATATTTGGAATATACATTTGTAATCAACTGACATTTATTACCATTATTATTAATAAAAATGAGTGAGTTCAACCACATTTATACTCACTGGTCCTTTGCGATTTCTTTATGATTTGGTCTCGAATTATTTCTTATTTCTTATGCGCAGTTACCATGTTTTTTGTTTTCAAAATTACTTAATCCAAGTGAAATTATTGTTCTGTGAGCATTCTTTTTCTATGCTGAGTAATTGATTCATATCCTCTTCCTTGCATATAATCAGGACTCATAGTGGCCTACTTGGCAACAGTGAAAATTTTATTTTT
>Ga0302280_1003026_pt1 | contig 12401 bp, 11 predicted proteins | sample III_Fen_E1_1_FD_198771 | JGI IMG/M metagenome (GOLD analysis project Ga0302280, IMG submission 198771) | Peat permafrost microbial communities from Stordalen Mire near Abisko, Sweden - III_Fen_E1_1 | ecosystem: Environmental > Terrestrial > Soil > Wetlands > Permafrost | place: Sweden: Abisko...
AAGAAATGATGCATTAATAAAAATTATTAATCAATTGTTGTATGATTTACCATTATTCATGAAAACAGGGAATGCAATAAATTATTTTCTAATCAATTTGTTGATTTTTTCAAAATATTTGGACTGATTTATTATCTAGAATTCAATTTCACATTCAAAACCCTTTTCTTTTCTTTGAATTTTACTATCATCAACTATTTTTCCATTTGTTTCAGCAATGATAAGATAATAAACATACAATTTTGGCGATATATCGATAAGGTTCATGATTGAGTTTATAATTATTAGTTGCTGTGAATGTTACCACAGCCAATAGACCAAGAGCAATCAGTATTTTATTTTACTATCCTAATAGTACTCTAAGTATTGATCCTAATCTTCACCCTCGTCTCCAAATAGGATGATACTATCATGATCAACATCATGCGAATTATTCTACTCATAGGTGCACAATGTCTCAAAAGCATTTCATGGGCTGCCTTTTATGCTGTATTTGCTTTCATTACCTCACTCTATATTTTTGATCCAGTCGGACTATGGATTATAGGACGTATTTTTTCATTCATTTAGATGGCGATGCCAAGACTAATGTCCAAAACGGTTTTTGCGTGATATGCTTTATTTTAACGATGTTAGCTGCTTACCTTGGCTATATCTACAAAAGAGCTTTGTAGAGAGAGATAGAGGAGGATTTTGTAGGTGATGCTAACATTAGTCCTCCTTCAAATCCTGCAAATAATGGGCAAAGATTTCTCTACAGCGGAAATGGAAATGTAAGCCAAAACGCAGCACCTCCGCCTCGGCAAAGGTTTGAGCAGTTTGCTGGTCAAGGATATTCTCTAGGTTGATATTCTAAAAATTTGTTATTAATAGCATTGGAAATAGAGATATCTATATGTTCTTATCAAAGATAATTAATAATTTAAAATGAACAGCTAACTCTTTACCAACATCACAGAAAAACTACAACAAGCTGCAAGACAAAATATTAACGAAAGAAGACGCTAACGCTAGGAGACTTAAACTCAAATGGCACACATTTAGGAAACTTTAAACCAACGCAGGCTCAGAGAACAACAAGACATTAGCCAAGCTAAAGATCACATGCAGCAAATGGAACAACTAGTAGAACAGAATATCCGTACAATGACGCTCACTACAAATAAACAGATTTAAAAGACGGCTGCCTTGAAAGAAGAGTTATAAACACGAGTATAGTGTGCACAAAGGGATCATCAGGAAGAAGTTTAAACGATATTGGATAAGTAAGATCAAAAGATAACATCAATCAGCGAAGAATTCGACAAGAAATCAAAAAATCAGAAGGAAAGAATGGAGTCAACACTCAACTCTTTATCCAAAAAATTAATTAATCTACAAAAAGATTTCAAAGAGTAATCCGAAAATCGCAAACTAGGAGTAGATCGCATTCGACTACGATTCTATGAGGAATTGGAACAAATTAAGGAAGTTATTGAGAAAGAAAAAGATAGGAGAGTTAGTGCAGAGAGGAAAATCGACGCTATGGTCTAATAAATCGAGGAAAAGTTAGACCAAGAGATCAGTAATCAAAGTATTAAAAGAAAGCGCAACAACTAAGCTATGCTAAAACTTATAGAGTTGGCTTGCCAAAAAATCGAAGAGAGGACTCGCTAGTGAATGAAATTGATATTATAAATGAGTTAAAATGAATTTCTTCTCTAAAGCTATTGCATTTAGCACTGTGATTCTTTAATTGTATCAAAGAGCATTATTAAAAAATGTAGGCTTTTATTATATAAAAATGGACTAAATCCCTGTATAGGTAAAACATTTTCTTTCTTCAATTTGTTTTTATTTAGGCTTATCTTTTATTCATTTCTAATGTCGTTCGGCTGCTTTGGTGCTGTGATTATAATTTTTATCTTTAATTCGATGACTGATCAGTTAGACATCAAGGAGATCAGTTCTTAGGACATGGTCATGGAGATAGTTGATATATTCGTGGGGTCCATTCTCGACGGGAAGGGATCACTAAAAAAGTAGACAGTTCTAAACTTTTTTTTCGACTGTTTAAATAATTTGGAAAGCCCGTCTACATCTCCAAAGACTAAATTCTATACCGTATTCGTAAAGCATAATGCATTTAGATACTCAGATAACTTTCCAATAAGTAAAAGATAACTCTAAAGATATTTGGAACTTTTGCAAATCATCCATTGTACGCTCATCTTGAGAAAATGGCATTTACAGTTGACCCTAAAAAGTCAATTTCGGAGAAGGGAAAGTCGCTTTTTCCAGGAGACAAAGAGACAGGCAACTCCCTTATGCGGTTAATTATTGAATCGTTTATAAATTGGGGGACTCGGTTCTCGACTAATAGCAAAAAATAACCAACTAAATTTAGAAAGACTTTAAATCGGCTGAACGATTAAAAAGTGGTCTTGCCAAAATAATTTATCTTTTATTAAAAAGCATCATAAAAATTGTAATCTCCCGATACTTCAAAACCATAACCTCCTAAAGCTTCGATGTCTAACGACAATGTGTCTAGTACTACTCCTCAACACAAAGGCAAATAAAAATACGGTAGCTTTAAATTAAATCAGCTGTGGAAATTAAATTCATGTTTAACAAGATCGAAGCTTTAGTAGGAATCATCAATGAAGGCAATGAACTCGACTAAATTCAGAGAGAAGTGCAGAGCTACCATCAAAAATTTGAAAAGGATTTACAGAAAATGAGTATCGATCAATAAAAGATGCTGGACAGTCAACCAGAGGATATTTTAGAATTATTCTTCAAAATTTTAGATTTTTTCTACGAGGAACAAAACCTTTATAAATCACATGTTAGCCAAAATGACTACAATTCCTATATTTCCGGTTTTATGATCACTTATTAAAGAATGTTTTCTCCTTCCGATATGAGGAAGGCCAGCAAAATTTTAGATAAAAAGGAAGTGCCTATTGATCGAAAGGTCGAATAGGGTAACATTAATTTGACACCAACCAAGAAATCTGTCAAGGAAACATTAAAGAGCGAGCCCATCGTAGATGAGCCAAAATAAAGATTAAAACCATTAAAAAGGGGAGAGGGTCGATAAAGAGAAGAAGAATAAAATGTGCCATAAAGGGGTAGAAAACTTAATGATGCAAAAGCAAGTGCAATATAAAAATGTTTCCTTGAACTGGATAATTATCCGAAATCTCCCAGCTTTGGTTTTTCTTCAGTTGCGAGTAATTTGTTACAGATGCAGAATCCTTGGACAAGTAAAAGAAAAAAGTGGTTGTCTCACGTTTTCAATCAAAAGCTTCAAAAGTTTCTAGCGTAAGCAAGGCGGTAAAGTTTGCTCCTTCATCTGTTTTTGGAAAATCTACAGTTAAGCTTAAGGGCATTTTTTCTAATCCTCCAAATCCCAGATTGAGTCCTCAGGTATACAGTGGATAGCTTGTTATGGAGAACCAATAACTGGAGAATATATCGCGAGAAGTTAAAAAATAACAAGGACAGAGGCGATTTAAAATGGCTCATTTCAAGCAAAAATATATAATGTACGAGGATGACAATCTGCAGATCGGTTTTAAATTTAGTCAAGTCTATGAAAAAGTAGACAAATTTTCAGCCCTCCTCAACTTTGAACTGTTCTTTGGAAATAAATGCGATAGACCCATTCGTCGATTTGAACTTTTCTTTGAAGGGGACAAACGTACAATGTTTATGATTTAGAGAGTTTAATATATACAAATCCTCAAACGGTGGATAGCACTGTGCTGCCGCTAGCACAAATAAAGCTCGATCTACTAAATATTCCGAAGGTCATGCCATTTGGATTTATAAATATCCACATTTCTTATGAATTGGATTAAAACCCTTATTAAACTTCAGCACTTCTTCCAAACTCTATTCTTAAAATGGTGGCCTACTATAAACTGTAAGCTCACAAATTAGCAACTGAGTGGAAGTAATGCTTCAAAATATTGAAGACTGAACCCTTTAAGCTATCAAGGCATTTTTCCCCTGATAGTTTTATTTCATGCATCCCATAATTGAGTGAAAACTCTTCCTACTATGACTTTTCAAAGGAGGGCAGCGTCACTGACTATGAATTATTCTGTGAAATCATCATCGAATAATCCTATCAAGGACTTTTAAAGATATTAGTGAGACCTAACCTAACAATTGTGCTGCAGGCTGGACTATACAAGCCCTATGGACATGAAAATAACAAGTAAGAGAAGGAATATGTGCAGAAATCATTATAACGATTCCGCTTCTACTTGCAGGGACTCGAAATTGTGCTCAAGGAAGTAGAACCTTGATTTTATTTGGATTTAACTTCAATTATAATATTTCATAAGAACTTTTAAATGAGCAACGAGTAGGATGCTAAATAATCAATCACTGTCAGAGTTACCCTCCACGAAGAAGCTTGTGGATTTGGCAATCTCTGCCGCCTCCAGGATATAAAAACCACTATTCTTGCTATTGTCTTGTGTCTTTCCTCCAAAAATTACGATTTAGTCATTTATAAAGTTAGCCGAAGCGTGATTGCTGCGGCCCCGAGGCATGAAACCTTGTACAAAAGGGTGAATCCTAAGTTACAAGACTGGTACCATTAATTATTAATGGCATTAAAGACTACCACATCGTTCAAGTAATGATTACTATCATCCTGTCCTCCAAATATAACCAATAGTCCTAACAGGGTATTCATAGTATGACCATGCCGAGGTGTTGGTGGACTTCCCTTAGGGTTTACCTTTTGCCACCTTAAAGAAGACACGTTCTATAAGTTTATTTTCCAAAGGTCGTTGAGGTTATGGCTGCGTCGAGATATAAATACAAGTCTATTAGACTGACAATACCGCCAAACACATACATTGTGGATTATAACAAAGCTGCGGTATGTCCATATCTGCCTTCAGGGTGTTCTCCCTATATCGTCACAGATTCAATCCATTGCATTTTCTCAAGATCTAACACTTCAATATCTCCGCAGAGAGATTCGCCTTATACTCCTTCACTACAGTAGTATCCTCCGAAAAAAACAAAAAGGGCCTCAAATATAACACACGATTGTTTCTATATCTTATGAGAATGAGCCTTTGGTAAATTAGGGGAAGTTTGCCACTTACCGTCAGATACGTTAAACGCATGATAATCTTCAAGCACTCGATTGTTGTGTCCTCCATAGATTAGTATCTTATTACCGTAGGCTTTCATGCAGTGGAAGGCTCGGCCATCAGGTACGATCTCCTCGAACTGAACTTTGTCAAAACGTGAATTGATCTTCAGCAGAGAGTTGTAGAACTCGTTTCTGGACTTACCTGCATGTAGGTTATGCTACCTCCGAAGATATAAATATACTCACCAACAGCACACATGGAATGTCCCTCTACTCGTTAATAAGGGAGTTCCACTGAGCTGACTGCTTTTCTCCACTTGAAGTTACGACCGCGCGGAGCCTTCCCATTTGGACTGATGGACATTGATATTGCACTGGGTTTCTTCGGCCGGTTGGGCGTTTCGATGCTAATGCGCTCGTGATAGACCACAATGTAGTTGTTAAGAGAGCCGAATCTGTTTGGTATGGTGGGGTATTTATCATCCACCATGTATTGGTTGCCATATTTAAATTTGAATTCGTAGGTTCGATTCGATTACAAATTTAAGTAGATAATGCTTTCTATGAACAGAATTACTTCTCGTCGCTAGCCCTTAGTGGGTTGAACGTCTTCATCATAGAGTGTTCTTGTGCCCACTCGTCCCAAGAACCGATAACCTTGAGACCATCAATCGGAAAATTTGAAGTAATTTTTACATCCGCACCGAGGTGTTTTTCTACATAACTCTTTTTGGGAAGGATCTAATTCAATGCAGGCGTACCTCCACGATGTTATTAACATTGCCCTGCATATCGCAAGCGGTTGGAGAATTATTGTCGCATCGCCATTGACTGTCCACCTGAAATTTATACTCGTGGCGGCCTGAACTTAAGGCTAGCAGAATATAAAAATAGATGTCACCATTTTGTAATTCGCCTCGGGTCATTGGTTCCCTGCGCTGCCATTTAGTCCAGTCTCCCACAATAAAGACCTCATGAGGGTACTAATATGGATCAGGGTACCAATAGAAGTAGATAGCCTCAGTTGAGCAGGCTCCTTCATGACTATTTCCGCATTTGGCACATAGATCTAATTAATCCATTTCAAAATATTACAACTTTATAAGTCAGACTACTTTTAAATATTATAATAGGAAAAATCCAATGGTAGATCAAAGAAATATAAATGAAGTTACATTTTATACTATTACCATTATCAATAAAAATATTAGAGCTGGGATAACTTAAATCCATATTTTTATCCTTAATATATGTCGTAGCTTATATGATGACCACCACAAAACATGATTTTTGTTTCAGTTTAGAGGGCGTCATAATAGTAATGATGGCCTTACATTGATATTGACTTACTCAATAGTATTATAATAACTATTGAAGGCTAATTTATTATTTATTGAACATGATTTAATGGTTATATTTAATTATTTAATGCAAATGGAAAACCATTAATCCTTTTTCTATAATTTAACTTATTCTATTACACTTTTACAATAGAGGAGATGGAAAACAGTGGCGAAGCTAGTGCCATACAGTTCATACTACCACCAACTAGACTTATTTAAATTAAAAACGCATCCAATAAATTGATCTCAGCCAAATCTATCAAGACGAAGTAATGTCGCATTTGTCTGCAATCAGATTAGTCACAGGCCAATCAACTTATCACTCCTTGTAGTTGCATAGGAAGTATTCAATACATCCATGTCAAATGCTTTAATACATGGGTTACCAGACAATATGAACAAGCTGAAAATCGCTAACATTTTTTCAGCAGAGATCCTCTCAAATGCGAATTATGTCATTAGGCATATGAATTTTCATATTCAACCGAATTTCAATGCGTTTCTTGCCGACTTCTAAAAAATAAAATGACTCGTCTTCCGTTTTTAGCTGCTGCTAATGTGCTTTTTATGATAATAGCAATTATTCTACTTGCCATAACCTCGTATTACGCTAGCTATGATAAATTTTCTTCAGATTATAATATTGAGAATCCACGCTATTTTTTGGTATACGTTGCAATGGGATTTGCAATAATTAGTCTCCTATACGGAGTATACCAATTTATAAAATTGTTTATGTTACAATAAAAGTTAATTCTAAAACCAGCCAATAAGAAAAAGACAAAATAACTGATAAAATCTCATTTAAATGATACTGCCAACTATTCTACTCACCCTGAAAGTAATAGTCGCCCCTTCAATAACATGGTCGTGTAATATTTGGAATGATTTCACTATATTTTTACTTGACAAAATATATTATTGACCTTCTTCATTTATGTAGCATAATTAAGCTTATTCATAACAATAGCAGACTTAAATAAATCAAAAATATCAGACTGCCTATTAATTGAACACTCAATTGATTCTTTAAAATGATTTCGTTCTGTATGCCTCTTCAAAGCGAAATATTTTTTTGATATAAGATATCTTCTGTTATATATTGGCTCTGGAAAGAAGCAATGAACGATATAATATTTTTGATTCAAACATTGATTTCCAATTATCTCGTAGCTGAGGATGAGTATATAGTTTACAGTAGTCTTCTTTAGTAATCCAGGTTTTATCAAAATATTTTGGGAGTTCATTTATCTCTTCACAGTGAGAGACCTTTTAGTTAATGAACTTGCGATGAGGGAATTTGAACAAAGACAGAAAATTTTTGGTCGGGTATCCTTTTTTTTTAGAATACATTAAAACTGTCTTCTTCGACTGCTCGAATTTAATTTTAGGCTATTCCTTATCTTCAACTTATCTAAATTTATCTACTGTTGTCGGGGGTAGAGCAGGCATGACTTGTTCTTTTTCTGTGATTGAAATGTTTTCTTCTTTAATGATATCCTATTCATGCTATTGATGTGGAATTTGCTTGATTTTAGCTTAGAAATCAAGAAACAAACGAAGTTTATGTGCAAGTCTAGACGGTGCTAAGGCAACATCGTAAAGTTAGTATATAATTGGTTCGATGTCATCATGTTCAGCATACATTTTTATGCAATTTAAATATCGTGGGCTCAGTATTTATTTAGCATAGATTTAATGTGGTTTTGTTGATTAAATACTGTTAAATTGTTCAACCAAAGCTATAAATTCTTTGATAATGGATGGGAAATGCCAGGGAACTAATTTTTTGATTGCCATTAATTTATAAATAAAAGCTGTAATGCTGTGCTGTGACATCCACACTGATTTTTGAATACATATTTATTTAATTTCTTTATAAATTTGAAGTTTCCTCATCGATTCATTTAAAAATATTAGATATTTTGGGTGCATGAATTTTGTAATGTCATTCCCATTTTTATTAGACTTTTTATTAATTTTCTTACTTTGAAGTTGTGCTGGGCTACCAAATTATTATTTTTTGAGTTAATCTTCATGTCCATTTGGAATAATTTTATAATTTTCTTGACTGTCTTAACATTTAATATTGACAATGTTGAGCTCCGAATTAAAAATAGAATTGTCAAAATGGCTCATGTGGGAATTAATGAATAGGTTAATATGTGATTTTTCGTTCTCTGTAAGCAGCCCCTTCTAATCCATTTCTCTCATTCTTTCATAAAAAAAATGTTTCATCCTTGCTATGTTTTCGTTTTTAAAACAATCACCACCACTAATTTCCCGGAGCATAGAAATATACGTTTTTTCAAAATCATGCTGAATTTATTATCTTTCAACTTTTTAATTTTACTTATATTGTGCTGCGGATTATTATATTCCTACTAACTTATCATACCTGCCAACAGAGTTTAGTTCTGCATGCCTTCTTTAAAAAGAGAGTCCTAATTAATTCTGCTGATCTAATTAATGTCCAAATTTGGCATACGTTTCAATTTTATTGGATAGTATAGTTAATTTTTAAATTTTGTTGTCAGGAAAATTCAGATGTTTCTCATCTATTTTGTTGATAGGATTGGCGCTATTCATTGGCATAAAGCATTTTTCTATATTTTGGAGTTGGGGTTTCTCTGGAATAATTTTGATTTCTCCGTTTTCCATATTTTCCAATTACAAAATTAATTAATGATTATGAAGTTTTATAAAGGTAAATATGATTTATTCTTATAGCATACCAATAAATTTTGATACTTTTTATATCACTATTTCATATTTTGCTTATATTTCCGTTGCTTCAGCTAAAATTAATCATTAGACTATACGGTGAGTAATAATAATTTATAATTAGAAATATTCCAATCATTTTATTGACAATTCTATGAGCCACAGTTTATTATCCTTTGTGCTGATCCAATTTTTTTGCTAATCTACGATATTCCTCTAAGCTTGGAATGCTTCATATACTCCAGTGATATGTGCAATAGATCCATGCTTTTTTTTTAATAATAAAATATGGTGACCATTTAATTCAAACATTTTTCTTTCTTTTTTAATTAGTAGTGATACTTAGCATTTTTTTGAAATCCAGAGATTGAATGAAATGTGAAAAAGAGATGACAATTAATTTGTTCAATAAGCTTTAGACTCAGTTTGCTCAGATTAATTAAAGTCTAAACATTCATCATCAGAGTACGCAGCCTCTAAAGCTTGAGTTAACTAGTCTTATATTTCGATAATTGATAATAAAATATAGATAAGTCTTTCGTTATTATTGTATAATACTTTTTATCGTCAAAAACAATGAATGGCATTTCAATAGATTTTTAAAGAAATGAATATTTAGATTATAGCGAGGAAGAAATTCCAGAAATCAAAAAGGATGAATTTTACCCTCAATAGGCACTAAAGTCATTCAATCCTATTTTAACAGAGGAATAATGGGTAATTGATGATAAAATTGAGCGAAAGAAAAGATCAATGAAGAAGAAACTTTTGTAAAAGTAGAAAAAGGAAGCATATGCAACTAAAAATTTTCTGCCCTTGTTTCGATATCCTCATCAGAGATACATCTAAAAGAGATTCCCCCAATACAAATAAATTAGCGCAGTGGCTGAAATATTTTAGAAGCAAGGAATTGCCAAAAGGGATTATTAGGTCCTTTATGGTCAATCTGAGCTGCGTGCTCATTGGTAATAAATGTTTAATAATAAAATATTATATCGATACATGCTTCTCTCCCGAGCCAATATTAAACAAAAAAAAGCCTTTGCTAAAAAAATATTTCGCTTTGAAGAGGCTTTCCTGACCAAAAGCTTTAATAGAATTAAGTGATAATTAAGTGATTGATAATTTATTTGTAGTTCTACTTTATCTGCTTAAGTTCAATTAAAAATTATCAGCTCATTTATTTTAATGTAAATTTCGCAGAATAAGTACCATTTCGTCCGGTTGAGCAAAGGTAGCGAACGCAGAGTGTCCATTAATCTCCAGCTGAGTGTAATCTGTGTAATAGTACACTTTATGACTGGCATTTTCAGTTCTCTCCGTAGCCTTGATACCAAGACACACTATTTCACCAGCTTAGTTGATGAAAATACGTATTTGGTTTCCGTATTAATCTCTCATAAGCTTACGACATTTTACACAGACATGCTTCTTTCCATAATATTGGACAGAGATGTTGTCCTTTGAGAAGCAAATTGGACAGCTGAAGTTAAGATAATAGTACCAATCACCCATGGAAATGGTAGTTTATTGTAACTGCCTGCTTCGTTTGGCTTTAAATTTGGAAATATGTTTCTTTTCGTCTACTAATTTGATAATTTAGCCATTATGTGATGGCAGATAGACTACTTTGGGTTGATCAGCTCGCAATTATTCAGGTAGTTCCTTGGTGAGGAGATGATAATGCCGATTGGCTAGATAAGAAAGCATGATAGAAGAGGAAGAATTAATGTATAGAAGAATATTATATTTTAAGATAAAGCGTCCATTATCTCAATTGATTCTACGAGTCAATTGAATATATCATCTTCTATAAAATCAAGAATCGTTTTCTCAATGATTGTTAATTAAATTGAAAAACTCTTCCACTTGAGAATATTTTTTTGCTTGTTCGATTAAAAACAAGTATAAAGTGAGACAATTAAATAAACAATTATCAAAGCTGATCAATTAATAATTCGATTAATATTTTCTATCTTCATGAATTATTCAAATGGAGAATATAACGAATATATTATATATTAATAAAAGTAAATGATCGACCTCTATGAGGTACTCGTACCTCTCTTTATTTTCTTACCCCTGATAGATGTTATTGTACTCAAGTTGGAAATCAAGGATACTGTTACTCTTATGTAGCTGCAATAAAAATAGTCATCCACGATCCTGCAAACAGAATAACAAATTGAAGCAACTCCCTTCAAAACAACAGTTAAACATTTTCTACTCAATTTCACCCTTCTGGAAATGTTTATAGTAAGGAGAGCAAAATCAAAGATAAGTTTGCTGCTGTCAATATCAATCATATGCCTTGGCGCTTTTTTGATAGCTCAACCCTTTGCCTTTATATTTTCTGGAACTTTGACTTACTTCGTTTATTTTATGATTAGTTTCGCTCTTACAATGCCAACAAGGGATCAACTAGAATCGAAAGAAAATAATTCAAATATAAATCGATAAAAATACCTGTCGATAACGATGTGCTTAATGACAATAGCATTTAGTTTTTCACTTGTTGCTCTCACTTATAAAAATTATAAAAACGTCTTTCTTTCGACCTACATGACAAATGCAGTCATTAATATTGCTCTTGATAATATTATAGTAAGGCCTCTTGTCTGTGTAATTGCAGCTCTACCTCTCAGCAGAAGCAGCAAAATCATTGAATTTGTGACTATGAGCGAAAAGAATATTCAACTACTTGAAGCAGCTGAAAAATTAGGAATTACTGATGTATTTTAACATCCTGGAAAAATGTATTCTCCTCGTAAAATTGCAAAGAGAATTCCTATTGAAATAGAGCCAGTTCCAGTTGATGAACAACTGTTGAAAAACAAAGAAGAAAAAGGTTATTAAAATCCCTTGTAAATGTTAAGAAGAATTAAAAAAGAAAGAGCCCTACCTCCAATAAATAAATCTCTTTGCAAAAGTTCAAGCAACGCCGAATGCTCACTTAATAATCTGTTCAATATTAATCAAAAAGAACCATTATCCCCCATTGTACATATGTGCAATAATGAACTTCAAACTTGGTCTGAAAAGACGAATGAAATCAATGATTAGTTGATCTTAAAGGAAAATTCAAAAAAGAGAACTAACGAAAATATGATCGTAATTCATCCAAGTCTTCAGGAAAAAGTATAAAACTCGGAGTAGCTGGATGATTAAATTGTTAAAACAAATTTATAAAAGGAAAGTGCAGAAGGTCCAGTTACACTCAGCAATGA
>Ga0302280_1003031_pt1 | contig 12383 bp, 7 predicted proteins | sample III_Fen_E1_1_FD_198771 | JGI IMG/M metagenome (GOLD analysis project Ga0302280, IMG submission 198771) | Peat permafrost microbial communities from Stordalen Mire near Abisko, Sweden - III_Fen_E1_1 | ecosystem: Environmental > Terrestrial > Soil > Wetlands > Permafrost | place: Sweden: Abisko...
GAGATCTTATTTCCCAAACTGATTCGGTCATTCCCGTTTTGTATATAACGTTCCTTTGCTGAGAGACGGGCATCTAAAACAATCTCTGAAACGGTATAACTGCTTTGCTGAAATTTAGAAAGAGGATCGCCAAAAGAAGCTTTAAACAATGGCATTGTGTAAATGTTTTGAAAAGTTAATCTTGTACTTAAGCCTGTTGTAAATTCTTGTTCATACCAAATGCGACTTTCTTCTTTTCGTACCAACTTATACACATTTCCTATTTGAGAAGAGGTTGTGTATAGATAAGCAGGCGACTGAGCCAGACTCATAGTGCGGGAAAAATCAGTATTTACACCAATCTGATCAATATCTTTTCGATACTGAATTCCAACTTTACTCCAGGGATAGCGGGTAATCACACGTTCCAATTGTAAATTATATTTAAATTTCTCATCTTTAAAACCATAAGCTCCATAACCTCTTATAATCCATGTTTTGCTGAATTTGTCATTGGATTTAAAGCCCAAACGCAAACGTGTACCTTCATAAGCATTATGACCATATACCTGCATGTAATGCCCAAAATCAACGGCTCCGAAATCTTTGTATCCTGAAAATAAAAAATACATCAGATCAACTATTTTTTTAACTGACCTAATATTCCGTATGGTGTCTACCATTTTATAGGCGTGTGCTTCGGTTGCTGCTAAGGGTGTAGGTCGTTCATTTGTCCAATAAGCTGAATCTTTAGTGATAGCATCTTCCGCAAACTGAATACGTGTATCATAAAAATTTTTTTCCTTGGGTTTGTTTACTATATAATACCGATTGATATTGTACGTATGAATAACAGCACTCACAAGTTTTTTGGTAATATTGGTATAATCAAGCATAACTCTGGTTTGCGAAGGAACCCAGGGTCCGGCTTCTGTAGGAATTAATTGTTGTTGAATATGAACACGATCAACCAAATTAAAATTTACATCTTGGGTTAGTTCCAAATCCAATTGCTTAATGGCGTAAGTGCTATCGGTTATCCATAAAGTGCCGGTGTATGCTAAATCATTTTTGTTCTTTGGTCTCACATCTATTTTGTAGCACTTCATGTTGTCAATAAATAAACTATCAACCAAATAATAATTATAAAATAAAAGTGCGTTACTTGCTATAGGAGAAAGAAAGTCTTTATTTAGTACAGGTACATTGTTATTACAAAAATTATAGCTCTGAAAATCAGTCCCCATAAGCTGTGAAAGGGCAATTCCATCCTTCATTCCGACAAATTTTATTTTCACGGCTTTTACTTCTTCATGTTTTTTTTTTGCGTCTTTGTAAGAATAAATTTCCGAAACAACTTCGCTCATTGCAACGGGTAGTTTTGTTTCATGTTCTTTACCTGCAATGTTTTCAAGGCTATCCCACAAGGAGGTGATGGGATCAAATAATTTCCAGGTTCTCATCTGAGGGGATATATTGTCCAAATCCACTTCTTGTTTGGTATAGCTAAGGTATTGTACCGATAAGAGATTTTCCCTGTTGTATTTTTCTTTATTACGGATGGTGTTTTTTATGATACGCAAGGCGGGATTAATACCAGGTAAAATTTTTACAATTTCTAAATTGAGAGATGCTTGTTTTAATTGAAAATTGATGATTTGCGTTTGTCCTTTTTTTACAGCTTTGGTTTCTGATTGGTATCCAAGCAAGTAAATAAAAACGGAATCTTTGGGTACAGTTGTTTTGATGCTATAGTTGCCTTCAAAATCGGTAATAGTACCAATAATAGTTCCTTTAAAATAAATGTTTGCGAAAGCTATTCCACTGCTGCTTTCTGCTTCTGTTACCCTACCGCTGATGGTGGTTTCTTTTTGTGCTTTTGCAGATAAGTAAAACAAGAAAAATAAAACTATAAAATTATAAGCTCGAAGCCTCACCCCAACCCATTTCCAAAGAATATGGCTGCGATAGATTTCTATTATAATTTTATCCATTATTTTAATTCCAGTAAAACAACGTTTTCAACGTGATGTGTTTGTGGAAACATATCTACAGGTTGCACTTTAAGTACTTTGTATTTTTTATCCAGCAATTGCAAATCACGGGCTTGCGTGGCGGGATTACAACTCACATACACAATGCGTTCAGCTGCTATCTCTAAAATTTTATTTGTAACATCGTCGTGCATGCCTGCGCGCGGAGGATCGGTGATGATAACATTGGGCTTTCCGTTTTCCAAAATGAATGCATCATTCAGCACATCTTTCATATCACCTGCATAAAACACAGTATTGCTAATGGAGTTTAGTTGAGAATTTATTTTAGCATCTTCAATAGCTGCGGGTATATATTCAACGCCTACTACTTTTTTTGCCTGATGTGCCACAAAATTAGCAATGGTGCCTGTTCCTGTATATAAGTCATAAACAATGTCCGTATTTTTTATTTCGGCAAAATCTCGTGTAACTTTGTAAAGTTCATAGGCTTGTTCGGAGTTTGTTTGGTAAAAACTTTTCGGGCTGATTCTGAATTTTAAATTTTCCATCTGCTCATAAATACTATCGTTTCCCTTAAAAACTTTAATATTCAAATCGCTGATGGTATCGTTTTTTTTGGAGTTGATAACATATTGCAGTGATGTTATTTGTGGAAATTTATCAGCAAGATGATTCAATAAATTTTCAATAACTATTTTGTCATCATAATAAAATGCAATGATGAGCATCCATTCACCTGTTGAAGTGCTGCGAATAATAATATTTCGCAGAAGACCTTGTTGTTCGCGCAAATCAAAAAACGAAAGATTGTTTGCAAGCGCATATTTTTTTATTTCGTTGCGAATGGCATTGGAGGGTTCTTCCTGTAAATAACAGGTATCAATATCCAGTACTTTATCAAATGCTCCAGGAATATGAAATCCTAAAGCATTTCGTGATAATTCACCTTCCGCATCTCCAAACTTTATGGTTTTATCATTGATTTGCTCAAGTGTTAACCACTTTTTATTTGAAAAAGTAAATTCTAATTTATTTCTGTATCGATAATTTTTTTTAGAAGGAATTATATTTTCAATTTCCGGAAGCTCAATTTTAATAAGCCTTGTAAGGGCATCTTTTACTTGTTTTTGTTTGTAAAAGAGTTGCCATTCATACTTCATAGTCTGCCATTTGCAGCCGCCGCATGTGCCGAAATGACTGCAAACAGCATCTGTTCTCTTATCCGAATAATGATGAATGTAAATAGTTTTTCCTTCTCGGAATTTATTCTTTTTACGGGTGAGTTGCACATCCACAATATCTCCGGGAACGGCATCTTTTATAAATACAACAATGTCATCCATTCGTCCTACAGCCTGCCCGTCTGAACTGGCATCTGCTACCGTTACCTTTTCAAGTATGGGCAATGGTTTTTTATCATTTTTTCTCATGCACTGCAAATTTAATCTATTTTGTGTTGTTGAGCGACTAAGAAATATTATACGGAATGGAATTTACTGCTAAAGGAGTTAAACAAAAAAATTCAAACTGCGGGTAAGGAATAACGTTGTACTCGTACTGTTAATTTTCTTTCATCAAATAGTAATAAAAGCCCATAAGACTTCCAAAAACTATGATATTAAAAATATGGTCGTGAGCAATGTGCATATACTGAGGAGCGTATAAAGAAACCAAACACAGACTTGTTACTCTTACTATATTTAGAAAAAAAGTAATTAGAATTCCTGTGGGTACACCTATCACTTTTTTTAATGCAGTAATTGGGGTTATCAGCAACATCATTATGTAATAATACATCAATTGAACTCCGAGACAGTAGTTACCTATTGCAAGTCCGTTTGTATTTATAATCCATATAGTGCGATGGTGTATATATGTTTCATAGCCCATCCATTTTAATATGATACAACTTAGGTTTACTATAAAATGCACCAGACTTAAATTCCATGTTTCCCAGTAGGCACTTATTGCAGGAAAAAAACGTTCGTTGAGCGGCATACTTTGTTCACCCAATATGAAAATAATGATTTTCCAGGAGAGCCATATAAAAAAAAGATTCGCAAAAAAGAATAGTAATTTTCTTTCTTGCGAATCTTTAGTAAGAATATTTTTAAACATTTATATAAAAACGTATAGGGCTATAAATCCTTATAAGTTCTCATTATCTGTGTTTTTTTGTTTTCTTTTATCGTAATATTTTTTACCTGCAACTGCTCCACCTGCACCCAATAACACCCAAGAGATAGGGTCTAAAGGTGCACCTGCAGGACTTGCCGGCGGTGGGGGCGGCACTACCTGAGCATTTGTAATTGTTGAAGTTACCAGTACGATTAATACTGTAAATAATATGGAATAAAATAATTGATGTTTGCTCATGGCTGCTGTTATTATTGTCTGTTTTTTTATAATTGCTTAATTAGTTTTAACGTAAGTTGTTGGTTTGTTCCCAGTAATTTAATGAAATAAACACCATTGCTCAATTCATCGGTATTCAATATTTTAACAGTATCCGTTTTATTTAATTCATACGTTTGCACTGTTCGTCCCAGAAAATCTACCACTAAAACTTTAGTGTAATCATCATTAGTATTTAAAGATAATGAGGTTGTTCCTGAAGTTGGATTAGGAAATAATTGAACACTATTGTTGTTTGATGGGCTTGAAATAGCTGTAGCAACAGTACCAGTAGTAATTGCAGAAACAGAATTAGAACTAGTATTAGAACTCATACGTAATACGAAACGATTTTGGTTATCACCTGTAACTGTAGTAAATTTATAAATCGAACTGTCAGTAACAGGTTGTGTGGTATTAAGTTTAAGATCCTGCAACACAACATTAACACCCAAAGTACTTATACCGTTAAATGTTAAGGTATGAGTACCGGCTACCGCTGTTCTAATCCCTAAAGTATCTTGTTTTATCTGTCCTGAATTCAAATAAGGTAAAGCATTGTACCTAAGTTTTTGGTTATTTACAATAGAAAAAATCATAGGTCGTGAAATTTGGTCACTCAATCGGTTGGCGTCATAAAGTGGATCGAAACCATCTGTAGCACCATCATAAAAATACGTCATTGTAGTGTCTGTATAAGTTCCATTGTTAATTGCAATATTAACAAAGTTTTGTTGGAGTGTAGTCTGTCTCAAATAATCGTTGGCCGCCCCTCTAAATGTATTATCTAAAGAAAAATTTGATGTGCCACCGACACTTGTTTTATGAATTTGAAAACCTTGTCCCGCAGGTATGATTGTTGGCGCAACAGGATTTGGCGTAAGCCAAAGACCATTATTCCATATTTGAATCTGAGCATCAAAACCCATTGAACCAAGTTGAACACCGGTTAATGTTATCCCACCGGGATATGGATTCCCAACCAAATTCCAACCACCACTTACGGTAGAAGCAGATTGACCACCACCACTATACCCAGGGTCAGTAAGAGATACACCTGAATTGGTTAAGCCTGTGTAGCTTATAGGTCCATTATTTATTGTACCACTATATGTTAATGTAGGATGAGTTGGTGTAGACAAAGAATATCCACGACCATTAGTAAGTGTACCTGAAGATTTTACAAACCACAATGATTGATCGCAATTACCTATAGTTGTAGCGTTTTCATGCAATTCCAATAAATTACCATAAGGTGATGAAGATGAAATGGAATCAGGATTACATGGATTAACAGTACTGGGTATTAATTGTGCTCCATTAGTTCCTGTTGGGGTAATTCCAAATCCATTAACTGCTATATTGTTAATTGGTGATGAAACAAATGTCATATCTCCGCTTGTCGCAATTTCAATATTATAAGTGCCATTACCACCCAAGTAACTAGTACTTGATTGCTGCAAATTAGCTGCTGATAATATTGTAATAGTACCATTATTTACTAACGAATCTGTAACTAATAGACTAGCACCCGGATCAGGATAAGTACCGGCTTCAAATGTTAACGTAGCTCCGGAGTTAACGTGTAATTGTTTTATGGTTGTGGTCGATCCTCCTGATGCAGCAACAGTTACAGTCGGGTCAAAGGAATTACCACTCGTAATAATAACATTTTTACTAGATGAAGGCTTTCCATTGTTCCAATTGCCTGAATTAGCCCAATCACTGCTATTATTTCCTGTCCAGGCAGTACTTGTTAAAAAATTGCTGCCTTGAGTTGCAACGTCAGGACCTACAAATAAAAAAGGTCCTGATATGGTATTAGTACCAATAGTAATATGGGTAGTGCCTTGAGATCCCTGATAATTTGCATTTGTACCAAATCCTACCTTACCACCCGAATTAACTGTAATTGTAGCTGAAGCATCCATATTTAAAACTCCATTGCCTGCTGCAAATCCCAATTGCCCGTTTACAATTAGTTTATCATTTGTTTCCGGTAAACTTACAGTTGCATTACTACCTATGATAACGGTAAATCCTGATGAAATAACATAGGTGTAGGGAGTACCGGATCCAGAACTAGTCCAAGTTCCTGCACCATTAGGACTTGTTGTTCCTGTCCATTGACTTCCACTAGTTACTGTAACTGTTCCAGAACTGGGGCTGGTAAATGTAGTACCTGAAACGGGACTCGCTTTAATTTCATGACTAAAAACAAGTCCTATCAAGGCAATTAAGATAATTTTTTTCATTTTTTTGATGATTGGGAAGGTGAAATTATTAGGTTTAATAGAGTAATTAATATGTTTAATAAGAAGATTAATCGAAAACCGAGTACAAAGTTAAATAAAAAAATAAAATACAAACATTATTTTATTTTATTTTTCAACATTATATAAAATACTTATTTCAATAGCTTTTAAAAACAAGTAATGGCAATATTTTCAGAAGGTTGTGATAGTTATCATCAATTCAATATTTCTTATCTTGAAAGGTATAAAATGGACTTTTTTTGACTTTTATATACCCAATTTACAATAATAGTTAGTTACCATCTAAACGGGTAACAGAAAGTACTCCATTTACTTTTTTTAGTTTGTCCATCAGTTCTGTTAAGTGGTTAGTGTCGTGTACAAAAACCATTACTTGACCTTCAAAGGTGCCATCGTTGCTGTCGAAGCTTATGGAGCGCATATTTACGTTCAGCTCGTTGGAAATTATTTTGGTAATGTTATTTACTAATCCTACTTCGTCAATGCCTGTTATTTTAATTCCTGCCAAAAATGAAATTAATTCCTGACTTGTCCATTTTGCTTTAACCACCCGGTAAGCATAGTTTGATAATAATTGTATAGCATTAGGACAGTTTACACGATGTATTTTTATTCCTTCATTAATGGTTATAAACCCAAATACATCATCGCCCGAAATAGGGTTGCAACAAGGCGAAAGTTTATAATCTATTTTTTGTAAATTTTCGCCAATCACCAGCATATCTGATTTGCCCCTTACCTCATGCACCATTTGCTCTAAGGATTTTACGGGTTCCTGATGGTTTATAGGTTCTGATTTATGCGCTATTTTTCCTCTTACCTGATGGAAGTCTTTGAGTTGTTTTAAATCAATATTTCCTAGTGCAACGCGATAATATAATTCCTGATTGCTCGGGAGTTTATAAAAATGCGCAAGTTCAGTAATGTTTGCAGGATTAAAATCAATTTTTAAATGATTGAATTTACGTTCCAGCATTTCTTTGCCTTCTTCTGCTTTTTGGCGTTTATCTTCCTTTAGAGCGTGTTTGATTTTAGATTTAGCATTGGCAGACACTACAAAAGCCAGCCAGTCTTCCTTTGGTTTTTGTTTATTTGATGTAAGCACTTCTACCTGATCGCCGCTTTTTAGTTGATAGCTCAATGGTACCAGTTTGTGATTAACTTTTGCACCTATACATTTTGCGCCAATTTCAGTATGTATTTCAAAAGCAAAGTCAAGAGCAGTGGAGTTAATGGGCAAGGTACGTAAATCACCTTTGGGAGTGAAAATGTAAATTTCTTCGGCAAATAAATTGAGTTTAAAATTGTCTAAAAATTCCATTGCATTCTCCGCCGGACTTTCAAGTATATCTCGTATTTTTCTCAACCATTCATCCAGCTGACTTTCGTTACTTCCGTCTTTGTATTTCCAATGAGCTGCATATCCTTTTTCTGCAAGTTCATCCATACGTGTGGTGCGTATTTGCACTTCCACCCATTTACCTTCCGGACCCATTACGGTGGTATGTAAACTTTCATAACCATTGGTTTTAGGACTCGAAACCCAATCGCGCAGGCGTTCAGGACTTGGGTAGTAAATGTCTGTTACTAACGAGTATACACGCCAGCAATCAGGTTTTTCATTCTCTCCTGCCGAATCAATAATTACTCTTATAGCAAATAAATCAAAAATTTCTTCGAAGGCTACTCCCTTTGTTTTTATTTTATTATTGATTGAATAGATGGACTTAGGTCTTCCAAAAATTGTAAATTTTAATCCTTGTTGTTCCAATGCTTCTTTAATAGGAGCAATAAATTTTGCTATGTATTTTTTTCGTTCAGGCTCTGTTTCCTTTAATTTTTTGGCTATTTCAGCATACACTTCAGGTTCAGTGTATTTTAATCCCAGGTCTTCCAATTCTGTTTTTATTTTATTGAGACCTAATCGGTGGGCTAAAGGGGCATATAAATAAAGTGTTTCGGAAGCAATTTTCATTTGTTTGTCGCGTGACATGCTCTCCAGTGTGCGCATGTTATGAAGCCTGTCTGCAAGCTTAATAAGAATTACACGTACATCATCCGACAAGGTGAGCAGCATTTTTCTGAAATTCTCTGCCTGTAAGGATGACTTGTGGTCAAAAACTCCTGAAATTTTGGTAAGTCCGTCAATTATTTTTGCTTCTTTTTTACTGAATAAGCGCTCAATATCATCAATCGTTAGTTCCGTATCTTCTACCACATCGTGCAACAATGCACAAATGATGGAAGTTGTTCCCAAGCCTATTTCTTCGGCACAAATATGCGCAACAGCTATGGGGTGATATATATAAGGTTCACCTGATTTACGACGCATGTCCTTATGCGCTTCCAAAGAAATATCAAAAGCTTTGCGGATAAATAACTTGTCGCCTTTTTCCATTGTTCTGCGACAGGCGTGTAATAATGCACGATAGCGTTTTAAAATTTCTTTTTTCTCCGCTTCAATATCATATATAAGTTGTTCTTGCATAAAGAAATTAATTAATGAACAAACAAAGATAGTTACAACTCAAACTACGAACAAATAAATGCAATATAGATAGTTAATGTTATAATATATGCAGATAACATAACACTTTAATATAAGGAGATAAGGTGAGAGCAATCATAAGAATCGACACGTTATAAAGTCGTCTCCTTTTGTTGATGAAGCTGCCATTTCCATGCAGACTCCATCATTTCTTCTAAAGAAAACTCGGGTTTCCAATGAAGTGTCTTTTCAGTTAATGTGGTATTGGAATAAATAGCACTTACGTCGCCTTCTCTTTTTGGAGCAATGATGTAATTCAATTTTTGTCTGGAAATTTTTTCAAAAGCGGCAATAGCTTCAAACACGCTGACACCATTGCCTGTTCCTAAATTAAAAACAGAATAATTGCTGTTTTGTTTTTTATTGATGATAAACTCCATTGCTTTTATATGAGCAATGGCAATGTCTGTAACATGTATATAGTCACGTATGCAGGAACCGTCTCTTGTATTATAATCGTTACCGAAAACACGCATTGAATTTCTTTTGCCGATAGCAGTTTCTGTAATTACAGGAACCAGATTTGTTGCAGGATTTATAGGATCTTCGCCAATTAATCCTGAAAGGTGCGCTCCAACAGGATTAAAATATCTGAGAGCAATACACTGAAGTTTTTGATAGGCGCGTGTATAATCTTTCATAATTTCTTCGCCCACTTGTTTGGTATATGCGTAAGGCGATTCTGCTTTACCAAACGGTGTGTTTTCACTTACAGGTAAGTTATTAATATTTCCATATACAGAACATGAAGATGAAAAAATAAAATTATCAACGGAATATTTCAAACAACATTCCAATATGTTTAATAATGAATTAATGTTGTTATGATAGTATTTGTGAGGGTTTGATACGGATTCCGGAACAGACTTAAATGCCGCAAAATGAATAATACCGGCAATGTTTGGTTCTTTTTCAAAAACATTTTCTAACGTTGTTTTATCGCAAAGATCAATGGAATAGTTTTGAATTTTTTTGCCTGTGATTTGTTTAATTCGTTCAAATGTTTTAGCCGATGAATTAGAGAAGTTATCAACCGAGATAACATTAAAGCCGCTGTTTTCTATTAATTCAATAATAGTATGAGAGCCAATATATCCGGCTCCTCCGGTAATAAGTATTGTTTTTTGTCTACTCATATTATTTACTTTTTGTATTTACTTTTTTATAAACGATGTCATATAAATCTACACCATTTTTAAGTGAAAAGTACTCCTGAGCATGAGCTCTTATTTTGGTTTTGTCAACGTTTAAAAGTACATCAATTTGTTGAATAACTCTATTGTACTCATCGTTAGAAAATTGTTGGATAATTAAACCGCAGCCTGACGAAGTTATTAATTTATCGCTATCACCAATACCAGTATTGGTAATGATTGGAATTCCCATTGCCATTATTTCTCCTGTTTTTGTGGGAGAAGATGCCTTTTTTGAATAAGCAGGTTTTATAAAATAAACAGCTATTTGCGAAAGACTTAAAAATAAAGCAACCTCATTTCTTTTGGCACTTTGCACTAATATCCGTTCTGATGAAATACCTTTTTTTTCAGCATTTTTAATAATTTCTTGTTTATTATCTGTAGTGATGAACAAAAATATTGCAGTTGGTTTTTGTAACAACAATATTTTAAAAAAATCCAACATCTCATCCAACAAATACCATGTACCGATAGAGCCTAAATAACTAACTACAAAATCCGCCGGATGAATGTGTAATTGTTTTTTTAAGTTTTGCTGTGCTGTGCTGTTAATGCTATCTGCCGAAAACAAATCTAAATCAACACAACAAGGAATTACTTGTATAGGAATATTTTTTCCTTTTATAAGCTCCCACTTTAATAGTTCCTCTTTTGCATTTTGAGTGAGGCTTATTGTATAATCGGCATTTTTCAAAAACTCAATTTCTTTTTTTTTAAAATAATTATAAATACGCTTGTGTAAAACATTCTTGATATTCCAAATGCCACCGTCAATTCGTTCATCAGCCCAAAATCCGCGCATGTCAAAAATGAATTTTATGTTATATTTTTTTTTCATCTCCAGTCCTATTAATGCTGCCATATAGCTTCTGCAATGAATAATATCATGTACTGATGTTTTACATAACTCTTTTACTTTTTGTTTAATAAGCAGTAAATTTTTTTGTTTTGAAAATACAGAGGGAAGCGTAGAATAAGATACAGGATGCCAGGATATATGATGTTGACTTAACAGGTTTTGAATTTCTGTTTTACGGTTCACAAAGCGATCTTTTTTTTCGCAACTTACAATTGTAAACGAATGCCCTTTTTTGCTCAGTCCTATTAAATAAGGAATCACCTGAGATTGCCCCAAGACATCAGTCATGCCATCGTATGATATATAAATGATTTTCATCTCTAAAAATGGAGTTGCAAGGTAAGTAATTAAGTATATATAACGAATGACGAATCTCTTTAAAACAAAGGTGCCGGTTATTCACTCATCTCTTCTTATGTTCCTATTCGTAAATCTGATTAGCAGTCATTTTCAATCTTGCATTTTTCAATAAGCAATCTGTAATAATAATAGTATTTTTGCTTCATTAGCAAGGTTAAATAATTTTTAGATATTAAGCAATGGGGGTTTGGGTTATTTCATATTGGGATATTATTATTGGTCCGATATACCTGTTGTTAATATACTTGTTGGCAAGATACATACAGCGTAAGCAGGTGCAAAGTTATCCGATATACAAGTGGTTTACTAAGGGAATAATGGTAAAATGTTTTGCCGCTATTTTAATGTGTGTGCTTTATGAATTTTATTACAGAGGTGGCGATACGCTTAATTATTATTACTCATCTCAGGTGCTTGCCAATGTTTTTAATAAAGACCCGAGTATGTATTTTCGTTTACTTTTTGGCGAACATAATTGGGAAACATATTGTTTTTTTGATACTAACACAGGTTGGCCCTTTTACTGGAAAGACGATCATGGTTTTTTTGTGGTGCGTTTGTTTTCTGTGCTTTGCATTTTGTCGTTTCACAGCTATATAGGAACCTCTTTATTGCTAGTAGGAATTTGTTATGTGGGAATCTGGAGGTTGTTTTTATTATTTAATTACATTTTCCCTAATATGGATAGACAATTTGCCATATCATTATTGTTTATCCCGTCGGTTGTGTTTTGGGGTTCGGGGTTAATGAAGGATACGGTAACACTAAGTTCAA
>Ga0302280_1003033_pt1 | contig 12374 bp, 9 predicted proteins | sample III_Fen_E1_1_FD_198771 | JGI IMG/M metagenome (GOLD analysis project Ga0302280, IMG submission 198771) | Peat permafrost microbial communities from Stordalen Mire near Abisko, Sweden - III_Fen_E1_1 | ecosystem: Environmental > Terrestrial > Soil > Wetlands > Permafrost | place: Sweden: Abisko...
AATTATATCTTGCTGCTATTAAAGCTGCTTTCAAAGAACTATGTCAAATTAAAAATTGTCACAACCCGCTTGAGGCTTCTGCGTAACATGAGTTAATAAAGAAGATTTACTTGATGCACTAAAGACAGTAAAATCTGTAACGCCCGCAAATTTTATTGAAACATTGGCTTTTATTGAGTTTACGAAAAAATGTTACGAAAGTCATAGTTTTCAGTACACAAATTTTATAAATCAATTATCGGAATTAAGAGAACGTTGGAATTCTGCAATTCAGGATTTCCACAATCTTAAAGCCAAAGCAACAGACATGCCTATTGAAGCAATTCTCGAAAATGCTTCTGTTCGTGAGTTGAATAAAGTTTATAATATTTGGTCATCAAATGAAAATAAAGACATTAAAACTTTAAAAATGACAATTGATAAGCTAGTAAATCCATTGTCAACATACTTCGAAGAAGTTTATAGTAACAATCCTCAAGATTCATTATCATTTGAAATTCTTTCGAGAGTACAGCGACTTGGAATGATTTATAAAGAATGGGAATCATCAGTAAAAAGTTATTCCGAATACTTAGACAAGCTGTACAAAGAATTAATTAAAGAGACTGCAAAGCATAAACAACGAAATATCATTTAATAATGTACTACTGCTTTTATATATATGCTTGTGTGATGCTAGGGTTCGTGCAGGTTGCAAATGCAATTCAGCAAATAAAAATTTGTTTGCACTTTTCATAAATTAAACAAAATAGACTAACATGCCAATAAAAGCAGTATTATTAGGTTCAACAGGAATGATTGGTCAGGGCGTTTTACTTGAGTGTTTAGAAAATGAACAAGTAGAATCGGTGTTGGTCATTAACAGAAGTTCATGCAATGTAACACATCCTAAACTAAAAGAAATTATTCATAAAGATGTTTCTGATTTGAGTTCTTTAAAAGAAGAATTGTCGGCTTGTAATACCTGCTTTTTCTGCTTGGGCATTTCCTCCGCAGGACTTTCTGAAAGCGAGTATTATAAAATTACTTATGATATTACTACTAAAGTAGCAGCAACATTATTAAGCATTAATAAAGCATTTGTTTTTTGTTATATATCAGGTTCCGGCACCGATAGCAGCGAAAAGGGAAAGATGATGTGGGCACGCGTAAAAGGCAAAACAGAAAATGCATTATTGGCAATGCCTTTTAAAAAAGCATATATGTTTCGTCCCGGTTATATTCAACCATTGAAGGGAATTAAATCAAGAACGGCATGGTACAATGCCATGTACGTGGTTTTAAAGCCTCTTTATTTTATTTTGAAATATTCCGATAAATATGTTACCGATACACAAACGCTCGGAAAAGCCATGATAAATGCGGTTGCAAAGGACTATCCAAAATCTATTTTAGAAAGTAAAGATATTAATCAATTAGGGAAGGGTTGATGCTATTGGGTCATGCTGAACTTGTTTCAGCATCTCTTCGACTCAAAATATATACGAGATTCCGAATCAAGTTCGGAATGACTCCACTCTCAATTTTATAAATTTACGCCCACACTTTAGTGCCTTCAGTACAATTTTTACAAATATCAATTTCAGAACGTGAGTTGAGTACACTGCGCCTGAATGTATTGTATTCATTGCTTTTCCACACTTGTTTAAATGTTTTCATTTTTAAATCACCCAACTGATGTTTGGCGTCTTTATCAAAACAACAGGGTACAACCAAACCATCCCAGGTAATGACTGTTGAGTGCCATAATTTCCAGCAATGATTTAGCATGTTGTTTTTAATAGAATAAGTTCCGTCATTTTGTTGTTGATATCTGCTGTATTTGTCAATGCTTGGAATTAATTTATTGCCTAGTTCATAATCATAAATCTGCGCTGTTTTAAAACGCACTTCATTTACTTTTAACTTTTTTGCCAATACTTCCACATCCTTTATTTGATGTTCATTGGGGCGAACCACCAAAAACTGAAATATAACATGAGGTGTTTTTGAATGCAGTTTTTCTTTCCATTTAACAATGTTTTCGGTGCCTTCAATAACTTTTTTTAAATCTCCTCCTATTCTGTATTGTTCGTAGGTTTGCTGCGTAGTGCCGTCAATGGAAATAATTAAGCGGTCGAGTCCGCTTTCTACTGTTTTTCTTGCATTTTCATCAGTTAAAAAATGTGCATTGGTGGAAGTGGAGGTGTAAATATTTTTTGATGAAGCATAATTCACCATTTCTAAAAATGCAGGATTCAAATAAGGTTCTCCCTGAAAATAAAAGGTCAGATAAAAAATATCCTTGTACAATTCATTTATCGTTTTTTTGAAAAACGATTCGCTCAACATTCCTGTAGGTCTCGTAAATTCACGTTTACCGCTGGGGCATTCCGGGCAACGTAAATTACAGGAAGTAGTTGGTTCTACACTGATGCTGATGGGTAATCCCCATTGAATGGGGGTTTTGCTGTATTTTGAAAGGTAAAAGCTAAACACCACTTTTGCCACATTAATAATCCTCCTGACAGTAAATTTAGAAACATAATTAACTCCATCAGCAATTGAAAAGTTCATTGGATAAACGTTTTTACGAATATAGCTATAAATTATGCATTGAAATCAGGAGCTAACTAATATCCGGATCAAAGTCAGTTTTTATAATTATTCCTTGCTTTAAAAATACACTTAAAAAAAGTGCTGTACAGCTGGAGTATAATTTATAATTTCGCTTTGCAAATGTTAAAACGATATTTTAATAAAAACTTGGTAGAGGCCGGTTGCGACGAAGCGGGCAGAGGTTGCTTGGCCGGACCTGTATTTGCTGCTGCGGTTATTCTTCCTAAAAATTATAAAAACGAATTGTTTGACGATTCAAAAAAGCTGACGGATAAACAACGTAAATATCTGCGACCTATAATAGAGCAGGAAGCAATCGCTTGGGCTGTTGCTCATGTAAGCGAAAAAGAAATAGATAAGATAAATATTTTAAATGCCTCCTTTTTGGCAATGCACCGCGCATTGGATAAACTTACAATGGTGCCCGACAGCTTATTAATTGACGGTAACAGATTTAGAAAATACAAAAACATACCGCATACCTGCATGATAAAAGGGGATGCAAATTATTTAAGTATTGCAGCAGCTTCCATATTGGCAAAAACTTATAGAGATGATTATATGGATGAGCTGCATGTAAAGTTTCCGGAGTATGACTGGATAAATAACAAAGCGTATGGAACGGCTAAACACAGGGAAGCTATTATAAAAAATGGTATAACAGACCATCACCGTAAATCATTTCAATTACTTCCCGTTCAGTTAACGTTGCTTTGACAACTGCTGTTAACAACTTAAAAAGATACCGTCTCTATTTTAATTGACATTAATTAATTTCGCAATTGATTTAAGGATGAAATCTAAAATCAGCTGAATAGGGACGGTTATAAATGCCATATTCGAACCGATAAATAAAAACTATAGTTACATAACAAAAAAACCTCACCCTTTCTTTCTTTTCGAGTGAGGATGGGCTACTACTAAAATGATAAAAAAAATATCCTTATTTGTTTTAATAGCAGGTTGCATTGCAGGCGCAATATATTGGTATAATTACACGAAGGAAGTTCACACTCCCGTTAGTATTGCTGTTAATGCCATTCCTAATAATGCGGCAGTAATTATAGAATGTAAACAAATTAAAAAAGTGTATGAAAAAATTTCTCAAACAAACCTTATGTGGGAGGAGTTAAAAAGTACGGAACTATTTTCAAAATTGAATGTTCAGCTTAATTACATTGATTCGTTAATTAATAAAAACAAAGCTGTTGAACAATTATTGAATAACAACACTGTTTATATTTCTGCACATGTGTCGGGGGCTCATTCCTTTGATTTTTTGTACACCCTGAGTTTACCAAGTATAAGAGACAAATCAACAATAGAAGATTTTTTTGGTTCTGTAAATAACAACAGAGAACCGCTACAACGCAATTACGATGAAGTAAACATAAGTACACTCCATTCTAAAAATAAAGATTCGTTGAGTTTTGCTTTTTTAAACGGAGTATTGATGATGAGCAAATCACAAAATCTGGTAGAAAGTGCTATTCGCCAGTTGAAGTCGGGCGCTTCTTTAAAAACCGATGCTAAAATCAATAAAATACTCAGTACATCAGGCAAAAATGTGGATGCCAATATTTACATCAATTATCACTATTTGCCCGAAGTGTTAGATAAATTTGCTACTCCATCCGCTTTAAAAAAATCAAAGTCGTTGTCGGACTTTGCTTATTTTTCGGGCTGGGACATTCGTATTAAACCTAATGCTTTAATGTTAAGCGGTTTCACACAAACTGATAATTCTCCTTCCGATTTTCTTAATTTGTTCAGCAAACAAAAGCCTCAGCAAATAAAACTGACCAAAATAATTCCTTCCAATACGTCCATGATGATGTTTTGGGGAGTGAGTAATATCAAAAGTTTTTATCACGATTATAAAAAACACATAGGTGCAAAAAATTATTCTCAAAGCTACGATCGCCGCATCGATGAAATTAATACCAAATACCGCGTAAACATTGTACAATCAATGCTGGAATGGATAAACAATGAAATGGCATTGGTAATTACCGAAAGCCATTCAGACAATTTTTCAAACAATACCTTTGCGGTTTTTCATTCGAATGATATAGACAATACGCTTGAAAAATTATTTAATCTCACCGACACCATTAATAAAAAAGACAAGCAGAAATTCGATTCTGCAAGCTTTAATAACCACACCATCATCCATATAAATTTGCCCGATTTGTTGCCTCAATTGTTGGGTAATTCATTTGCTAACATTAAGCAATGCTATTATTGTGCGGTTGGCGATTATATTGTTTTTGGAAACAGCAGGGATGCGCTGAAGAGCTTTATAAGCAGCTGCGAAAATGATAAAACATTGGAAAATGATAAAAACTATAAGGACTTTTCAGAAAATATTTCTTCAGACGCCGGGCTTTATATTTACTCTGCAATTGGCCGTTCAACAGACTTCTACAAATCGTTTTTGAATGAAAATTTGATGAAGGATGTAGAAACTCACAAAGAACTATTTCAAAAATTTGAAGCTATAGGCATTCAGTTTACCATGAACAATAATTTATTATACAGCAATGCCTACATCAGTTATAACCCTCTTAAAAAGCAACAAAGTATTGCCTTATGGGAAACCAAACTGCAAGCACCTGTAAGCTCAAAATGCTATTTATTGATTAATCATAAAAATAAAACAAAAGATGTTTTTGTTCAGGACGAAGCCAACACTATTTATCTGATAAGCAACACCGGAAAAATTAGTTGGAGCAAAAAAATTCCCGAAAAAATAATGGGAGAAGTAACTCAGGTTGACATGTTAAAAAACAACAAGCTTCAAATTGTTTTTAATACGCGTTCTGCCATACATGCTATTGACAGGAATGGCAATGAAATGAACGGTTTCCCTGTTAAATTGCAATCGAACGCAACGGCACCTGTTTCAGTAATTGATTATGAAAAAAATCGTAATTACCGTTTTTTTGTTCCCTGCGAATCAAAACAAATACATTGTTATGAAGTAAACGGTAAAGAATTAAAAGGATTTAAACTTGACAAAACAAAGGGCATCGTTCGGTTACCAATTCAGTATTTTAAAGTGAATAACAAAGAGCATTTATGCGCTGTTGATGAAGAAGGGAGAATATACATGTTTAACCGAAAAGGCGAACCAAAAGAAAAAATTACCGAACGCTTAACCAGTATACATGATTTTTTTATAGAAACGGGAAAGGATGAAAAGAATACCTATATACTAGCTTGCGACACATTAGGAAATGTGATAAAGATAAATTTAAGAAACGATAAAGAAATTTTTGAGTTGGATGATTTTGATGCTGTATCATTTTTTAATTATACGGACATTATTGGTAATGACAACATAAAAGAATATCTGATTGTTACGGGCAATCAATTAAAAGTTTATTCCAACAACAAAACATTATTATTTGAACATGAGTTCAAATCTCCTGTTACAAACGCTCCGTTTATGGTTAATTTTGGAAAAGATAATGTTAAAATTGGCGTCGTGTCAGACGCTGCTAACGAGCTGTTTTTATTTAATAACGATGGCTCCGTTTACCAAGGTTTCCCAATGGAAGGCAAAACACTTTTTAGTATTGGCGATATGAATAATGACGGCAACAATAATGTGGTTGCAGGTACATCTTTCAGCAGCATTGTGGCCTACCAGCTTGAACAAAATGAAAGAAAATAAATTTTTGTCAAGGAGTAAATAATTGTACCTTTGTCAGGTTAAAAGTTAAATATCAATCAATTAGGCAACACTTATCTCTAATAATGAGTTGCAAATCCCATCCGGTAATTTTATAAATAAATGAAAAAATCAGATTTCATTAAACAAGTAACATTGGCAAAACAGCTTATGTTTGTTACTCTTATGGTATTGACGTTTCAGTCATGTATCAAAGATAATTTTGACACTAAAAAAATTGCAGCAATAAAATACAATCCCAATTTTGCAGTGCCATTGGTGTATTCATCGCTTTCTATGGCTGATATTCTTAACCTTAAAAATACAAATGATATGTTACAAACAGGAAGTGATGGTTCTTTAACATTAATATATACGGATAACATCATATCGCAGGAAGCATCGTCAATAACAGCATTAAATATACCTAATCAATCTCAGGTTGTGACCATTTCAACAACAACCATTTCAGGACATATCTCAAACGGTAACTCCGCTACCACAACTAATACGCAAACCATAACTGTTACATCATCTTCCCAACTTAGCTCCGTGCTTTTAAAAGGAGGAACGCTTGACTTATCCTTTAGTTCTGATATTAATAGCAATGTAGATGTTGTTATCTCTATACCTAGTGCTACAAAAAGCGGAATTGCTTTTTCTCAAACAGTTACTCTTAATTATACAGGAACAACTCCGGTAACTGCATCTCCAAGTTTTGATCTTACAGGATATGATTTTGATTTGAGCCAAGGTGGAACTGCTTACAATCAATTTAATGTAAATTATACCATTAAAGTTAATGGGCCTGCAACAATTACTGGAACGGAACAATTCAGCGTTAAAGCAATGATGGATAGTTTAGCATATTCTAAAATTGTTGGAAATATAGGGCAGCATATTATTACCGGGCAAACAGACACAATAGCAGTAACGATATTTAATCATTCTATCGGTGCAGCATCCTTTCAATTTCTTAATCCAAAAGTTAAACTGATTACTTACAATTCTTTTGGTGTTCCAATTAATGCTCAACTTACTCAATTATCCGGTGATAATATGACGGGAACCAATAATATACTGCAATCTAGTAGTACTCCATTTCCAATTGCTATAGCATCTCCTAATTTAAGTCAAGTGGGGCAAACACTAATGGCGTCTGACTCGCTGACCACAACTAACAGCAATATTGTTTCGGTTTTTAACCAAACTCCTAAAAACATTATTTATACGCTTAGTGCACAAACAAGTACGGTATCTGCATCACAAAACGATTTCGTATTAGATACGAGTAAATTCAGGCTGAATCTGGAGGTGGAGTTACCGTTAACCGGAACGAACTTTAAGTTTGCAATGGTAGATACCGAGGCTTTTTCAATTGGCAGTACTGTTACGGATAATTTATCATCCGGCTTATTAAGAATTTCCAATACTAACGGATTTCCCATAGATGTTAATATGCAGATTTATTTTGTTGATAGTTTATTTAATAAATTAGACTCTCTGATATCGTCTGAACAGCCTATTATAGCTTCAGGAATCATAAATTCCGCCGGAGTGGTTACTACACCAACAATAACTAATACAGACATTACAATTGATCCTGCACGACTTAAAAAACTGGTAAGCACTAAACAAGTACTTATTTATGCCAAAGTAAGTACGGTGAACTCCGGTGCTACTCCGGTCAAAATATATTCCAATTACAGGCTGGAAGTAAAACTGGGCTTGCAAATTCAGGTGAATGCCCAGTTTAAGCCTTAAAGGATAAATAATCATTTTAAAATTCAAATGACATTTGTTATGAAAAAAAATGCAGTAAAGTTCCTTTTGGTCTTGGTGATAGGCTTGGGACATATTACTTCGTTAACAGCCCAGCAAGATTTAACGTTGTATAACATGGAAGTGGTGCCGCAACGTATGTATGCCAACCCTGCTTTTTTCCCTTCTTACAGCAAAGTAAATATAGGGTTGCCGCTTATGTCTTCTAACTATATGAGCCTTAGCAATAGTGGTTTTAAATATTCTGATTTGGTGAAACACCGCTCAGACGATTCACTGTACATTGATTATAACAATATGTTGAGTAAATTGTCAAAGACCAATTACATTTCTACTTCCGTTCGTACCGACCTGCTTTCATTCGGATTTGTTGTTAAGGAAAAAAATTATTTCAGTTTTAACGTTACGGAAAAAGTGGACGTAAATTTTAATTATTCTAAAGATTTTATGTCGTTTATCGGAAATGGAAATGCTCCTACAATGGGGCAGACGCAGAACTTCGGTTTCGGCTTAAATGCTACACATTATCGTGAATACGGACTTGGTTACAGCCGAAAAATAAATGATAAATTAACTATTGGCGGAAAAGTAAAATACCTGTATGGTATGGAAAACATATCAACAGAAAATGCAAATATATCTTTAACAACCGACCCGAATGATTTTTCAATTACAGCCAAAACAAATGTAAATATCCGTACTTCAGGGTTGGATACGGGTTCATTGAACGGAATTTCAAAAAACGTACCCGGCTATTTAACTAAAAGACCCAATAATGGTATGGGCATTGACTTAGGCGGAACATACAAATTGACAGATAAAATTTTATTGTCGGCAAGTATGGTAGATTTAGGATTTATTAAATGGAGGAATGTAGATAATTCAAATACAATCATTCAAAGCAATAGCAGCAATCCTAACTTTGTATATAGAGGTGTTGATTTGAATTCGTTCATTGGTAATTCCAGCGGTAACTCTTTACAAAAAATATCAGATACGTTACAAAAGTCACTTAAAGTGGATAGTACTCACAGCACATACACCACTAGATTATCTACGCAAATTTATTTAGGAGGTAATTATAAATTGAATCAAAAAACAAATGCCGGACTTTTGTTTTACGGTCAGTTTTATGACAAAATAATTCATCCGGCACTTGCCTTGTCGTTTAACCAGCGCCTTGGAAGATGGCTTAATTACTCCGTATCATACTCTATGTATAACAGAAGTTATAACAATGTAGGTTTAGGAATGGGGCTTAATTTAGGACCGGTGCAGTTATACATGGTGAGTGATAATGTGTTAGGAGCTGTATTCCCGCAAAACGCAAAAAATCTTCAATTGCATTTTGGAATAAATTTAACATTCGGAAGAAAACTGGATAAAGACAAAGACGGAATTTCTGATAAAAAAGACAAATGTCCGGATGTTCCTGGTATAAAAGAGTTTAATGGATGTCCGGATAAAGACCACGATCATATAGAAGATAAAGACGATATGTGTCCAAACGATTCGGGCTCTATTGAACTAAAAGGGTGTCCTGACAGAGATCGTGATAAGGTTATTGATTTGTCGGATTCTTGCCCTGATATTCCGGGATCAATTAAATTTAACGGCTGTCCCGACAAAGACGGTGATGGAATCATTGATAAATATGATATGTGTCCTAACGACTCTGGATCTGTTGAATTAAAAGGTTGCCCTGATAAAGATGGTGATAAAGTGATTGATAAAAATGATGCTTGTCCTGACAAACCGGGACCTGCGAGCAACAAAGGCTGTCCTGAAAAAACATTGAATTTAATCAATCCAAAAGGTGATGTGTTAAACTCATCTCCGGTAAGAAAAGACGGAAGCTTTTCCTTTGATTATTTACCTCCGGATAAAGATGCGGTGTTTAAACTTGTTAACACTACCGATACTGCTTTAGCAAATGTAAAAATTGTTGTAGCAGGAACTGCTAAAATAGCATACAAAGACAATACAGGTGCATATCGCTTTAAAATAGAAGAACCTAAACCTGCCAATGCTCCTCAGGTAGCCGTTAAACTGGAAGCGAAAGAAGCTGAAATATTGAAAAAAGCATTTAACAACCTGGAGTTTAACTCAGGTAAAGATGTTATCAAAAACGAATCGTTTACTTCATTGGATGAGCTTGCAGGATTATTGGCTAAAAAACCAACATGGAATTTAAAAGTATCAGGACATACTGATAATGTTGGAAATCCAAAGGCTAATTTAGTGTTGTCGCAAAAACGTGCAGAAGCCGTAAAAAAATATTTGGTAAGCAAGGGTATTTCCGAAAACCGTTTTAAAGTAGAATGGTTTGGAGGTACAAAACCAATTGCCACTAACAAAACAGAAGCAGGTCGTCAGCAAAACAGACGCGTGGAAATGATGATTACAGAATAACAATTAATTAAAAATCAAAAAATTAAAAAGTCCGGAGTTGTTTATCGCTTCGGACTTTTTAATTTATATCAGAGCAATATGGGTTTTGGAAAACCTTTATTTCCCTTCTCCGTTCCCTGAGCCTGTAGAAGGGTGGAGAAGGGTTGGGGCTGAGGCTTTAAAAATAAATTCCAAAACTTATGTAGGTTTGGTATATCCTGCTTCCTAACTTTGGTATTTCAATTTTTAAACTTTGTACTTTATGAAATGGCCATGTTTCCGAAACACAAATATCAAATGAATATAACATGGCTATACCATATTGCAACTAAAAAACAAATTATATATATATGAAACTGCATACAATACACGCCGGAAATTTTAAACTGGATGGAGGAGCCATGTTTGGTGTTGTACCTAAAACGCTGTGGAGTAAATCAAATCCGGCCGATGAGATGAATATGTGTACATGGTCAACACGATGTTTGTTGATTGAAGACGGTAACAGGCTTATACTTATTGATAATGGCATAGGGGATAAACAAGACGCTAAATTTTTAAGTCGTTATTATTTACATGGCAGTTATTCGCTCCAAAGTTCATTTAAACAAGCGGGCTTTAGCTTTGATGATGTTACCGATATGGTTATATCGCATTTTCATTTTGATCATTGTGGTGGAAGCATTAAATATAACAAGGATAAAACAGGTTTTGAAACTACGTTTAAAAACGCAAGCTACTGGAGTAATCCTGAACATTGGCAATGGGCTACAAAACCGAATTCGAGAGAGGTTGCCAGCTTTTTAAAAGAAAACATTATTCCCATACAGGAAAGCGGTCAATTAAAATGGATAGAAGGAAAACGTATAGACGATCAAGGAAAGAATGAGTACATAACTACTCAACAATTGGGTGAAAATATTTCAATCATGCTGGTTCGCGGGCATACTGATGCAATGATGATTCCACACATTCAGTACAAAGGAAAAACAGTTGTTTATGTTGCAGATCTGATCCCGTCTGCAGGACATATACCATTGCAGTATGTATGCGGTTATGATACACGTCCGCTCATTACATTATCGGAGAAAGAATTGTTTTTAAATGCGGCTGCCGAAAAAGAATATGTTTTAATGTTTGAACACGATTCTATAAATGAATGTTGTACAATACATAAAACAGACAGAGGCTTTAGAGTAAAAGATACATTTACGCTCAACGAATATTTTGGAGCATAAAATTAGTAAGAAATACCTAAAAAAGACTATGATATCTTTTCTCAGCATTTGTCACTAACCTAGGTTAGGAGTACTTTAGTTTTAATTATTTCACCCTTTGATAGCTAATGAAAATTATTATATTTGAAACTAAAAATAAGATTGTAAAAACCCTCCTAATCTCTATAAATCGTAGAGATTAGGAGGTGAAAATCAGTCCTATAAACAAGTTATGGGCAAGGCTAAAAGACGACCACCAAACGGACAGACAAGAGAACCACCATAGGAAAGACCTTTGGACACTTTTGACAATACAAAACTGTAAGCTAGAAAACAGTATAAAAAACGGGGCGACACCGAAAAAGCCATACGAGTAGGAAAATAATTAACACCAAAAGCTATGACAGGAATAATAATATTTGCAATTGTTGCAGTAATTATACTAATTTCTATAAACAAGAAAAAGGGGACAACCGATATGAAAAAACCGAACAAAATATCTTCAATCATAACTGATATACCAATTGATAAAGCGATGAAAACAATAATTAATTTTGCTCAAATTGGTGGGTATAAGGTTGACGATTTTAATGAAAAGGATGCAATTATTGTAATTAATTTAAGTTGCGACCTATATTAACAGGTCATTGTTTACAAAAAGAAAAAAAGAGCAAAGTCAATCGCTCTTAAAAGTTGATAATGGTGTTGCA
>Ga0302280_1003037_pt1 | contig 12369 bp, 10 predicted proteins | sample III_Fen_E1_1_FD_198771 | JGI IMG/M metagenome (GOLD analysis project Ga0302280, IMG submission 198771) | Peat permafrost microbial communities from Stordalen Mire near Abisko, Sweden - III_Fen_E1_1 | ecosystem: Environmental > Terrestrial > Soil > Wetlands > Permafrost | place: Sweden: Abisko...
GTTAGGTGAAGAAAAAATGAAAGAGTTAAATATTTTGACACAAGAACTTCAAAAGGCGATTCAAAGTACTTAATGCTCTTAAGAACGTCCACTAAATTGGGGAAGATCATTATGATGATTGTGTTGATGATCTTAGACGAAAAATAGATTATTATTTGAAAAATCAAGATGAGCGGATGATGATGGCTAAAAAGGGATTTGAACTGGTGAATTCCCGGCATACCTATCTTAACCGTGTTCAAGAGTTGTTCCAAGTTTTGGGAATTGAATTGAAAGATGCCTATTAAATTTTATTTTATGAAGGTGGGGATGGATTCCAATTTTTCTCTTTTGGCTAAACCTTGGTTTTATCGCTCCCAAAGTGAAGATTATTTTATTGTTAGGCTCTGTGGTATCTATTTTTGGTTTTATCGAAAAAATAAATGAAGAAAGGTTAAGGTGGGTATGTCTTTAGAAGAAAAGATTGGTCAGGATTACGTGCAGGCGATGAAGGCGAGGGATTCTTTCACATCTTCCGTCGTGAATTTTTTGCGCGCTCAGATCAAGAATGTCAAGGTGGATAAGCGCCTGGAAGCAGTTCCTGATGAAGAGGTGATCGCTGTCATTAAGAAACAGGTTAAGCAGCGACTGGATTCAATTAGCCAATTTAAGGCTGGGGGACGTGAGGATTTGGCTGAAAAGGAAGAAAAGGAATTGGCTATTTTACGCAAGTATCTTCCCGCTGAAATGCCTGTCGAACAATTGAAGCTCATTGTCGATGAAGTTGTTCAGGCGACTGGAGCCACGTCTATTAAGGATATGGGTAGGGTCATGAAGGATGTTTTGGCTCGCCTTGCAGGGCAAGCGGATAATCAAACGGTGGGAGCACTTGTCAAAGAACGGTTATCTAAAATATAATTAAATATGCGTATCTTTAAAAAAAGTCTTTTGATATTTGTTCTTGTCCTGACTGTTGGAAGCATTTCATATGCTTTTTGGCTTCGGGATAGATATGTGGTTCCCATATTAACCTATCACCATGTAGGAGTCCCATCAACGAAATGGCGACTTAATACCGTTAATGAAAAGTCATTTGAATATCAAATGAATTTTATCAAACGCCATGGTTTTGAGGTTATCAGCTTTAATGATTTAGTCAATGGGATCAAGGCAGGTCATTTATTCTCCCGTAATACGGTTGTCATACAATTTGATGACGGGTATGAAGATAATTATACGTATGCTTATCCTATATTAAAGAAATATGGTTATCCGGCGATAGTTTTTCTAATATCGGATAAAATTGGAACTCCAGGCTTCTTGACATGGCATGAAGTCAAGGAAATGGAGAATGACAATTTTATAGCCGGCGCGCATACACGCCATCATTCGTATTTACCTATATTGAGCACGGCAGAAGCTCAAGAAGAAATAGCCGGCAGTAAAAAAGTGATCGAAGATAATTTAGGGCATAGCATTGATTATTTTTGTTACCCATCGGGTGGGTTTACTCCCGAGATTAAGAAATTAGTCATGGATGCGGGCTATAAGGCAGCCGTAACCACCAATCGAGGTAAGGGGAAGTTTAATACGGATTTGTATGAGCTTAAACGCATCCACATGAATGGTACGGATGACAGGTATTCTGGATTAATTTTGTGGTTTAAATTATCAGGTTATTATAATCTATTTCGTCATTTTAAACATAATGAGAAAATGAAACATAAGGTGCAATATGAATAAACCCTACTATTTAAATGAGAATGGTGCATTTGTTATTGAAGATTATCAACATACCAAATTATTTGCGGATTTTTTTCCTGGAGTTTCTGGTTTATACGGGATTCCGATGTGGGCTTTCTTTGTCAATCGTGGGCAGGCCGTGAGCTCACTTGGCATTGAGTCTAAGGATAAGGCTATCCTGGAGTTTCAGCCAGCGAATAAATCTTATCGTTTATCATCAATCCAGGGCTTCAGGACATTTTTGAAAGTAGGGGATGGTAAAAATCAGAAATTTTATGAACCTTTTGCTAACAGCCTTGTGTCATCTTATAAGATTCATCAGCGCATGTTGATCACCAGTCATGATTTGACTATTGAAGAGATTAATACGACATTAGGCCTAAAAGTGGTTGTTAATTATTTCACCTTGCCGCAAGAACCTTTTGCCGGGCTTGTGCGTTCGGTGACTGTCGAGAATATTGGCCGTCGGAAATTAAGTTTTAGTTGTGTAGATGGCTTGCCTGCGATTAATCCCTATGGGTTGAGCGATTGGCTTGGTAAACACATGAGCCGCACGGTTGAGGCCTGGATGACGGTTCATAATATAAAGAATAAAGCACCATTTTTTCAGTTAAAAGTCGTTGTTGCAGATACCCCGCAAGTGACACCTATTCATGAGGGAAATTTTTATTTTGCTTTTGATTCCTCTTCACGTAAGCTCCTTGATATGGTAGTTGAACCATCATGCGTGTTTGGTCATGCCAGTGATTTCTTGGTGCCAGAGAATTTCTTAAAACAGAAAAATTTTACGCTACCTGCTCATCAGGACACGGCTAATCGCACACCGTCGGCCATGAGTGTTGGTCGATTTACTTTAGCAGGCGGCAAGAAACATAGTTTTACAGCCATAGCAGGTTATGCCAACGATCTGACTGAATTAAAGGCAGTCGTCAAAAAATCCACCACTAGAGGCTACATTGAAAATAAAGCAGGGGTTAATCGTCAGATTATCAATGAGATCAAGGATTACTGTTTTACTCATAGCGCTTCTAATGAATTTGATCAGTATTGCGGTCAGACTTTCTTAGATAATATTTTGCGTGGAGGCTTGCCCATATCACTGCAAACCGCTGAAGGGCCTGTTTCATTTAATGTGTATAGCCGCAAGCATGGGGATTTAGAGCGTGATTACAATTTCTTTATGTTGGCGCCAACTTATCTATCACAAGGCAATGGCAATTATCGCGATGTAAACCAAAATCGTCGTAATGATATTTGGTTTAATAAGGATGTGAAGGACAGTAGCCTTGTTAATTTCTTAAATTTGATTCAGGCGGATGGGTACAATCCTCTAGTCGTGAAGGGTGTCATTTTTGTTGTTAAGGATGAAGCAGCCATTGAGGTGGTTTTAAAAAAGTTTGGCATTGTTGATGGGGCTGATAAGCTTAGAGAAATGCTTAAAAAAGGCTTTATGCCAGGTGAATTGTTGAAATTTGTCACTCGTAATATTGGCATTAAAGGGAAGGCAGATGATTTTTTAACACAGGTTTTGGGGATATGCGGCAAGTATGAATCAGCCGAGCCGGGCGAAGGTTTTTGGAGCGATCATTGGACCTATAATTTAGATCTGGTTGAGAGTTATTTGAGCCTTTATCCTGAAAAACTTAAAGAATTATTCTTAGAAAAGAAGGTGTTTAATTTCTTCTTAAACGATTTTTATGTGCTCCCGAGAGATTCCCGTTTGGTTTTGACACCCGCCGGTGTACGTCAATATCATTCCTTAGCTGAGCATGATAAGGAAGTCCAAGCCAAAGCCAAAGGGTATAAATTACGCGGCAAAGAGGGTCAAGGGGATGTTTATACGACGAATTTATTAGTTAAGCTGATTTGTTTATTAGCCAATAAAGCGGCGACGCTTGATCCCAGTGGTATCGGTGTTGAAATGGAAGCCAACAAGCCCAATTGGTATGACGCGCTAAATGGTTTGCCTGGTCTACTTGGTTCTTCAGTCTCAGAGACTTTTGAGGTTAAGCGTTTCGCGGTTTTTGTAAAAGAGGCTATAGACCAATTAAAATTAAATGATCAAACGATAATTTCGATTTTTGAAGAGCTGGCTGATTTTATTCAGGGACTGACTCATGTGCTTTCAACTGAGAACGATCCTTTGAAATATTGGCAGAAGTCCAATGATCTTAAAGAACATTTTCGTCATAACATCCGTTATGGCATTAAAGGTCCGGAGAAGCCGATCCATATCAGTGAGATCAAGAAATTATTAACTGGCATTATTGAAAAGTGCGACGCTGGTATTCAACGAGCTAAATATCCTAACGGTCTTTTTGCCACCTATTTTTATCATGAAGTTATTGAATACGATCTTTTAGATAAATCTCATCACGGGGAGAATCATGTGCGGGCTAAAACTTTTAAGCGCCATGACTTGCCTTTATTCTTGGAAGGTTTTGTTCATGCCTTAAGGGTTGAGAATAGTTCCACAGATGCAGCAGCTATTTATAAGGCAGTTCGAAGAAGCAAGTTATTTGACCGGAAACTAGGCATGTATAAGGTCAATGCTGACCTGTCTCAAGAATCTGATGAAATTGGCCGTACCCGTATTTTTCCGGCGGGCTGGCTTGAGAATGAGTCAGTATGGCTGCACATGGAATACAAATATCTTTTGGAACTTTTGCGGCGCGGGCTGCCTCAAGCATTCTTTAACGAGGCAAAGGGAATATTGATCCCATTTTTGGATCCAGTGATTTATGGACGCAGTATTTTACAGAATTCTTCTTTCATTGCATCTTCAGCCCATGTTGATAAGAATTTACATGGCCAGGGGTTTGTAGCTCGTCTTTCAGGTAGTACTGCTGAGTTTTTGCACATGTGGTTGGTGATGAACATGGGGCTTAAACCTTTTTCACTTGATGATCAAGGTCGACTGACTCTGAAGTTTGAGCCCCTGTTGCCTTCCTGGTTATTTACAAATAAAGCCCAAGGTGATTTTCCTGCCCACAGCTATAGTTTTAAATTATTTGCCAAGATCATGGTTACCTATCATAATCCTCAATTAAGAGATACGTTTGGTAAACAAGGTGTTAAGGCACAAAAGATCATATTGACCTATCCTGTCGGAAAAGGCGTTGAAATTACCGGTGGGGTATTGAATGAGGCTCATGCCTTGGACGTTCGAGAAGGCAAAATAAAAAGCATTGATGTTTATTTAAATTGACATGTTCAAACGCCATTTAAAACTTGGGCTTATCAAAGGTGGCCAGCTAGGCAAGATGATGCTGCAGGTCGCACCCAGTTTTGATGTGCAAAGTTTTGTCATGGATGATGATGTTAACTGCCCTTGCCGCCACCTGTGTTATGAATTCACCCAAGGTGATGCCATGAACTTCGATGATGTTTATACCTTTGGCAAGAAAGTGGATGTCTTGACCTTTGAGTATGAACACATTCATGTGGAAGCTTTAAAAAAGTTAAAAGCCGAAGGATTGTCCATATACCCTGATCCGGATATCATTGAACTGGTTCAGGACAAGGGCCGTCAAAAAGAATTTTATCGTTCCCACGGAATTCCAACCGCAGATTTTCAGATTATTCCAAATCGTTTGGCCCTCAAAGGCTGTACTGATTTTTTCCCTGCTGTTCAAAAGACATGTAAGGCTGGTTATGATGGTAAGGGCATTTATAAATTGAAAGATGAGAATGATATCCCTGGTGCTTTCAACGAGCCTAGTGTACTTGAAAAACTAGTAGATTTTGATAAGGAAATTGCCATCGTACTTGCCCGTAATATCGACGGTGAAGTGGTTGTTTTTAAGGCGGTGGAAATGGTTTTTCATCCTGAAAAGAACTTAGTTGAGTATTTACGTTCTCCGGCTGATATTTCAGAGGCAATTGAGAAAAAAGCAACAGCTATTGCAATGTATCTGCTTCGTGAGCTAAACTTGGTAGGTGTGTTGGCGGTGGAAATGTTCGTCACCAAGGATGGTCAAGTCCTTGTTAATGAAATAGCCCCACGGGTGCACAATAGCGGTCATCATACGATAGAGGGGGCATTGACTTCGCAGTTTGAGCAGCATCTTCGTGCTGTCATGGGTTTGCCCTTAGGTTTGGCGGAGATGACATTGCCATCGGTGATGGTTAATTTGTTGGGTGATGAGAATCACGAGGGCAAGGCCATTTATCAGGGGGTTGAGCAAGCGCTGGGTTTAGGTGGGGTGTATATTCATTTATATGGTAAGTCCATCACCAAGCCTTATCGTAAAATGGGCCATGCCACCATCATTGATCAGGATATTAATAAGGCTTTAGAGAAAGCTCAAAGGGTTAAAGGTATCATCAAGGTAAGGGCTTAAGATGGGGAAACCATTAGTTGGTATTATCATGGGCAGCCAGTCGGACTTGAACATCATGGGTCCCGCGGCCGATATCTTAGATGAGTTTGGTATTTGTTGTGAAGTGACGGTTGTCTCCGCCCATCGCACGCCCAAACGCATGTATGATTACGCGTCCAAGGCGGAGAAACGCGGATTAAAGGTCATCATCGCGGGTGCCGGTGGCGCTGCTCATTTGCCGGGTATGGTTGCTTCTATTACCACGTTACCGGTCATCGGTGTTCCGGTCAAATCTTCTAATTCGTTGGATGGCCTCGATTCTTTATTGTCCATTGTCCAGATGCCTGATGGGATTCCTGTCGCGACGGTGGCGGTCAATGGGGCTAAGAATGCCGGTATCCTGGCCGCTTTGATCATCGCGACTTTTGATCGAGGGGTGGCTGCTAAAATTAAGATCCATAAAGAAAATTTAAAGAAAAAAGTAGAAGCATCTGTTAAGACGATAGCTCGTCGAGGGCATCGATCATTGCGCGGTTTGAACTCCCCTAACCCCTCTTTATAAAAAAGAGGGGGAATTTACATTATGTTTAAAGAAGAACTTATACCTTTAGCGCCTTCGCAAAATCAATTGCGGCAGGACATTCGTTTTTTAACAAAACTCTTAGCCGAGATCATCCGTGAGCAGGAGGGGGAAGCCCTTTTGCTTAAGATCGAAGAGATCCGCACCTTAGCTCAAGAAATCAGGGCAAGTCATAATCCTTTGCTCATTGAATCCCAAAAAAAACTCATCCGTTCTTTGTCTTTAGATCAGGCGTACAATATTGCGCGCGCTTTTACGATATATTTTCAGATGGTGAATATCGCCGAGGAAGTTCAGCGCATTCGTCGTCTGAGGGATTATGAACGCTCTCCTGAAATCTTTCAGGAGATGTCGCTTAAGAAATTATTCAAAGATTTAATGGATGAGGGCTATAGCCCTAAAGAGATTTTAAAATTTTTAAGTCAATGCGATATCGGTCCGGTTTTGACTGCTCATCCGACAGAAGCCAAGCGCCGAACGGTCTTAGATCATTTATTCTTTATATCCGGCCAATTGATGCAATTAAACCGTCCGGACTTGACTTTTGCGGAATCAGAATCGCTGACCAAGCGTATCAAAGAAACACTGGAAATTCTCTGGCAGACTTCTGAAGTGCGTAACCGCAAGGTGGAAGTTTTGGATGAGGTTGACCAGACCCTATATTATTTTGAACGTACCATTATCAGCCTTTTGGCCAATATCCATGAAAAGATTCATAGGGAGTTCGACAGACTTGGTGTTGACCCGCAAGATGATATTGATCCTTTCATTCATTTTGGTTCATGGGTGGGCGCCGACCGTGATGGTAATCCTAATGTGACTCCTGCTATCACCATGACGACGGCTAAAAAGCAAAGAAAGCTGATCGTTAAATTTTATTTATTGTCGATAGAAGATTTTATCCGCAAGTTTAGCCAATCCACGGATTATATCCAGGTAAGCAAGAAATTCCTCGATTCTTTAGAGCAGGATAAAAAAGCTCTGCCAGAAGAAGCTCGTGAACTGGAGCGTTACGAAACCACAGAAATTTATCGTAAGAAATTCTCATTCATTCATCGTCGTTTGGAGTGTGTGCTTTTAGATAAAAAGGGCAAGTATAAGACTGCCGATGAATTTATTTCGGATCTTTTAATTGTTCAGGAGAGTTTAAAAAAGAATCAGGGGTTTACAGCTTCGGATGGTGATTTAAGACGGCTTATTGTGCAGGCCAAGGCTTTCCGTTTCTTTTTAGCGCGCCTTGATTTTAGGGATCATGCCCAGAAAGTCCATAAAGCCATTGAAGAGCTTTTAGGGCCGCATGGCTTGGAGCCGCAATTTTTGTTAAATAAAATCGCTTCCTCAAGTAGCCGGAAAGGCTCTGTCAGCTCGCCGGAAGCCAAAGATATCGTCGCTCAGTTTAAAACGTTTCGTCAGCTTAAGGAATTATTTGATGCTGACATTGTTGATGCGTATATCCTTAGCATGACGCAAAAGCCTGTGGATATGTTGGCCTTATTGTATTTGGCTAAGAATGAAGGCTTGGTTCATGTGGCGCATAAAAGGGTCAAAAAGGCTTCCATTGGCATTGTGCCTTTATTTGAGACCATCCAGGCTTTGCAAAATTGTCATGAGATCATGGAAGAACTTTTTTCGATCCCGCTTTACCGCTCCTATATTAAAGCCCGTGGGGATATCCAAGAAATCATGTTGGGCTATTCTGACAGTAGTAAGGATGGTGGGTATTTAGCGGCCAATTGGCATTTATATTTGGCCCAACAAAATTTATTTGAGACAGCGGAAAAATATGGCGTAAAAATCAAATTCTTTCATGGAAAAGGCGGTACCATTGACCGTGGCGGCGGTGAATCGCATCGGGCTATTCTAGGACAGCCATATTCAGCGGAGGGTGGCCGTATTAAAATGACCGAGCAGGGTGAGGTTGTTTCTCAGAAATATGCAACACCCATGGTTGCTAAGCGAAATATGGAGCAATTGATCACGGCGGTGGTATGGACAAATTTAGTCACTAATCGTGAGATTAACAAGAATCCGAAATTAGCCGGATGGGAAAAGCAGATGGCTCAGCTTTCTAAAGATTCTTTTATTTTTTATCGTCAGTTAGTTTTTGAAACACCGGGATTCTTGGATTTTTATCATCAAGCTACACCTATTAATATTTTGAAAATAACTAAGATTGGCTCAAGGCCTGCGGCACGTAGCTCTGTTCAAAGTTTTGAGCAATTGCGGGCGATACCTTGGGTTTTTAGTTGGGTTCAATCCCGTTATATCATCTCTGCCTGGTATGGCGTGGGTCATGCGTTTAAGAAATTTATGGATGAAAATTCTGAAGGATTGGAATTGTTAAGGCAGATGTACAAGCAATGGCCTTTCTTTACGTCTATTATTCACAATTTACAGGCGTCTTTAGCCAAGGCAGATCTTTATATCGCGGAATTATATTCCGGGATTGTATCTGATGAGAATTTGCGTAAGACTATTCACGAAGCTATTGAACGTGAGCAGCAATTGGCTGTTGAAAGCGTGCTTTTGATCTCCGAACAAAAAGAACTTTTGGATTATCATAAAGTCTTAAAAGAATCGATAAAGCTGCGCAATCCTTATGTTGATCCTTTAAACTACATTCAGGTTAGATTTCTTCAAGAAAAGAATCAATTAAGCATCGCTGCAAGTAATGATATTAAACGTGCGAAGATCGATGAGGTTTTGTTGTTGACGGTCAATGGGATTGCCTCGGGCATGAAAAGTACGGGATAATGAAAAAACTTATGGAGGAATGGTTATGAGTTTAAATAGTGTGAATATCATGGGTAATTTGACGCGCGATCCGGAAATGAAATTCACCCCTTCAGGCAAAGCCGTGTGTAGCATGTCCATTGCCAATAACCGCGTCTATACGAAGAATGCGGAGAAAATCACGGAAGTTTCTTATTTTGACGTCGAGGTATGGGGGCCTGTAGCGGAGAATTGTTCTAAATATTTGACTAAAGGAAATGGTATTATTGTGGAAGGTCGTCTGCGTCAGGACCGCTGGGAGAAGGATGGCAAGACCCAGAGCCGTGTGCGGATCACCGCTAATGCTGTTCATTTCCTTCCTAAGAAACAAAGCAGTGCCGGAGATTCTGATCCGTCTGGATACGCTGGGGATCGAACAGCCAGTCCCGCATCATCCACCGCCACAGCCCCGGAAGATATTGCCTGGGAAGAATAAGAGGTTTTGTTGAGAATTTTAAATCTTTATAAACCCTCTTGAATTTATTTTTCTATTTTTTTATAATACAAACACTGCCGGTTCACACAATCTCGATTTATTGACAACTTCATTTAAAGGAGGCTTTACATGACAAGCACAGGGGTCAGTGTCATTAATGATAAAGTCAAAAAGGAATCAGGTATCATTGACGCGATACGCTTTGAAACATCCAAGGTGATCGTTGGTCAAAGTGTTTTGATTGATCGTCTTTTGGTTGGTATTTTAGCCAATGGCCATGTATTGGTCGAAGGCGTGCCGGGTCTGGCTAAGACCACCGCCGTCAAAACTTTGGCGCAGACGATCCAAGCCCAATTTCATCGCTTACAATTTACTCCAGACATGCTTCCAGCTGATTTGACAGGTACTCTTATTTATGATCAGCGAACCGGTACATTTAATGTAAAAAAAGGTCCGATCTTTGCCAATATTATATTGGCTGATGAGATCAATCGTGCGCCAGCCAAAGTCCAGAGTGCCTTGCTTGAAGCCATGCAAGAGCGTCAGGTGACTATAGGTGAAGAAACTTTAAAATTAGATGATCCTTTTCTGGTACTGGCTACACAAAATCCTATTGAACAGGAAGGGACCTATCCTTTGCCGGAAGCTCAGGTGGATCGTTTCATGCTTAAGGTTAAGATCACCTATCCAACTAAAGAAGAGGAATTAAAGATCCTTAAGCGTATGGCGATCACCCGTCAGTCATTCCCCGTGCAAGCCGTGGCAACACCCCAGGACATTATTCGTTTGCGCGGAGTGGTGGATGAGATTTATATGGATGAAAAGATTGAGGAATACATTGTCAATATCGTCGAAGCAACACGCAATCCTGAGCAGTATAAATTGAATGATATCAAAGGATTGATCCTTTATGGGGCAAGCCCCAGGGCCACGATTAATTTAGCGTTAGCGTCCAAAGCTCATGCGTTTATCCAAGGTCGTGGCTTCGTGACGCCCCAGGATGTAAAAAGCATCGGTATGGATGTCTTACGCCATCGCGTCATCCCCAGCTATGAAGCTGAGGCTGAGGGCAAGACATCGGAAGATTTGGTTAAACGCATCCTGGATGAAGTCGAAGTGCCGTAATTTGTGCGTGCATTGTAAGGGATAAATTTGTTCTTTTTGCTCCTGAACGTCATTTTCTTAACGCCAAAAGTTTTTCTGTTGTTTCGGTGTCTGAACAACTCGCCTCAAAGTTCTCTAGAACTTTAAGGCTCAGACATGTTCAGTCATCCTTCGCCCTGCGGCTCAGGATTCCCGAAACAACAAGAAACTTTTGGCTAAAAATGACACAGTCACAAAAAGAACAAATTTATCCCTTATAATAGAACATTATTGTCGTAAACCGAAGCAGACGGCAAAAATATTCCGTGCCGAATACATAGTAGCTGTTCATCTCAATGCGTGAATAATTCATTAATTTGGTTAAGTTATGATACCTAAAGATATTCTTGAGAAAATTCTGCGGATTGATATTAGCACCAATCGTCTGGTGACGGATGTGTTTGCCGGGGCGTATCATAGTGTGTTTAAGGGGCGGGGGATGGAGTTTGATGAGGTGCGTGAGTATCAGCCAGGGGATGATATCCGTTCTATTGACTGGAATGTCACGGCCCGCACCGGTTTGGCCCATATTAAAAAATACGTCGAGGAGCGTGAACTTACTGTCATGATCCTGGTTGACGCGTCGGCCTCAGTGCATTTTGCCTCAACCGGTCAGATGAAGAATAAATTGGCGGCTGAGATCGCGGCGGTACTTGCATTCGCCGCCATTCGCAACAATGACAAGGTCGGCCTTTTGATGTTTACTGATGACACGGAGCTTTATATCCCGCCTAAAAAGGGTAAAACTCACGTGCTGAGGGTCATCCGTGAGATTTTATATTTTAAACCGCGTGCCAAAGGGACTAATTTACCTAAGGTCTTGGAATTTTTGGGGAAGGTGCTTCGTCGCAGGGCAACGGTTTTTGTTATCTCTGATTTTTGGGAGGACAAGGCAGATTATGCCTCTTTACGTAAATCCATGCGCGTTGCCAATCAACATCATGATTTGATTGCGATCACCTTGACCGATCCTAGAGAAATTGATTTGCCTAATTGTGCCTTAGTCGAATTGATGGATGCGGAATCGGGCGCTCGGCTTATCATCGATACTTCTAACAAACATTTGCGTCAGGAATATAACGCCAAGGCGATGAATCTGATTAAAAGTCGTAGTCGTTTATTTGATACCATTGGCATCGACCATATTGATATTTCAACGGATATTCCGTATAAAAAAGCATTGGTGAGCTTTTTTGCTCAAAGGCGTCATCATCTGGCAAAATAATATTATGAATGACATTAAAGACGTAAAACCTCCTGTCAATCTGCCTGATTTTTGGTGGCTGTTGTGGCTTTTGCTGATTTTAATTGCGTTGGCTGTGGGGATTTATTTTTTCTTACGTTATAAGAAAAAACCTCAAAAAGTTCTAAAACCCGTCATTCCAGAATTGCCA
>Ga0302280_1003042_pt1 | contig 12359 bp, 21 predicted proteins | sample III_Fen_E1_1_FD_198771 | JGI IMG/M metagenome (GOLD analysis project Ga0302280, IMG submission 198771) | Peat permafrost microbial communities from Stordalen Mire near Abisko, Sweden - III_Fen_E1_1 | ecosystem: Environmental > Terrestrial > Soil > Wetlands > Permafrost | place: Sweden: Abisko...
TTTAAATGATTTAGGTATTAATTTGACTTGTGCTTAAACAGTGTTAAGATAGGAATGGATATAGGGAATGATTTGAGTGAAGTGAATTGGATTATAGATGGGTTTGTGATTGGATTGTAGTTGGTTTGTAGATGGTTTGTAATTTTAATTAGATTTGTTGGTGGGTTGTGCTCAATTTTTATTTAATTAAATAAATAAAACCAAAAGTCAAGAAAAAAAAACAAAAAAAACACTTGATTTAAGCTTCCTTCTCTGTTAATGTACTCCCAATGAAAATAAGAAAATATAGAATCTATACTATCTCTTTTGTTTGTTTTGGTATTCTGTCTTTTATGAGTGCCGACAAGAATCAAATAACTACTTTAGCAACAGCGTCTTTAGCATTCTTCGCGTTGGCATGGGCGGATTACTGTAGTGAAGAATAAAACAAAAATTTTATGCTATTACTTATCTGTGCTGGTATTGTGTTGTACGGCGTTTTTTTAGAGTGCCGAAACTGGAACAAACAAAACAAAAAGTAAATAAATATTTGACGTTGGGTGAAATAACTGCTATTCTGTATTTGTTACATGAGACCTCGGTGATGGTTCCCATTTGTGGTCGGCGGTAACTCGTCGGCCACAAATTTAATTTAATTTAATAAATTTATGCGATTCATAGAAAACATTTGTTTAATTGTGATTTTTTTTTTGGTGTTTCTACTTGGTGGCGACAGTGCGCGTTAAATCATGGATTGGTTATAAGTTAACTTTTGTAAAGCGTTTAGTTTGGGTTAGTTTTGGTTTTTGCCCACGTTGTAATTCAAAGGTGAATTTTGCCCGCAATGGTCGCGCCGTTTGCCCAAATTGTGGTCGCCCCTGTTAATTAAACGAATATGAAAACACGAATTAAATACCAAAATGGAATGTATTACTGTCAATACAAGAAGTTCCTATTTTGGAGAAATTTTAAAGATAGGACACTTAATAAACGTAGTAATTTAAATGTTTGTTATAGTACGTTTACTGATGCTGAACTTTGGTTGTATGAAAATAATTAAAAATCTATACAAAACACTCCTTGAAGATAAATTGAGGTTTGTTTATGCTTGTTTTATGATAGGTGTTTTTGCTGTATGGTGTTTGATTGCTGTGATTGGTTGGAAATGGATGTGTTGGCGCGGAAATAACGAATTAGGTAGCATCGACGAATGCGCCGATTAATAAATTAAACAAAAAATTTTGCTGGTTGGGTGATATTGTATTTACACAATAAAGAGCCGTCATAGATGCCCTGATGTAAACAGGTAAAAGCATGCCTACTCACTCGTCGCACCCGACCAGCTTTAAATTAAACAAAAATAATTCAAATAAATAATCTATTTTCTCTTTACTGGTTGTAAATAGTTTCATGCCTGCATCAAGAGTAGTAATCAAGAAGCCGCGCACTTCCTTCAAGGATTTGAGTGATGAAGACGAAAACGTTACGATTGTAGGACTTGCCTACGATAAAGCGCACCGAATAGAAGTAGACCCAAACCAATCAAATAAGGAAATATTTTTGACCAGCTATCATGAGTTCATGCACATTACTCTCCCCGATTTAACTGAGCGTCAAATAATTAAGCTAGAAGGTACGATTGGTGTTGCATTATGGAAAGTTGTGTGTAAACTTAGGCGCAAATGGGATGCTAAATTGAAACGAAAATATCGCAAATAATAAGGTATTTGATGTTTTTTAGCCCTATTTTAATTAAATAAATGTAAATAATCTAATTTTATGAGTAATCCCAAACAAAATCCAAAAACGACTGTTCCCGCGCTAAATACGCTTCCTGACTTTTACAAACATTACTATTCTGTTTTGTTTGATAAGTTGGAAAAGGAAAAGCAAGAAGAGCTTACTGCAAATTTGTCAAAGCCGAATCGAATCATTCGCGGTGAGCCTACGGAATATTCCAATGTGCGCGTTTTCGTAAAAAGTGTGATTGAAAAGGCCGAGGAGGAATATGATAAAGCAGTAGCAAAGAAAGTTATCAATGAAACACATACTGATTCTAAAGCCGCAAAGGGTAAATAAATTATATAAGTCACTTGCTGAAAGGTTCTTCCCGCATTTGACTGAGTACCACGGTGCCAAACTAATTGAAGACCTAATGAAAAACCGCGCACGAATTGAAGCAAATAATATATTGACAAAATAATATATTATGGTAAGTTCTAGATATGAAAGTAATTGATGTAAATAATTTACCAAATATACACAAAGGCCAATACGTTGCTTTAGGAAGTAATGGTACTAAAATAATCAGAGTTTGGGATAATCAAACTCGAACGAATATTGCTGAAATATGGAATTCGATAATAGAATTTAGTATAGATGATGATATGACAATCATAACTATTATTGGTTATACTCATTTTCCATTGGCTAGGGTTAGTTTACAATTGGTTTAATTTAATTATTGACTAATTTTATTATTCTGATAATCTCATTTATATGAAAAAACTCATTCCCGCTGTTTGGTATCTTGTTGAAGATGAAATTGACTGGATTCGCGATAATCCCCATGCTGAGTTTGTTATTAAAACCGATGTATGCAAGCGCATTGACCGCGCAGAATACATTCAATGGCGTCACTTACAATATGAACTGGTAACAGCAAATGAACTAGCGATTGAATTTTGTGTTTTGTGATTGACTTTATAATGTGTGTTTATGAAAATTAAAGTAAAAATTAGACGGTCATGGGGAATAATGAATCCCGCAACCAAGGTGATTCCCAATAAAACCAAATACACCCGCAAAATGAAATTCAGAAACTAATCAAATATGAAAAACGCTAATCAAATACTCAAAGCATTGGAGAAACGGGGATTCCGGCTAAACTATACCAAAGCCAGCACGGTCAAGATTTATCCAAGTGACCCTAATCAGCCTTTCTACTCTGCCCATGTCGGGAGCGACCGAATGATTCACCCTCTTAAAAGGTTTGCACGTGCAAATTGGGGAATAAATCTTGAAGAAATTTAATAGATTTGCTTTGACTTAATCTAAAATTCTGTTAATTTATTTATATATGACAAAGACAATACATATTTCAGCAAAATGCTCTAACCTGTTTTCCGCATTTTTGCGGGAAGACAACAAAATCGTTGGTGAATATGATGGCTACGTGCCTGATTTTTTCCCCGGTGAACATTATGGCGATTATGTCATTTTGGAAATTGACATCGAAACAGGCAAGATACTCAATTGGAAACAGCCGACAACAAAACAACTTAAGGAAACATTTAAAAGTTGACTTAAATTAAAACTCTGATATTATCACACGTATGGAACACAAACCCTTTATTTGTAAACGGCCAAAACTTGAAAAAACCGAACGGTGGTTGAATAGTCATTTAGTCGTTTTTCCCGTTTCTTATACTTATAACGGTGGAACCGTAATCGACGATGAATGGTATTCTGGTTATGAGGTGCCAGCGCCAAAAGTTCCAAAAGGTTTTGAACTTGTGGATATTGGCGTTGGATTGCAATTAAATGCACGTCCGCCTTATGCCACAAAATTTTTACGCAAAATAAAAAAGATTTGACTTTCGATAAAAATCTTATATTATATTCCCATGATTAAAAACAAGTTATCTTTCGGTAACGCAAACGCCAAGTTGCGGAAAATGGAAATTGCCTTGCAAGCCAAAGTAATTACGTTTTCTTTGCCCAGTGGTTTTTCTTGTCCTGGCGCATTGGATTGCCTTAGCAAAGCTAATCCTAAAACCGGCAAGATTGAAGATGGTAAACATACCTTATTCCGTTGTTTTCAGGCAAGCACAGAAGTTCTTTATCCTGTTTTGCGCGAAATGGTATGGCGCAATTTTAATGCCATCCGCGAATTAAAAAACGATTATTCGGCGATTGCTCAATTAATCAATGAGAGTTTACCCGAATATTTCAATATTTGTCGCGTGCATATCGGCGGCGACTTCTTTAGCCAAGCTTATTTTGACGCTTGGTTAGAAGTAGCTAAAAGCAATCCTAATCGTAAATTTTATGCTTATAGCAAGTCGCTTAATTTCATTGTAAAACGATTGGCTGAAATTCCAAGTAATTTTTATATAACTGCTTCACGCGGCGGACGTTATGACAATCTCATTGCCGAATATAACCTAAAATGCGCGGAAGTAGTCTTTACAGAACAAGCTGCAAAAGACAAGGGCTTGGAAATAGACCATAACGACACTCATGCTTTGGGCGATAAATCTTTCGCCTTGTTGCTTCATGGACAGCAACCAGCTAAATCTTTAGCCAGTAAAGCCTTATCAACTCTTAAAAAGAGCGGTATTTTTGAGAGACACAAAACGGCATAATTCAATAAAATCATTTTGTTCCAATGTATTTTTCATGTAATTAATTTTACGGTGAACCCATTGGACATTATTAATAAAATAGTCTTGACTATTGTCAATTCTATCTAATGAAGCGCTTGAATCATCAAAAGAAACGGGTAAACCAGATAAGGCGCATTTATTATCTTGTTTTGTCATTAAATCATTTAATTGTTCTATAGTAATATTAAATTGTCTTTTTCGCGCTTTAGCATCATAACGTAAATGTTTAAGGTATCTTGAAATTGTAGTTTTTGTTTTGTTGTGTCTTTGAAATAGCTTTTTTTGGCAACCACAAGAACTTACGTCACCATTATTTAAAAATTCTGTTATTGCCTGATATGTATTACCACAAGAACATGTTAATTCCCACACCCTACAAGAACGGTTTGAAGTATTACCGCGCCTTTTATTGCCAACAAATTTTGTTACCTTACCTTGTCCGAATGTTTTACCAATTAAATCTTGTTTAATCATATTTTATTATATACACTTAAGCCATCTTACCATGAATTAATTATGTTAATCTTTTTCATTATCTTTGCTATCTTTTGGGGTGCTTATGAGACGCACAAACAAAGTAAAAAATGAATAATAATTACAGACTCTCGCCAAAATGTACTAATTGCAATTGTTCGGCTAATTATGTTTTACATGGTTCATGGGTATGTTTAAAATGCTGGCCATGGACTAATCGCTTGACTAAAAAACAAATTGCCATACGCGATTTACGGCAAAAAAAACGCTTAAAATGGGATGCCATTAAATCCAAAATATAATTTTAATCATTGACAATTAGAAACATTCTGTTAATCTCTTTTACATGAAAGCAACAATTGTCCCCGATGAAATATTTGTAAATCACACAATCCGGCCTGATTTTGGCCGCGAATTTTTATCCTTTCCAATAAACGGGTGGGACGAAGTAAAAAAGTTAACCAAAAAGGTTTTATTGTTTGAAGGTCGCAAGTTCATCTTTTCTTGTTGGAACAGTGACAGGATGGAAATTGTGTTTTACCGCATGTTGGACGGAAGCACGCAAACGGCAAAAATTGTTTCAAAATGAGTTGACATTTTAATTAAATTAAACCACAATACTTATATGCACAATTCACCCGAAAAAAATCTCCGGTTTCAAATTCAATTTGCCAAAACTAATTTGCTGTGGTTATTGGGTGAAAAAACACGCAATGAAAGTAAAATAGCGGAAATTAAAGCTAACATTGTACAATGGGAAAAAGAGTTGACATTTTAATTAAATTTTGAGACACTACTTATATGAAAACAAAACAATATACAATTGAAGATTTTAACAAAGGACAATTGGTCAATGTTCGCGCATTGCCGGAAGATATTTTTGGGGATTTCACTGGCAGAGTCAAACAAGTTGGGCGTAAATTCGTTATTGTTGAGGACCAAGATGGCGATTGTTTTGATTGTGAACCGTGTCAATTAAGTGCTTGCACTGATTAAATTATGTACTAAAATAGTTGACAAGTTTAATTAACTTTGCAATAATACGCGTATGAAAAAAAAACCTTATAAAACAATTGACAACGTTCCCTTGGGGAAATGGAATCTAATCGTTTTGGCCGTTAAGCATAATAGACTTGCTATGGCCGATAAAATGTTTAATGAAGTTTTAGCTTGCATTAAAGACATTCCCGTTTTTGAGGTCTTCATGCTTAAACGTAAAATCCGCGCTTTAGCTGGTTTAAAAAATAATTAAAAAATTTTATGACAAAACAAGACAAAAATTTATTGCTTTTGCTTCAGCGGCTTGAGTTTTGCAAACATGGCGACTATTGCCATGTATGCCCTGATTGCAGAGAAAACTTTGGCAAGTATGGCCATTTAAAAACTTGCGAATTAGCTTTGACAATTAAACAATTAGGCGGGAAAATTAAATTTCAAGATTAATAAAAAAATCTCTTTACTTCCGTTATGAAATCGCGTAATATTAAAAGCATGAAAACTAAATGCACGCGGCCCGAACGGAAAGCAATTAAAAATTGGATGAAAAAACATTCTCATGCCAATTGGCTGACTTTGAAACAAATTACAAACTAATAACAAAAATGAAATCATACATTGTTTATATCCGGGGAGAAGAGTAACCTGCTTTAATTAAAGCGGGAAATCACAGCTCTGCCGAAAAAAAAGGCAAAGAAAAAATATTCAAAAGCTTCTCCCATAGAAGTTCAAGTTGCATATACCGAAGTTTGACTAATTAATAGTTGACTTTGTTTAATTAATTTGCTAATCTTTCTTATCGGTCAAACCAAAATAAAATTATGTCAAATCAGCCTCAAGTCGAATACGCGCGGGAAAATGGTAAATGGCAATTCAAGGGCGAAACCTTTTGTTTGCTCGTTTCCGGCAGAACTAGCAGGGCAAAAGCTTCTAAAATAGCGGTTCAAATCGGCGCTTCCCTCAAGCGCAATTCAAAGATTGAACGCGGTGTCATTGACGGTTTAGCAGTCAGTCAAATCAAGAAAATAATTGATACACCGACTTATAAGGGTATCAACTTTTCTCACGCCAACTAAGGCCAATAAACAATTATGAGACTAGATTACAAACGCGGTCCCCCGGTTTAAATAGTATTCTTTAAACTTAAATTAGAATCTTCGGAGATTAGCCATAGGACTGCAAACTATGGCTTTTTTTATTTTCAAAATTAACCACAAATAGTTCAAATATACGTGCGCGGGCGCATACGGGCGGTCATAATGTCCGCTTATATGTCCGGTTAGCTTATCTAATTACTTATGCTGGCTATTAGGAAAACTGTTATCTGAAAATTGCCTAAAAAAAGTCTTTATTTATTTAAAAGCTATGTTAAATTATTGGCGCATTACAGAGCCATTCCGATAATGTTTATCAGATTCTTAAGGTAGGTCTGGCTCGAAGGCGGTTTTGTTAACGAATCTTTAAAGAAACACTAGATTTAATTATCTGGTGTTTTTTTTTGTATTTTATTTAGTTTGGGTATTGACAATTTAAACGAATTGGATTATTCTCTTTTCAATGGCATAAGCCAGATAACGAAAACAAAGTAAATTACAAAACTATATGAAAGCTAAAACAACTAATTACACGATGAACTTGGCCAACGATAAGACCCAAAGCAATCAATGGGATTTTGAAGTTTGCCAAGAACATTTGAAGACTTCGCGGGGGGTAGATTCTGGTATTCATGCGGTTATCCGCCAAGACACTGGCGCTGTTATTGGACAATACAGTGGGCAAAAAGTTTTGCCTTATACGGATATGGTTCAAGCTTTTGAGGATGGCTTGGCAAGCGCCGGTTTCAATTTTTCTCGCCAGCTTATGACTACGGGAAACGGAGCGCGTTTCTTTGGCCGTTATGAGGTCGGAACGGTAAAGGTTGCCAACGAATCTTTTACTAACATTTTACGCTTGCAATCTTCGCATGATGGCAGCTTGCAAGCTGGTTTTTCGTTTGAGGCGGAAAGATTGGCTTGTTTAAACGGCATGATGCTTATGCAAACCATTTTTGCCATGCTGAAAAAACACAGCGAAAAGTTGGATATTGCTTTTCTTAAGGATAACATTCAGACCGCTATTGACGCGGGCGCAAAGAGTATTAGTGAGTTTACCATGCGATTGATTGACATTGCGGTGAATGACAACCAAGTTCGCGCCATTCTCTCTAATATCGTGGCAATGGGCGCAAGCAAAGGTATGTCCCCCCGTGTCGGCCATGTGGTTTATGATAATTGGCAGAATCCTAGCACCGATGAACGCGGGCTAGGAGACACTCTCTATCGCTTGTATAATGCTGCAACACGTTTTACGCGTGACGTTGATAAGCTTGGACGTTTCGAAATGTCGCGCCGTGCTAACCTGTATTTAACAGGGTCGTTTGACCTTGCGGCACGCAACACGGTTAACTTGCAAAAGTTGCTTAGTGCGCCGTCCACGCCCTTGGATTTTGACGGTGTTACGGTAGTACAGTAAACCAATGGTATTCAATCAAACCACTAGCCTCAATTGGCTAGTGGTTTTTTTGTTTATATATTTAATTTATTTTCGTGTTTTGTTGTAAGTATCTGGTATTCAATTGAATATAGTTATTGTATTGTGTGTCTAGTGTGGTATTCTATTTACATGTAGAACGACATGCTGCCAATAACGGACGCAGTTCTGCAAAGTAGAAAAATTATTATGAAAACCGAAACGATAGTTGCCAAGTTGAACGACAAGCGCGGACAAGCTCTTAATGTGCGGTTGGTGTCCAAGGTTGAAACCCTTGCAGCGCACCGTTCAAACATTGTCCTCAAGGTTACCGAAATGACTGTGATTAGTGGTGTCTCATTTGAAAACCGCAAGGATATACGCGAAGCGATTGAACAAGGCGAGCGCGGGGAGATACAACCCCTTGCTTGGGGACAATGGAAACAATTCCCCCACGTCATTGAACACAAGAAAGTTGATTATATTCGCCTTTACTTGCCTAGCAAGGCGCAACAAGAAGCGGGTTTCGGCAAAACAACTGTTACTTTCCTTTGCAATGGGGTTACCATTAGCCGTGAACAAGCAATCGCGCTCTGCGGAAGCAAGGCACAAGCTAAGGAGAATGAATCAGGTTGTATGACGGTCAAAGCAGAAAACCTTGCCATTGTGGAATGACTAATCAGTTGCGCGAAATGACTAAGCGCAACTAACCAATTTAACTTATTATGCAAAAACTTATCATGGAAAAAATCAAACAAGCGATGCGGTCGATACCGCGCTCACGTTGCGGAGTTATAACAAGAACAAGTAAGGACACTGTCATATATTATACTCCTATCGAAGCAATGGTCGATACCGAAGAACTAGCAAGCTTAGGCCGCAGAGTAATTTTTGTGCATGGTTCGCCTTACAGCCCAGATTCACGCATTATCCTTGCCGACAAAGACGTTTTAACCTTTGGTGTGGTACTTGGCATAACTGACTAATCAACTTAACTTTTAACCAACTTAACTTTATGACAAACGATTTTAACCAACTATCAGCCGAAAACGAGTTCTCGCGCCTTATTCAAGTTGCTTCCAACGAAGGAGAACAACCAATTGACACGCAACACAAGCCGATAATCAATCATGCCAAGCTTGTCTTGCATAACCTTTGCGTTCCAATGGATAAACGTATTAGCGCCGAATCACTACAAGCCAAGGTTAGCTTCGCCCGCGCACGTGGCAACTTGGTTGCAATGCACGCACGTATTCACGCGGAAGTCAGTAGCGTAATTAATAAAATGCATGAACAAGAAGACACTCTCATGGCCCTGTAATAACTATTAGTACCACTAAGCCTAATCAGAGATGATTAGGTTTTTTTATTGTTAATTTGAATTGATTATGTTTGCTAATAGGGGGGGTCGAATTTCTGAAAAAATTAGGGAAACTAATCGCGCTGCCGCGCCGGGGGTATAATTATTCATTCTCTCCAAAATATTTGAAACCAATGAAAATTCATCAAGTCAAAAAATGGGCAAGAGGTATTTGTAATTCAATGAAAATGTCTAAAATCTAACACATTCTTGAAAATACTCAAATCATGAGGACAAAAATACCGGGAAGGTAATTCGAGATAGGACAAAATCTAATTATAATTAATTAAATTTACGCCACCTAAAATAAAAGAAACATACTTTTAATGTCCATATGGGGGCTTATCTCTATCCAACCACCATTTAAGCAGGCAAAGCGGAACTACGATAAAGATAAAAATAACACACATACCTTATAATAGGTGTAAATAAAGAAAAACATTCTATGTATGCTAATGGAACCATTCTGGACTTTGAAAGCAGGCTTCACCAATTGCCTACTAGTCAGAATGATTTGAATTCTTTTATTACCGAGGGAACAACCTATTTAACAATAGCTTATTTCTATCAAATACAAAAATGGAATAATGAATTCGCTAAAAGGGGCATTACCTTGCTTCAAAGTAATGTATATTATATTACCCCCGCGCTTTCTACTTCTGGAACAAATGGGATGATTGGTTTGGATTCAAGTGTAATTTATGGTTTGGATGGAAGTCCAATTGTCGGTTTAAGCTAAATTTTAATATGAAAAAAATGAAACAAATATTATTCTCTGTGATGTTGGCGATGGCCTTCATTATTAACGCCGACGCTTACGTATGGAATGCTGGCAATCCTACCATTACACCAACTGCTGCTACGACCTTTTTAATCGGTAATAACGGCACCAATACATTGACGAGTTACCAAATAATGACGAATGGTATTAATAATGGAATTTACAATAACCCGAATTTCATTAATAATATTTACTGCGGTGGCGTTGAAATATGCGATACTAACGGTAATCTTTATGGAGCAAATCTATTAACTGTCGCTGGTAACGGAGAATATAATTTAGGTACAAACTGGATGAATCTTAGATATCTTGTTGTAACAAATATTGCTTTTTCTACTTTAACAAATGCTAACTTTTCTTTAGATAATAATGGTAACTTTTGGTATAGTCAAGGAAGACAAATGGGAACATATGATACTCTTTATCCAATTGCGGGCGGTGGAGTTGCTGGAGATTCAGTAATGTTTTACGCTGGCAGAGCGTCCTTGACAGATTCAGGTCAGTCTATTTTTACCCCTTCGATTACTTCTATGACCGTCACAAATGGAATTCGTTCTTATGCGACAAATCAAACATTAGTTGTTGTTACTACGGGTATTACAAATACTTTAAATATAAATTATCGTATTATCGGGTTTACTGGTACATCTGTTACTCAAACAAATACATATTTTATTTCAACCCTTGAAAATAGAGGCACAATTACTGTCCCGACCGATATAATACTTCAACCGGGGGAGATTCTTAAGGGCACAAGTTGTGCAGCCCAAGGTGGACAAGCATTTTAATAGTATAATTATATGAAAAAATTTATTTCAAAGTTTTTTAATGGTTCTTGGAGAACGACCCTTTTGGGTCTTGGTTCTATGGCATTCGGCCTTCACTCATTTATCCTTCAATGGGTTCATGGACAGACTTTATATTTTAATTTGTATTATGTTGAAACCGCGCCCATCGCTGTAATCTTGATGGGCATAGGACTTCTTCATGCCAAAGACCACAAATGCAAATAAATAAAGGATTTCATGAAGTGGATATTTGCGCTCATACTTTTGACATCGACGCTTTGCTTACAAGCCGTTAATACTCAATTTTCTTTTAATCTTGATGAACCTTGTAATACTAGTGCGGCAGTTTATGCACTACAAGTTCAAAGTAATTTCCTTTCTCAAACTTTTATAACAAATCAGGTAGAGATAAGAACGCTTTGGAGTAAATCATCATTATCCGCCGGTACGTATACCAGTAATTTTGATGGATTTGATGATTTTACAAATGCCCTTCCAGTTGGTTCAAACATTGTAATTAAAGTATTAGAAAATAATGTCCTATATAAGTGGGATGGGGCAATTGGAAATTCTTCCTCTGCTCAATTTGGCAATACGGTTCATACGGGCTTTCATTTTCTTCACGATATGGCTATCAGTGGTACGAACATGTATTTTGTGCGCGGTTACGACGAAGGTAAGTTGGCATTTAGTTCAGCATATACATGGAGTCCAACTAATTGTTCACAAGCATGGTTCTGGATGGAAACCTATCCCGGTGCTGGAAATTCCGAACAGAATCCAGTAAATATCTATGACCGAAATTGGGATTTTGTGTGTTCAGATAGTAATTGGATTTATGATGCATGCACAGCGACATTTAATCCCGCATCTACTGGCAGCAATGCAGTAAATAATGCCTATGCTGGATGTATTGTCGCTGCAAATTGTACTAATTTTTCATCAGCAACATTTACCAGTGGTTATACAATAACAAATAATCCGGGTTTAGGTTGGAATCCGGGTGTACTGCCTAATGGCGTTTATGTTGGAACAATACCGGGATTAAGTGGTATGGATGTTCAACAAACTGGAAGCTTATTAGC
>Ga0302280_1003045_pt1 | contig 12355 bp, 8 predicted proteins | sample III_Fen_E1_1_FD_198771 | JGI IMG/M metagenome (GOLD analysis project Ga0302280, IMG submission 198771) | Peat permafrost microbial communities from Stordalen Mire near Abisko, Sweden - III_Fen_E1_1 | ecosystem: Environmental > Terrestrial > Soil > Wetlands > Permafrost | place: Sweden: Abisko...
GCATTTCCGCCGTTGGTTGGGAATGCTTTCGCTCTCTTTCAATTCCCCGCTCCTCATTCTCCACTCCCGTTCGCTCTCCTATTTATTCCCTTCCCAGGATCAATGCGAGCTTTTCTGCCTGCTCGCGTATCTCAGGCATAGCGATGCTTTCCCATAAAATGCCCCTTAGTGGCGGCCCGAGGGTAAACAGGGTAGGGGAGGTGGCGCCGCTCCTGCTGATGATAGCGCCATCGGGTGTGGCGTTGATGCCGAGGCGCAGCGGGTCGGGGCCGATGATGCCTTTGGCTACGAGGTTTTTGAGGAGGGGTATCTCTACTTTTTCATAGTCGGTCTGGGGGCCGCTGCAATTGATCACCCTGTCGACATATATTGAAGAATGCGCTGTATCTTTTGTGTTTAGGTCCACACGTACGCGGCCATTTTCGCTTGTTAGGTTTTTGAGGCCGCCTTTCACTATTTCAAAGTTGCCGCTGTTTAACAATGCCGTTATCTTATTATAGATAGCGCCGGCCATGCGGTGGCGGGATATATTCCAGGCGGGGCTTAGTTTCCTGACAAATAGCTTTTTGTCTTTGTCAGAAAACCCGATCCAGAGTTTCTGGTTAAACGGGCGCAGGGCATCGATGACATTAGGCCAGTGCATACCCTTGCTGCCAGCCGCTTTTATCTCTTTCCGGATGACAGACAGGGCTTCGTGCAGGGAATAATTGGCGCCGCCATCTATATAGACAGGGTGTTTTACCTTTTCTACATGGTGGTGGGGCAGGTAGCCGTTCCGGGAAATGGCGGTTATTTTGCCACGAATGCCATTTGCTTTTAGCTGCAATACGACGTCCACACTGGTAAGGCCGGTACCGATGATAAGGACTTCTTCATCAGGTTTTATAGCATTGAGTAAATTGCTGTCGTATGGGTGGCGGATATAGCTGGCAGAACCGTAAAAGGCTTCGTTTGGAATGGGGATATTGGTAGGGAGGAAATTGCCGATAGCCAGTACCACCTTATCGGCCTTTGTTTCGCTTTGGTCAGTGAATTTTATGGTATAGGAGCCGTTATCCGCATCCATGTCGAATGCCTCTTTTTGAACGATCTCAAAATCAATGAAAGGCTTTTTGTTTGAGATGGCTTCGTTAAGGGTATCATGGATATAATCGCCGTAATACATCCGCGGAAGGAAGTCATCTTCAAGTGGCAGTCCACTTTTTTCGATGAGGCTTTCGATATTGTTTTTCTTAGCCCATTCTATAAAGTGGTTGGGTTTATCGGGGAAAAGGCTCATGTTATTGGTCCGTACATTGAGCAGGTGCTGGGGGCAATTGGTGCTATAGGCAAAGCCCCTGCCGATAGACTGGTCTTTGTTTATTAGTTTGATAGAAACAGGAAAATTGATGTTTTGCAGCAATTGAATGACAGTGAGCGCACCACTGGCGCCGCCGCCTATAATGGCGATATTTAAAGGTTTTCCAGTCAACATTTCTTTGCTGTTTAATGCTTTTCAGCAAAATTAATAATAATGTCTATTAATTTAATAGGGATAATATTATTTTATAAAAAATAAAAGATAATATTGAAATTTCAGCCAGAGGCAAAAATAATCAGGAAATGATTTTGTAACCTAAGATTCAATTTTTCCGGCGCTGATTCTTGTCATAAACAAACGTTATGACGGAATAAGATTTATTATGTATTAAGAATACTTAATTCAAATTAGCGTACCTTTGTGCCATTATGCAAGCATTGAATTTAAAACGTCACGGATTCACTTTTTATTCTTATATTCTCATTCATGTTTTAGGCCTTGCCGCCTTGTTTTTCATCCCTTTTCACTGGTCTTATGTAGCGCTTTTTGCTATTAACTATTTTTGGGGAATGTTCTTTATCACGGCAGGTTACCACCGTTACTTCAGCCACCGGTCATACAAAATAGGTCGGGTTACCCAATTTATACTTGCTTTCATTTGCGAAACCTCCGGCGAAAAAGGTATACTCTGGTGGGCAGCCAACCACCGCGACCATCATATATATTCAGATACTGATCAGGATGTACACTCTCCTATAAAGAGAGGATTCTGGTACTCGCACATGGGCTGGATATTTGATGAAAAAACGCAAGGCTATAATCCTAAAAAAGTAGCTGATTTCGGTAAATACCCGGAACTTAGGTTCCTTGATAAATACCACTGGATACCACCTATGACTTATGCGCTTACCATGATCACAATTGGCGCTATAGTAGGCGGGCCAATGGGGGCTTTTGCATGGTTTATCTGGGGTTTTGTGCTGGTGCTGATATGCCAGTACCAGGCATCCTACTGTGTTAATTCGCTTGCCCACGTATATGGCACACGCCGCTTTGATACTGATGACTTTAGCCGCAACAACTGGTTCCTTGCCATCATTACTCTTGGGGAGGGCTGGCACAATAACCATCATTACTATAAAGCATCCTGCCGCCAGGGCTACAAGTGGTGGGAGATTGATATTACCTTTTATCTGCTGACCTTGTTTTCATGGATCGGGATAGTAAAGGATATCCGCCCGTTCCGTATAGACAATAAAGGTGTTACGGTAGAGGCAAAACAACCTGAGATGACTGCGGTATAATAAATCAAACCCCGAAGCCTTAAAAACTTCGAGGCTTGATATTAATTTATCTTACATCAATCGGTATTACTAGCTTCAAACTAAAATTCCGTCCCATATTATAAATACCCTGAGGCCCCTGATAGGTTGGGTATTCCTCAAAGTATTTTAACCTGCTCAGCGCATCCTGGTAAGCTACATTCGCAAGGTTATTACCAAGAACATCAAGTGTAAAGAGTGTTTTCCCTTTCTTGTTTACAATATCTGCACCTACGCCTGCATTAAACAAGGTATAGGCAGGGGTTGGAGTTTCAGTGTTGTAAGCGATGAAAGCCCTGTTTTGCGGTGCATAGTAGAGTACTTCCACCATGCAAAATGCATTGGCAAAACATCCATGAGTTTTCTTCGCAGTAGCGCGTAGTTCTGAGCGGGTATGCGGCGGTGAGATTTGTGGAAGGTATTTAGCACTGTCAGTCGGCAATTTGCCATTGATGCCTAAATTTTGAGCATACACAATAGATAATGAATTTTCAAAATGGAGCCAGTCAAGCGGGTGCGGGTGTATATCCAAATTTAATTCGCCGCCATACAGTTCAGCATTCGTTTGTACAAATTCAAAAGTTTGGTTCCCCGGTATGATGATAGAATCGCCACCTTTCTTGTTAAGGATCTTCTCATTAAAAATATAATTGGAGATATTATTATTGAATATCTCTGCGCTGAATGAAACGTGTTTGGATGAGAAAAACAAGCCAATATCCTCCTGGAAACTGAATTCAGGGTTAAGGTTTAAATTGCCGATCTGGTAAATATTGGTGCCCGGGTGTACGCCATTGGCGGATATTTCCGCAATATTTGGGGCGCGGAAGCCACGTGATACGTTTGCTTTCAATGAAAAATTATCGGAGAAATTATAGGTAGCCCCAATACTGCCGGATGCCCCTCCGAAATTATGACTGTATTGCTGAAACTTCTCTGCTGCGCCATTAATATTTGGATTAGCTGGTGTTTCTTCACCAGTAATAGGATCAGTGGTTACATACATTTGCTGGTTATTGAAAAAACGATTGTCGTACCTTACACCTCCGCTAATGTCCATTTTTTTGTATGCCTTGCTGATAAAAGCAAAGGGGCCTAAATCAAACAGATTGTAGGTCGGTATGATATATTCTGTTCCTTTACTTTGGTTTACCTGGTACATGCCATTCACGCCAATGGTTGGGTCCCATCCATTCACTTCCGGGAATGAATATTTTACATCATAGATTACAGTTTGCAGGAAAAGGTACAATCCCGGAATGTCTGGCTGCTGGGGCAGGTCAAACTCCCGTCTTATACTCTGCTGGTAGCTTATGTCTGTAGTAATGCGACCGTTGCCGACTTCAAAACTATTCGTTGAATACAAACGGTAGTGTTGCACATGCTGGTGAAGTGAGGTTATAGCATAAGAACTTAGTTCCTGCGGTGAGACAATTGGCCGGCGGTTCATTGTATCAAAAGGGCCATCGTAGATTTGTTTTGTAAATTTTCGCGTAACCAAATCGCGGCTGCCATCGGGTATTTCCTGCAGATCATCAAATAGGGAAAAGCTTAAGTTTGAAAACCCCCATCCTTTTTGCACGCCAATAGTCCCTGCGGCATCCGTTTCCTGGTATGCAGTGCCATATACCCTTCCATCAATAGGGTCCTGGTAATTTGTAGCATCTTTTCGTGAAAACCTTGTTGACCAGTTGATGTCGTTTTTATTACCTGCAAGGGCGACAGATTCAGAATAAAGCCCATTATTGGTTTGGTAGTTTTCAGATACGCTTCCAAGTATTTTGCCATCGGGCACCGGCTGTGCCGGAAGCATGTTTATGACGCCTGCCAATGCATCTGATCCATAAGTCAGGCTGGCAGGGCCTTTTACCACTTCTATTTTATCAACCAGGTTTTGGTCTATTTCTATACCGTGTTCATCTCCCCATTGCTGGCCCTCCTGCCGGATGCCGTCATATAAAGTGAGAATACGGTTGTAACCCAGTCCGCGGATAAAAGGTTTGGAAACATTAGGGCCGGTGGTAACCTGCGATACGCCTGGTATCTGCGCAATAGCATCGATCACATTTGTGCTAAGAGTAGTAGCGAGGTACTGGTTGTCGATGACCGTAATTGGCACGGGATTTCTCTTTATTTCTGTGGCGTGTGAAACGCCGGTTACGACTACCTGGTTCAACTCAACCTGGGTAGCCTCAAGTAAAATATCTTGCCGGGTATCACCTTTTACATTTACCGTCAGTGTTTTTGTAGCATAACCAACCAAGTGCACTTCTATTAAAAACCTTCCGGCTGGAAGGTCTTTAAATAAATAAGCGCCATTTACATCACTGGAGGTAGCGCGTTTCAAATCAGTAATATATACTTCTGCCGCTCCAAGGGTTGAAGTATCTGCTTTATCTCGGATTACCCCGGAGAGGGAATTTTGGGCCCAAATAATTTCTGTTCCTGCAATTGAAAACAGTAATAGTAAAACGGTAATTCTTGGCAACATAGGGTTCAAAATTAGTTATAAAACCTTATTCAAGCCAAGATAAACATATTATAACAAAAAATGGGCATACTGCGAGCAGTATGCCCATTTGATAAATAATAATGAAGAATTTATTTCCCAAATAAATACGCAATGCCAACCGTGCCTGCAAAGCCCGCAATCGGTTGGTTGTAGCTGAATATTTCACGGCCGGTATTGTCCTGCCTGCCAACATTATCAACAGCAATATTAGGTTTTGAATAAAAATAATCGCCCCTGATACCAATTGACCAATGTTCCATAACTGCATATTTTATCCCCAGCCCAGCCTGAAAACCAAAAGTTGCCGCAGTACCGGAAGTTTGTACAAACTTGGAAATAGAAATTGGGTCAGTAGGGTCGGGCCGGTTAATGGCCTCTACAATGATGTCGGGACTTGTAGTATTTGTAACTCCGCCCAGTATCCTTGCTTCAATGGTAAGTTTTTGAACGGGAAAGGCAAAATAAGGGCCAACTAAAAGGCTTACAGAATTATAGTTTCTTGCTGTACACGTCCCCGAATCGCAATCAAAAGCCTTAATATAAGCCAAAGCTATCTGGCTAACGTTTACGCTAAAAGAGGAAGTATTAAATACGCCTCCGATACCGAAATAAGGCGTAATATAGTACGCGCCTTCAAGAGCTAAATGAACGCCATTTTGTGCGAAGCCAAGGCTATTATCATGGGCATCGCTTGGGAAGTGTTGGGTTTCTGTATTGGTAAAATCAGAAGCTGCAAAATTTCCAGTAGGCATTGCAATCCCCCCGGCTACCCCGATAAAGCTTTTTGCGGCATTTATGGGCGCAGGTGCATCCTGGCCACTGGCTATCCTGCTTGTTATCAAAAACAGGGTGAATATCAATGTTATTACTTTTGTTTTCATCTTTTTTATTTTTTTAATAGTTAACAGATGTTATTTGTTATTGAATACTTACAGGATAAGTGACATCCAAATCAGTGGAACCAGGGGCATAAGTACCGTTTTTCACGTTTGGCTGGTGGCGTAAAATTACCTTTAGCGTACCTTTTGCCGGACCATAAGTCCACCATTTTGTTTGTAAGCCGATAGGAAGCGGCGGGTTATTGCCATCACGGTCTGTAATGCTGTCCCGTAAACCAAAGTTGTAGGTTGGCGTATATGTCAGGCTTGAAGAAGGGAAGAAAAAGAACAAATGGATATTTTCCCTTTGTTTTATTACATCGCTTACAGTATCAACCGGGTTCTTAGTTTGGTCGAAAATAAGAATCTGGCAGCTATAGACTGAGTTTTTGGTCAGCCTAAGAGTATCTAACCTGCTTCCTGTTTTTATGCTTGTATCAGGGGCCAATAATTTAGCAAGTGTATTAAAACCAGTAAATGCGCCCATGTTTCCGGCTGTTAGTACAGAATCTATAACTGGCGGAACCTGCCCCCATGCAACCATAGGCTGGTCTGAGGGTACGTTCAGGTTTTTGAAAGTCATGACAGTAGTTGTCAGGTATTCATTTTCCAAAGGGGCCGGTAAATTGGCAATCTTAGATTTGTTGCATCCCAGCATGGCTATAGTAAGCACGGGAAAAACGAGCATTTTTTTAAATTTGGCTATCGTATTTTTCATTTTTTTAAATTTTAAATTAATGTTTATAAAATTATTTCTAAATTAATACCTGCAATGAGGTATAATCATCATTCGTTATTGGTTTTGAACATTGGTATTTTCAGCCTTAGCATAATATTTCTGCCAGGTTCGTAAGAGAAATATCGCAGCCTGTCCAGATAGTCACGATATGGCGTATTGGCTATGTTCAGCACACTCAGGTTAAGTTCGGTTTCACGGCCTGCGATTGAAAAATAAAAGCCTGCGCATACATTAAAAAGGGTATAGGCAGGGGGTGGCGGTGCATAGTCGCTATTAGGGGGCACACGGTCCTGATGAGCAACGAACAAGTTAGAAAAATTCAGGTATGGTTTATTTAGCCTTCCGAGTTTTGCCCATTGGTATTTCAGTCCGTTATCAAACCGGTCAGCAGGGGTGTATATTAGGTAGTTATTAATGGTATAGTTAAATGCCCTGACAATCGTAGTTTTAGAAACAAAACTTAAATTTTTAGTGATATTCCAGGTGAAATCAAGGTCCAGGCCTTTGTAAACTACATTGGCCTGGGTAAAATCGAAAGCTGGATATGTGCCACTAGGTGTAACCTTTGGCGTTGCGGAAGGCTCTAAAAATATAAAGTTATTGATGATGTTATAATAAACACCGGCTTCTATTACGAACCTTTTTGAATCATATCTTGCCGAGGAGGAAAAATTATTGGCACGTTCTGTTTGCAGGTTGCTATCACCTGTTTCAAAAGAAGCAGCGCTCAAGTGTACCCCATTCCCGAAGAGTTCATTTGGCTCTGGCGGGCGCCAGGCGTTAGCGTAATTAATGTTCCATGAAAGTTTGTTGTTGAAAGCATAAGTTGCTCCAAGTGTACCAGATGTATGCGAATACTGACGGACAGGCTCAATCTCTTTTTGGTTTACATTAAGCAAAAACGCCTGCATAAAAAGGTAATCATACCTCATGCCGCCTTCAATCGTCCAGGGGCCATTTTCGTATTTTTCCAGTCCATAAATCCCCCCGCCATAATTCAGAAAATTAGGGATCACATTGTATTGGTCCACAGTATTTGTAATGTTTCCCTGTGTACTTCCACTAATTCCTGCCTCGGTTGATAAAAACTTTAAATAATGTACTTGCCAATTCAGTTCGCCGCTGTAAGTGAAAATATTATAGTAATCACTAAGCGAATCATTGGTGGCATTAGAGGCGTCTTTTTCAAACTCTTCCCTTAAGTCTTCCTGCTGTGCATAAATACCTGTTATTTTCCCCGACTTACCGAAATCCCACCATCCACTTGTTTTTAAAAGTGTATGATTGACATAAGAATATGGCGACTGGACATTATACGAAAAAAAGTCAGGTTCATTTGGCTTAGGGCTGTTAATTGCCATATTCAGGTCATCAATGTTCCCCACAACTGATGCAACAAGAATACCGATAGTAGTTGCATATTGGCTGAAATACACATCAGCGCGGAAATTTTTATGTTGATAAGAAAGTTCGGCCGAATAGTCGCTTTCTTTAATCCCGGTATTAAATAAATAATAACCAGGAGCTTCGGAATTGCCAGCCCTTTTAAGTGTACCCTGTATTCTCCAACTAAGGCCAGTAAGTTTTTTGCCAAAAGCGCCTTCCAGCATGCCCTCAGCTACCCCCATTCTGTTATTGGTGGCACCCATCAGGTTTATTTCGCCATTCAGGCCTGGATTGTCAGGCATTTTTTTAGGTTCGAGAGATATTACCCCGCCAATAGCATCAGAGCCATACCGGATGCTTTCCGCGCCTTTTACCACTGTGATTTCAGAAGCTATAAAAGGGTCTACTTCAGGGGCATGATCAGTTCCCCATTGCTGCCCTTCCTGAGCTACGCCGTTATTTAAAATTAAAATACGGTTGCTGTGAAGCCCATGGATAACGGGCTTGGATACGCCTGCCCCTGTTTGGAAAGAATTCAAACCTGTAATGCTTTTTAATGATTCACCCAATGATTCGCCACGCGTTTGGTCAACAGCTTGTCCCTGCAAAGTTTCGCTGGCTACAGTTGTTACAGTAGCTTTGTTAGTATGTGCAGTGATTTCTACACTTCCTACAGTATCTTCTATTTCTTTTAATGCGATGACCTCCCTGCTGTTTTTACTTATTGTGACAACCGATACATTTTTTTCATAACCAATGCTTTGGCAGATAATAGTGTATTTCCCTTTGCAGATATTTGAAAAAGAAAATCTGCCAAGTGAATCAGTTGGGACCGTCTTGCCTTGTTCTTTAATGGTAACCGATGTTCCGGGTATAGCGGAATTGTCTTTAGCATCAACAATACGGCCTTTAAAAGCAAAATGGCAAGTATCCTGTCCGTACATATATTTTTTTGATATACATACAAGACAGATTATGAGAAATATCCTACAAAAATATTTGAACATTTTTTACCATTTCATGCGTCTGCAAGTGGCTAAGCCTTATGCAAGCACCGCTTCGATCAAATTATGGAAAAATAAACACGGATTTGCCATACTTAACCCGTTGGGCCAAAGTATGGAATAAACGGGTAGAACCAGTTTTATGCTGAAATACTATAAACGGGGGGCGCCCTGAGAGAAGGGTGGTTTAAGGAAAGAAGATTTGCCTGCTGAATAATTTCAGGCTGTACTATAAATGAATAAGAGCCTTCTGAGAAATAAATGCCCGGGGTTTGGTGGATGCAGGCAGAGAATTCAGCATAAAGAAACTGGCAGTGAAGGTGTTTGCTGTCTACTTCTGTTTTGCCGGAAGCTGAACATACGGTATCCTTGTGATGCATCAGTTCATGCACCAATTCTTTGGGTACTATTAGTACCGCAAAAAATATCGCCAACTGAAAAAGGGCTATATGTTTTTTAATCTTGTGCAATGGGTTTGCAATAATGTTGCAAATATAATGTCTTTTTTGTTAACTGTGCGTTGTCTGGTCTAAAAATAGGAAATTTCCCTTTCAACAATTTCAATTTCATAGCCGTTCTGGAATTTGAATCTTTTTATCCAGTTGCCGGCTTTATCATAAGTGTACTGGTAAGTGTACTCATAGTCAGTGGTAATGCTTACATAGTGTGCCTTCCAGTAAGTATAATTGCCTTTATCATCGTTTGTCATGGTGATAGTACCTATCAAACTACCTGTACCATTGAAGTCTTCTATCTTTGTATTATATCCCTGGGCGTCAAATGTATATTTATAACTCAAGGTCAGGCTGTCTTTTGCATTATAGTCTTTCATTTCTATGGGGTTGCCTTTATTGTCATATTTCCAGGTAAACTTTTCAGATTGCCTGCCGTCATTTTGCAATTCTAATGCTTCAGTTTTATTGCCTTTAGAGTCATATTTATAGGTTTCTTTTGAATTGGGGCTGCCATCTGCATTAAGATTATCCATATCTGTTTTTATTCCTTTTTTATCAAATTTGCAGGTAGATTTGGATAGCAATGTTTTGTCTTTGGCAAGGCTTTGCCTGCCGGTTATTATTCCTGCATCATTATATGTGGTGGCATATATATATTCAAAATCACCTTTACCAGGTTTGCCTGAATCGCCGTATGTGGCCCTATATGCTGTTTCTGTAATTGATTTTACAGCGCCTTTTATATTGTCTTTTTGCAGGTCGTTTTTCGACTCTTTTTCAGGCTGCTTAAAGGCTGAAAACAAAATAATTGGAAGCAGTATCAGTAGTAATTTTTTCATCGATTTTTCTTTGACTTTTTTATTCTAAATGTGATTCAACCTCATTCTATCATCACCGTATTTTTCTTTTCGCCATATTTACTTTGCAAAAACGGGTGAATAAATACCGACAACAAAATTACGGCAGCCCCTGCATAAAAACCAGTATTCAGTTCGTTATATTCTTTAAATATAAACATAGCCATAATAATGCCGTAAACCGGCTCGAGGTTTACGCTCAGGTTGGCCGTAAAGGCGGAAAGGTGCCTGAGGGCATAAAGGGACAAGTTGAAGGGCAGCAATGTACATGCCACCGAAAGCAAAGCAATATAGCCTACATCGTGTGTGGAGATATGCATTGTAGTTGTAGGGGTAAAATAAAAATACAGTGGCAGCAGGGCCGTCAAAAATATAAAGCCACTCACAAATTCTATGAAAGTCAGGCTAAAAGCATGATGGGTATCAACCATTCTTTTATTCAATAAAGTAAAAATGGCGGCAAACAAAGCAGCGCCCAAACCCAGGATGATACCAACCGGTTGAAAAGTTGAAAAATGAAATATCATATAAATGCCGGGTATCACGAGCAGGCCTAATAGTAACTCATGTGCCTTTATTTTTTGGTTACCGAATACAGGCCCAAGCAGTGAGGAGAAAAAAGAAGTTGTAGCAAGGCAGCAAAGGGAAACCGATATGTCGGCATATTTTATTGAACCATAAAAGCATAACCAGTGCATTACTATAACGCAGCCAATGCCCGATATACGCAGTACATCAATGGGTTTTACGGTTTTCAGGTTGCGCCACAGGGATGGGAAGAATAGCATGCAAATACAAACCATGATAAGGCGGTACCATACAAGCTGTACCTGCCCGGTATCAATTACCTTTCCTAAAATAGCGGTGAACCCCCACAGGAATATGGAGATATGGAGTTGGATATATGCTTTTTTCTTTTCGGGCAAAGTAAGTTAGGATATAAATGTCCCGCAAATCTCGCTGATTAACCCAGATAAAAGCTATTATGTTCTTCGATTTTTTTCTGTGCGATTTGCGGGAAGGCATTTTTAAGCGGTTGCCGCTTCTTTGATCGCTTTCACCAGCCTGTCAAGGTCTTTGACAGAAGTGTACACATGCGGGGTAACACGGGTGCCATGTATATTCTCTCTATTGATGCCTACCGTGTGTATCTTATATTTCCAAAGCACTGTGTCCACATCTTCGGTCTTTTTATTTGAAATGGAAAAATTGGCGATGGCGCATGATGTGCCGGGCTTTAATGGTGTATTAATGGTTACGCCCGGGATATCCTTCACCTGGTTTACCCAGTAGTTTCTCAGGTAGCGAAGCCTTTCTTCCTTACGTTTAGGGCCAATAGCAAGGTGAAAATCTATGGCGGCATCAACTGCCATTTCAGCAGGGAAAGAGCGCGTGCCAAGGTTTTCAAATTTGCGTATATCTGTTTCTATCTTTTGTTTTTCTACGAACTCAGTATGGTCATTGCCAAGCAAAGTCCAGATATCTTTTATCTTCTCTTTCTTAATGAACAGGAACCCGGTGCCAAACGGCGCGCAAAGCCACTTGTGCAGGCTTGTGCCGAAATAGTCGCAGCCAAGGTCGGAGATAGAATAGTCTATATGCGCGAAAGTATGGGCGCCATCTACCATTACATCTATCCCTTTGGCATGGGCGGCCTTCGCTATTTCTTTCACCGGCATTATTTGCCCGGTCCAGTTTATCATATGGGTAATGTGTACCAACCGGGTTTTATCGGTCATAGCATCGGTATATTTTTTGATGATGGCTTTGTCATCTTCCGGTGGCAGTTCCAGGTTCAGGTACACCAGTTTTATTCCGTCGCGCAGTTCGCGCTGCTTCCAGGCATTCATCATATTGGGGTAGTCTTGTTTGGTAAGGATTATCTCATCCCCGGCCTTCAGG
>Ga0302280_1003046_pt1 | contig 12354 bp, 15 predicted proteins | sample III_Fen_E1_1_FD_198771 | JGI IMG/M metagenome (GOLD analysis project Ga0302280, IMG submission 198771) | Peat permafrost microbial communities from Stordalen Mire near Abisko, Sweden - III_Fen_E1_1 | ecosystem: Environmental > Terrestrial > Soil > Wetlands > Permafrost | place: Sweden: Abisko...
CTTTTTGAAAGAGACAGGTATTTGATGGAAGGCGGACATGATGTTTTGAATTTTCATGAATAAAAGCCCCTCCTAACCTCCCCAAAGGGGAGGAACACCGGCTTGGATTGATTATTACATAAAGAAAATATTTAATGAGTACAGGGACAAATACAACCTCTCCCCTTTGGAGAGAGATGAAGAGAGGGGCTTCTATCTACATTGCCGGACACAGAGGAATGGTAGGTTCAGCCATTGCACGAAAACTGCAAAAAGAAGGATATACCAATATTATTACTCGCACTTCCAAAGAACTGGATTTAAGAAATCAACAAGGGGTTGCTGATTTTTTTTCAAAAGAAAAACCCGAATATGTTTTTTTAGCTGCTGCTAAAGTGGGTGGTATTGTTGCAAACAACACCTATCGTGCTGATTTCATTTATGAGAATATCATGATTCAAAGCAACATTATTCACCAGTCATATTTAACCGGTGTTAAAAAATTAATGTTTTTAGGTTCTTCCTGCATCTATCCTAAATTAGCACCTCAGCCTTTAAAAGAAGAATATTTATTGACAGGAATGCTGGAACCAACGAATGAACCTTACGCCATTGCAAAAATTGCAGGAATAAAAATGTGCGATGCGTATCGCAGTCAGTATGGATGTAATTTCATTTCAGTAATGCCAACCAACTTATATGGATCAAATGATAATTATGATTTGAATAACTCTCATGTATTGCCTGCACTCATCCGGAAATTTCATACAGCAAAAAAAGAAACCTTGCCCAATGTTGAAATATGGGGAACAGGCGCACCTTTGAGAGAATTTTTGCATGCCGAAGATTTAGCCGATGCTTGTTATTTTTTAATGCAAAACTACAACGAGTCAGGCTTGGTAAATATTGGCGTGGGTGAAGATATATCAATAAAAGACCTAGCTTTACTTGTTAAAAAAATTGTTGACTACAACGGAGAATTAAAATTTGATACTACAAAACCTGACGGAACGCCAAGAAAATTGATGGATGTAAACAAATTACACTCCTTAGGTTGGAAACACAAAATAAATTTAGAAGAAGGGATAAGAGCTGTATATGAAGAAGTGAAAAGCATTCTTTAATCGCTTGAAATGAGTAAGCTAAAAATGATAATTGCAACTTTGTTTTTTTCATTTACCATAACTCAATGTAAAAAGGAAACCATTGTGAAAATAACGAATCCTGAATATACTATTGGAGTAATTGATACATACCAACCAAGCTCTGGAAGGACAATTCCATTCATTAAATTTCATTATACCGTTAATGGTAGTGTATATAATGCTAAATATTCAGATGGTTATAATGGTTGGTATGTACCATCAAAAAATTTGGTATATAATGTATCAAGTTATAATACAGGCGATGAATATGTAGTTCAGTATAGCATTTCAAATCCGAATGTTGCCCGTATGTATTTTTATTATAAAATAGATAGCATTGCAGAATTTAGAAAAGATACTGTTTTGTTTAAAACAAATCCTCCTAATTGGTGAAATAAATTAGGATTTTGTTGGAAGGATAAAAATAGATTTATAAAGTTATTCCTTAACATGTTTAATACTGATTGATTTTTTGTAATTTTGATTTACATTCGTATCAATTAATAGTAGAGTTATGAAACAAGTTATTTTAAACATACCGGATAAAGAGTTGGATTTTTTTATGAAACTTATAGAAAAATTCAAATACAAAACTTCGGAAACACCTAATTTTAATATACCTGAAGAAGTGCAGCAACTTGTTGATGATAGAAGAAAGTCTGCAAAAGTAACTGACTATGTTACCCGCAACCAATTAAATACGAAACTTAAAAAAAAGTATGGCTTTTAAACTGCTTTTCGATTTTCGTATTCATCAAGATATTGAAAAGTCCGTAGACTACTACATTGATAAAAGTCCGAAAGCAGCTTCAAATTTTTACAACGCTATTAATGATGCCTACAATTTATTGGAAGTAAACCCGTTTTTTCAAATACGATACAAAGACTACCGCTGCCTGCCGATTAAAGATTTTCCTTTTATGCTTCACTTTTCAGTTAATGAAAAACAAAAAACGGTATGTATTCACGCGTTAATCAACACCTCTAAAGATTCAAAAGAGAATTGGCTTAGATGATACTTAAAAAGTAATTATCTTGGCAAAAAATTGCAACAATTGCAGCATATAATTATAACACATAATTCATCCTCATTAAAAAAAATCAATAAAGCACTTATTGTATTTTTAATATCTCTTACTTTTTTTTATACCTCAGTAAATGCCCAACAAAACTACCAGTTAAACAGACAATGGGGATTGGATGCAGAAGAAGCTAATAGTAGTATTTCAAAGAATAATTATTTTACAACACCCGATGATAGTGCGGAGGTCAATTATTCCTCATTTAAACCGTCTATAAGAACGCCTCAACAACCCACAAAAAATAAAACACGACCTTACTTAAAACGGAAGTTTTCGAATGAAAGTTTAATAGTTGTAAATGACACTACCGATAAATTTTATTTAACAGTTGACCCTCTTTTCAACTTTGAAGGTAGCATCAACAGAGCCGATAATAATCAAAAACTTTACAAAAACACAAGAGGCTTTTTAGTAAGGGGAGGAATTGGAAAAAAGTTTTATTTCGAATCGTCCGATTATGAAAATCAGGCAACTTTTGCTCCATACATTGATCAGTACATTGCAACGACGGGGAGTTTAAATTACAATACAGCAATAGTGCCTGGACAAGGCAGAGCCAAGCCATTTAAAGCTACCGGCTATGATTTTTCAATGGCATCAGGGTATGTTTCCTATTCTCCCAACAACTATTTTAACCTTCAGGCAGGTCATGGAAAACACTTCATTGGCGATGGTTATCGCTCATTAATATTATCGGACAATGCATTTAATTATCCGTATGCCAGAATAACTTCTACTTATAAAATGATTCAATATATTAATTTATATACTGTATTTATGAATCTGTCCAACAGCGGATTAATAACACCACCCGGTGAACAAGCCCTGTATCAAAAAAAAATTGGTAATTACCAAATGTTGAATATTAATTTCGGAAAACGTTTTCAATTGGGTTTAGTTCAGGCAATGATCTGGCAACCTGCCGACAGTATTAATAAACAGCATGTCAACTTTAATACCTTTGACCCTTTAATTGGTGCAAATACTGCTATTTACGGACTTCACAATAAAAACAACATACTTTTAGGTGCTACTTTTAAATTGAAAGTAACTAATTCTATTTCTTTATACGGACAGTATATTTTAGATGATGTCCCTGAAAAGGGCAGCGCTACTTCAATAGATAAAAAATCAGGTTATCAATTAGGTTTTAAATATTTTAATTTATTTACTATAAAAAAATTGCGTTTACAGGCAGAGTTTAACAGCGTTCGCCCCTATACCTACGCTGCTGCAAATTCGCAGGAAAGTTACACACATTACAACCAGGCTTTGGCTGACCCATTAGGAGCCAACTTTAGAGAAGCAATTATTTTTTTGAATTATAATATAAAGAAATTTTTCATACAACTCCAAGTCAATTATGCTGTAAAAGGCGATGATTACAATGGATACAATTTTGGTGGAAATGTTTTTAATTCCGACAATTCATTTCCGCTTGGTCAAAATTTAAACTCAATTACAACAACACAAGGTTTAAAAACAACCATTAACTATCAGGATTTTCAAATCGGATACCTGGTAAATCCTGCAACTAATTTTAATATTGTTTTTGGCATTACAAACAGAACCGCTAAAACAGATATTACAATGCAACAGGCAGAAATAATTTATTTTGGAATCCGCACTTCGTTGACCAACGTCTACTATGATTTTTAATGAATACGAATAAAACACATATACTTTTTGCATCACTTTTAGTGTTGCTTGTGCAAAATAATTCTTTGGCACAGCAGCTTAACTCTACATTAAACCGAGATTATATGTGGGGATATGATAATTACTTTAATAATAAAGAAGAAAATGTGCAAACTTTTGTAAAGCCATACAGACAGGAACAATTAAACAAGGTAAAAGATTCTACTGTTGCATTCCAGCCTTTATTGATTGAAGAAAAAATGGCACATTATCTCAGAAAAAAATTAAACATTAAAGAACATAAAAAATTTAATTTATCTGTACTTCCTTTAAAAACCTCTTTAGGAGGAATACAAGGCAAAGCTAGTGCTTATAGCGTAAGAGATATTGCAATTGGAGCAACAGTAATGGCAAATTTCGGGACTAAATTATCATTTAATTTTAAAACGCTCATTGGGGGTGGAGTAGGTAATTATGTTACGGACTCTATAATTCATAATTACGGTGTTGTTCCCGGATTAGGTACGGCACATGAAAATCCTAAGTTTCTGAGGCGTTATTCCTACCGCTACTTTTCGGGATATTTATCCTATTCTCCCAATAAATATTTTAATTTTCAGGTAGGACAGGATAAACATTTTTGGGGAGATGGTTACCGTTCATTATTTTTATCAGATGTAACTGCTCCATTCCCATTTTTAAAAATCACTACCACAATTTGGAAGTTCACTTATGTGAATTTATATGCTATAATGAAAGGAGCGGCAACACCATCCGGAGGTCCACAAAACTGGCAGACAAAATATGCCAGCTTTCATTATTTGGGATTTAATGCAACCAAACGAATTAACATTGGCTTATTTGGAGCTGTCGTTTGGCAAGGAACTACCCAATACAGAAACAGAGGATTTGATGTAAATTATTTAAATCCATCCGTCATGTTTCTGCCAACAGAGTTTTCATTAGGATCAGGTGATAATACATTAATAGGTGCCAGTTATAAAATAAAGTTATTCAAAAAACAGCAATTATACGGACAATTAGTGATAGATGATTTACTGATAGATGCATTATTAGCAAGAAACGGATGGTGGGCAAATAAATATGGAATTCAAACAGGATTTAAGAGTTTTGATGTGTTTAAAATAAAACGGCTTAATTTTCAAACCGAATTGAATTACGTACGCCCGTATACATACTCCTATGGACCAAATGTAGTACAAAACTACTCCAATTATAATTTACCATTAGCCCATCCCTTGGGAGCAAACTTTGTTGAATTAGCTACTTTTTTAAATTACAGATACCAACACTTCTTTTTTGAAGGAAAATGTGTGTATGCTATTTATGGCTCCGATACTGCCACCAGTGATTATGGACAAAATATTTTTATTCCGTATACAAAACATCCAAATGACTATGGTAACAGTACAACACAGGGTATAAAAACAAATCTGATTAATTTATCACTTCGTGGAGCTTATATCATAGCGCCAAGAATAAATCTCAGAGTTGAATTAGGCGCAGAATACAGAATTCAGCAAAACGAATTTGGAACAAGCAAAATACCTTATGTGTATTTTGGCTTACGTACTGATTTGAGCAATTTTTATGATGATTATTAACTTCCAAAATTTACCGGAGTTTCTTAATTTTTATATTTACCTTTCCTATGTCCGCAATAATTGGTAAAATTGCACCCGCTAATTACATAGTCTTACGCAATGCTTGCAGAAAACATTAACGCTATTGAAAACAGAGTCACTATAATGAGCAAAGTAAAAGATTACGCACAGTTTATGAAAATGCGTCTAGCTTCATTAGTAGTGTTATCTGCTGCCATTAGCTTTGTTATAGGCTCTTCAACCATAGATTACACAAAAATGTTATGGTTGGTATTAGGAGGTTTTCTGGTTACGGGATCGTCTAATGGTTTTAATCAAATCATCGAAAGGCATTTGGACAAGCTGATGGATCGTACCCAAAACAGACCACTTCCTCAAGAAAGAATGAACGTTAATGAATCGCTTGCTATAGCAACTATAATGGGCGTTATAGGAATTGTTATTCTATGGATATATATGAATCCAATGAGCGGGATACTTGGATTCACAGCTCTTTTTTTATATACCGCAGTTTATACTCCGCTAAAGCGTAAAACACCGTTTGCTGTTTTTGTAGGCGCTTTTCCGGGAGCAATTCCTCCCTTGTTAGGCTATGTAGCCACCACAGGAGGTTTTGGACAAATTCCGTTTCAGGCATGGGTATTATTTGCTGTTCAGTTTATGTGGCAGTTTCCACATTTTTGGGCAATAGCCTGGGTATTGGACGACGATTATAAAAAAGCAGGTTTCAGAATGTTGCCGTCATTGGGTGGAAGAGACGAAAGCAGCGCTTTTCAGGTATTTGTTTATACATTGTTTTTATTGCCAATAAGTTTGTTCCCTGTATTGTTTGGAATGTCAGGCAGTATATCCGCTATCATTATAAGCACCTGTGGAATATACTTCGCTTATCTGGCTTATAAATTATATACTGACTGTACAATAGAAGCCGCCCGAAAATTAATGTTCGGTTCATTCATTTATTTGCCAATTGTACAACTGGCAGTAATGTTTGGAAAGTAACAATCGGAGCAGAAAAATAGAATTTTAATTGTTCATAGTTGAAGTGAAAAAACATAAATGGAAAAAGCGCAATTAAGTGAAGAGCGAATTACCCGCGAAAAAGTAGGAAAGCCCTTACTATGGGTTGCTATGGTAAGTATGTTAATGGTATTTGCCGGATTAACCAGTGCGTATGTTGTGCGTATGGAAAAAGGCGACTGGCTATATTTTGATTTGCCCCAACTATTTTATGTAAGTACGGCAGTAATTATTATCAGCAGCGTAACAATGAACTGGACATTATCGTCTGCCAAAAAAAATGATTTAAAAGGTATTAAACGCGCCTCTTATATAACACTATTACTGGGAATTACCTTTATTATTTGTCAGTACAAAGCATGGGAAACCTTATATAGCCAAAAGATTGTTTTTGCAGGAAGCCACAGCAATGCCGCAGGTTCGTTTTTATATATTTTAACCGGCTTACACATGTTGCATCTAATAGGAGGTCTTATGGCTTTATTGGTAGTATGGACAAAATCATTAAAAGAAAAGTACAATTCGGAAAACTACTTTGGTATAAGCCTTTGTGCAATTTTTTGGCATTTTTTGGATGCGTTGTGGATATATTTGTTTTTATTTTTATTATTTGTTCGTTAAAATTTCAAAAAAAGTTTGCATATTAGCACCCGAAAAAAATATAATTAACCCGTTCCGTTCAAAGCGGAATTATAAAAAGTAAAATATGTCAGGTCACCCGGTAACAAATTCAGATTCAGGCTCAGTTTGGAGCGGCGGAAAATCGCCAGTTGGCATCAGCTATGGAAAACTAATGATGTGGTTTTTCCTTGTTTCCGATGCATTAACCTTTTCAGGTTTATTAGGAGCGTATGGCTTTATGCGCCATGTACATCCTGAGGTGTGGCCTAATCCGGGCGATGTGTTTACTCACTTTCCTTTTTATCATGGGCACATTCCTTTAGCATACGTAGGTTTGATGACGCTTATCCTTATTATGAGTTCTGTAACAATGGTACTGGCTGTTGAAGCAGGTCATCGTAATGATAAAAAGAGCGTTACTGTGTGGATGTTGTTAACGATAGTTGGTGGCGCAATGTTCGTTGGCTCTCAGGCCTGGGAGTGGTATCACTTCATTACGGGTACTGACCATGGTGCTATCCGTGAATTTGTTAAGGATGGTGTATGGGTTAAAGAAACATTTCACGGAGCAAATATGCGTGTAAATGAATACGGTCTGCCGGCATTTGCTAATTTCTTCTTCTTCATTACCGGATTCCATGGATTCCACGTATTTAGCGGTGTTATTATAAACATCATTATTTTTACCAATGTTGTTTCAGGTACTTATGAAAAAAGGGGACATTACGAAATGGTTGAAAAAGCAGGTTTGTACTGGCACTTTGTGGATTTAGTTTGGGTATTCGTATTTACTTTCTTCTATCTTTTATAATAACAAAAAATTAATATTGTTAATCAATTTTAAATAAAAATTAGTATGTCAGAATTTCACGATGATTATCCTCAGTATGAGTTAATGGCTCATCACAGCGAGGAGGAAGGAAAAGCAAAACGCAGAAAACTATGGAATGTGTTTTGGATTATGTTAGGCGTTACTATTGTAGAGCTTATCATTGGTTTTAAAGCTCAGGAGTGGGGCTTACTGCATCCAACGGAAAGAACATCCAGCAGTTTTCTTAAAGTTGTGTTTATAGGCTTAACACTCGGGAAAGCATTCTTCATTATTTTCAGCTTTATGCACTTGGGTGATGAAAAGAAAATATTGAAATATTCGGTTATTGCACCTTATACTGTTTTTATACTATATTTTGTTTATGTGTTGATTGCTGAGGCAAATTACGTAAATGCTAATAAAGACAAAATGGATCCGATTATTGTGCAACAAAAAGTAAAATTAAATGAAGCGGCAGTTTCAGGTCATGGTCACCATGAAGAAGGTGCAGAAGAACATCATTAATAAAAAATAACACAAACAAAAAAGGTCTTGCAATTCACGCAAGACCTTTTTTGTTTGTAACTTTGCGCACTTAAAAATTATATCAATTGTGAAAAAAAAATTACTGATTCTCTTTTTCTTACTATCGTTCCCATCGGTGTTATATGTTATTCTTTCAACGGGCGAAATTAATTTTATTCGTTTGCCCTATTTTGGAGAAAAAGAACTAGCTACTAACGGTAAAGATACTATCTACCACTCTATTCCTGATTTCAAATTAATTAATCAGGATGGGAAAATTATTACCGGAAAAGACCTTGATGGGAAAATTTATGTAGCTGATTATTTTTTTACAACCTGTAAAAGTATTTGTCCTAAAATGACTACAGAACTGCTGCGTGTGCAGGAAAAATTTGCTTACACCAATGGTTTGGTGCACATACTGTCACATACTGTTGACCCTGAGCATGACTCTGTACCCATATTAAAAACGTATTCGGAAATGGTACATGCCGATACAAAAACATGGGATTTTGTTACAGGAGATAAAAAACAACTATACGACTTGGCGCGCAACGGCTATTTAGTAAATGCTATGGAAGGCGACGGAGGCAAAGATGATTTCATTCACAGTGAGTTTTTAGTTTTGGTTGATAAAGAAAAACATATTCGTGGTATATACGATGGTACTAACATCAAATCGGTAAATGATTTGTTGGATGACATTAAAGTATTAATAGCAGAATATTACATAAAAGAGAACGACGCAAAAGCCAAAAAAGAAAAAGCAGAATAATTAAAAAAATAAAAGTATGAATGACAAATTAGTATTCAGAATAGTGATGACCATTTCGGTAGTCGTTTTTGTAGCAGTGGTAATTTTAAATAAAAAAATATTGCCGGTACCTGGAACTATTCCCGACTTTGTTTACAAATTACCAAAGCTGAATGCGATGATTAATGGCACTTGCAGCTTATTGTTACTTTTATCTTTATATATGATAAAAGAGAAAAACATTGCGGTACACAAAAAATTAAACATCATTACTTTTGTTTTATCTTCCATTTTTCTGCTATCTTACATTACGTATCACTGGTTGGCACAGGAAACTGCATATCCTCTTAATAATCCATTGCGCCCTGTTTACTTAACCATACTTATTAGTCATATTATTTTGGCAGCAATTGTATTGCCACTGATATTACTTTCGTTTCATAAAGGCTTACAAATGCAGGTGGAAAAGCATAAAAAAATTGTACGCTGGAGTTTTCCTATTTGGTTATACGTAACTGTTACAGGGGTAATTGTATACCTAATGATATCGCCTTATTATACACACTAAAATCAGAAACGATGAAAAATTTCAAACCGTTACTGCTTACATTTTTGATTAGCAGTATAAGTAACTTCAATATGCTTGCACAATGTGCCATGTGTAAAGCCGTTACCAAAAGCGATTTAGAAACCGGAGGGAATATTTCAAACGGGATAAACTCCGGAATTTTGTATTTGATGTTAATTCCATACCTCATATTAATGGTTGGCGGTTATTTCTTTTTCAAAAAAACAATTGATGCAAAAGTAAAAGAACTGAAAAATAAATATTTTGCAGCAAAACAAACTCACTCCTAAGGGTTGACTATATCTTATACTCCTAATTTATTAATAATAGGTTCGGTAGTGCCGGAACCAGTATCATCAGCTGCGGGCAGCAGAATGATGCAACTGATAGAATTATTTTTAAGTAAAGGTTATACCATCACGTTTGCCAGCACAGCAACAAAAAGTCCCTACTCATTTGATTTAAACAGTAGTGGTGTAGAACATACCACTATTGAATTAAACAACAGTTCGTTTGATACTTTTATTGCCGGATTAAATCCGGACATTGTGCTATTCGACCGATTTATGACCGAAGAACAATTTGGATGGAGAATAGCAGAAAATTGTGCTGATGCCCTCAGAATATTAGATACCGAAGACCTGCATTGTTTGAGATATGCTCGACAAAAAGCAGTAACAGAAAACCGCATTTTTTCTACAGAAGATTTAATTTCTGATTATGCCAAACGGGAATTGGCAAGCATTTTTCGTTGTGATTTATCACTTATTATTTCAATACATGAAATAGAATTACTTCAGCAGTTTTTTAAAGTTGATTCAACATTGTTACACTATCTCCCCTTTATGCTTGAACCGTTAACACTTAATAAAATCAATAGTTATCCTGCTTTTGAAGAACGTAACCACTTTATTTCAATAGGTAACTTTTTGCACGAACCCAATTGGGATGCTGTTCAGTTTTTAAAAAATGAAATATGGCATCTCATTAAAAAAAAATTACCTGAAGCAGAATTACACATTTACGGCGCTTATCCATCGCAAAAGGTGTTTGAACTGAATAACCCTAAAGATGGATTTATTATTAAAGGCAGAGCCGAAAGCGCCATTGAAGTAATGCAAAAGGCAAGTGTATGTTTAGCTCCCTTGCGATTTGGCGCCGGGTTAAAAGGAAAACTCATTGACGCGATGATTGCAGGAACACCAAGCGTTACAACAACTATAGGTGCAGAAGCCATGCACGGAACATTGCCATGGAGTGGATGTATTGCCAATAGCGCATCAGAAATTGCCGACGCTGCAATACATTTATATACCGACAAAATAAAATGGTTGCAAGCCCAACAAAATGGAGTTGACATTATTAATACCTGTTACCCGAAAATAAGCGCAGGCGAACAATTAATAAAGCATGTAAATACAATTGCAGCTAATTTAAAACAGCACCGCCTTAATAACTTTACAGGAACAATGTTGATGCACCAAACGCTGCAAAGCACCAAATACATGGCACGTTGGATTGAAGAAAAAAACAAGTACCGCAATTAATTTCAATAGATACGGTACTTTTAAAGTCATTTATGGGTTACTGATTTACCCTAAAAACTTCAACACATAAAACCAAATGGCAGTTGTAAAAAAACTTAATACAATACCAACGCCAACCACCAAATTGATAAGTTTAGGATTGAGTTTATATTCATTTGCGAGAACAGCCGAAGATACCAGCGATGCCATTGCCATTTCAAAAATACTTACCTGAGTAATTTTACCTTTTAGCTGAAAAGCAATAGCAATAAGTACTATCAATAGCGGAGCGATAATCAGTTTGTAAAATAAAACCGTTGAAATAGTTTTTATTTCTGTTTGCCATCCTTCAAATTGCAATTGCAACCCTATTGAAAACAATGCAAGCGGGGCTACCGTGCCTGCCAGTTTATCAAAAAAAGGATACAAAACAGATATATTTATAAATTGAGGGATAGTGAGCGCTGCAACACAACCAATAAATGGTGGGAATAAAGCTACTTTTTTTATAATAAACGAAGCTGTTAGCTCATGATTGTCGGACGAATTGATAGCTACAATTAATCCTATTGTTGAAAAAACGATAAATGTTAATTGATCGCAAATTACGGCAGTGCCAATTTCCGATTCTCCAAAATAAGCTGCAACTAAAGGAAAGCCAAGGAAAGAAGTATTACTTAAACCACTTATCAATTTAAGTCCGCCCACAGAAGGTTTGTCAAGCAACAATCTTTTTGAATTGAATTTAATCCACAACCAACCGCCAAGCCATACTATAATTGGAGCAATTGCAGGAAATAATAATTCTTTGTTCCATTCAATGTGCGGTAAGTATTTAAAAGATACAGCAGGAAGTGCCAGATAAATAATCCAGGCATTAATACCTCTGTGTGCATCTTCAGGTAAAAATTTAGACCTTCTAAATAAAATGCCAGCGATGATACAAATACCTATCAGTAAAAAGTTAGTCATCGAAGCTTTTTTTTAGATGACGCGAAACCGAATTTAGAATTCCACAGCTAAATTTCATCCTTTTACATTTTAATCATTAACCGCTAAA
>Ga0302280_1003050_pt1 | contig 12345 bp, 8 predicted proteins | sample III_Fen_E1_1_FD_198771 | JGI IMG/M metagenome (GOLD analysis project Ga0302280, IMG submission 198771) | Peat permafrost microbial communities from Stordalen Mire near Abisko, Sweden - III_Fen_E1_1 | ecosystem: Environmental > Terrestrial > Soil > Wetlands > Permafrost | place: Sweden: Abisko...
TCCCTAACTTAAAATTATTAATAGCATTAAGCCCCGGGGTTATTTTCTGGGCTAAATAAAAAAAGACAAACGCCCCAGAGGCATCCAAAGAATGATCAAAATAAATGATAAAAGCCATGCCCAGCGCAAGGATAATGATACTCGTCGTTGTCCCTATATCCTGTATAGGGCTGATTAAATTAACTATCTTTTGGGTTTTATAAGATTGATTAATCTCATCCGCACTGGCTTTTAAAAAACTAGCCTTTTCTTGGCTCTCCTTGGAAAATCCTTTTACAAGATAAATACAATTTAAAATATTAAAAACCCTGTCGCTCAGTCCTAATTTTGCTTTTTCCTCCTCAAGCAATGATTGTTTGATCCTGTTGATCATTGCCTTAGTTAAAAAATCAAAAAAAGGGAAACAAACAAGCGAAATCAAGGCAAGTTTCCATGAAATCCACATCATGATAGTAAAATACATCACCAGCAAGAAGGTCTCGATAATAAGGCCTTGGAACATCTTGAATTGACTTTCAATAATGTTGGTTGATTTAGTAACAACCCCATGCAAGTACGGAATCTTGTGTTTGTCATAGAAACTCTTCGAGTAACTCATGCACTTATCCAAGAGGATATTACGTAATTTAACCGTGGCTGTTTTTGCTTGATATTGAATACTTAAGAAAGCTGCATATTGCAGGATATTTTTAATGATAATCGTCAGGTAAATCCAAGCTAAAAGTAAAATGAAGAGGCTAAAAGAATTAGAAAAAAAGTGGGGAGAAAGCGTTGTCACCCAACCGATTAATTTTAAACCTCTGACATGATCAAAATTACCTTTAATAATCCCTTGGACCAGTGGAAAGAGCAAGGCGACTGTGTACATATTAAAAATAGTCAGCCCAAAGGAAAGTAATAAGGATTGCACAAAAAAACGCAGCCGCACCCCTGTCATTCTCATAAAATGAATAATCTGTTTAATATCACTCATTAATGTAAAATTGGATGTTTTCATTAGTTCAAATTCAACGGTAGTTTGTTAATCCTTTTATACCCATAAAGTTAAGGGTGAATGGTTATTTACGAAATATTAAATTGTAAATTTTATATAAAAATTGAAGCACTTTATAACCTTTTAAAGAATGTATCCTCGTGATCTCTGCTTTAAATTTATTTCTCTCAACCTTGCAATGCTCATAATCTCTTTTGAGATTAATATTAGCTTCCTTCAATTTAAAATATTTTTTATTTCTCTCAAGGCTACCCTCGAATTCATTCTTATCCTTGACCCCTTCATATTTTGCGTGCCATTGGTGGATATAAGATGTCCTATCCGAGATTTCTGTCAACACCACCCCAAGCGCTTGAAGCCTTCTTACAATATCAATATCCTCAAAACCCCATAATTTATAGAATTCATCGTAACCATTAACTCTTAAAACGAGTTCTTTGGGAGCAAATAGTATCCCGACCCCGTAAGGAAAACCTGGAGCTCCAACTCTTGGAGAACAAGCCTTCTTTAACTCATTATAATCTTTAGCAAGATCAATTTCGCCAACAATGCTGCCTTCAGGAGAATCCATTGAGCAGCAGTATAGGGCCTGTAAACTATTAGACGTGATTATCTCAATACAAGCCGCAATGTAGTTCTTCTCAAAAATCATATCCACGTCACTAACTAAAATATATTTGCCGCTTGTACTCTCTATACCTCTATTTAGGGCATATGATTTGTTCCATCCATGGCTTTCAAGTTGAATTCCTTTAATTTGAAATCTGTCCCTTATTTCATTAAATTTTGGAACAAATGATTTATCACTGCCGCAATCAAGGAGGATTATTTCAATTAATTCTTTAGGATAAGTTTGAAATTTGAGGCTATTTAAAAGATTAATAATCCTATAGTCATAACGGTCTCGGACAGGAATTAGAACTGAAACAATTTGGCTTGCAGCATCTTCAAGAATCATAAAATTAAACCATTGGATTATAACTAATAAGTGATCGCTTTAATCCCAAATCTTTCTATAATTAGATAGGCTATTTATAATACCTATATTTACAGAATTTGATAATATAAAATGATTTCTAAAAAACAATTAAAAGATTCTGCATGGGGCTTACTTAGTTCTTTAGTGAGCACCCCTTATATTTTTCTCATTGGCAACATCATTATATCTCAAAATATCTACCCAAGCCTTTATGCGTTTTATGAAACTGCAGGTTTTATAATTAGTATACATATTTTAGTCATAAACTTAGTCCTTACAATACTTCTATTCCATCACACAGACAAGCACTTACCTTACCGCACTCAAGTGAACCAAAGCATCTCTTTATTGATTTTTTTCTTTTTTATACTTTTATCATTTTTCTGGGCCCAATATAAATCTTCTTATATTGATGAAATCATCTATTGGACCCAAGCCATCTATCTGTATTTTACAATCCCTCTTTTAATTAACAGTAATACTATAAATAAAATAGAACGACTGATTACAGTTTTTATTGCTGCAGGAGGCATCATTGCCATTGCTTCATCAACGGTCGCTATTTGTCAGCCAATATCAATATACCTGCCCCGCAATCCAATAGCTGATTACCTATTAATCCCGTTATTCCTTACTCTTTACAGACTCAATACTGAAAATAACCTATCAAGGAGAATCCTCTATTTGTTAGCATTATTATCCATTCTAACTTTTATTATCCTCGCAAAATCACGGGCTGTTTGGCTAGGTAGTTTGGCTTCATTAATCATGCTGTGCGTTTTTGAGCGGAATCAAGCGCCTCAAGCATTACGGATTGTTCATCAACAAATATGGGAAAAACTTATTATTGCTCTGGGAATTGCCTTTCTAATCATTATTTCTATTCTTTATTCTGTAGAGCTTGATGCTTCCAATCTTCTTGGACTTGATAAGGTTATTAAAAGCCTCCTGCACTTTAATCAAGGGTCAATTTACGGCCGTTTTAAACTATGGACTAATTCAATCCTTATTTTAAAAGACCATTGGCTTTTTGGCGTTGGTTTAAATAACTGGCGGATGGTGTATCCTTTGTATAGTAAAAAACTTATTGTAGATTTAGCTTCTGATGGAAGACCCGTAAATTTCTACCTTAAACTGGCCATAGAAATCGGAATCCCCGGTACTATAGCATTTCTTGCTTATTTAGGGGGCTTCTTTACTCCAAAAGGCCTTAAATCAAGATTGAAAAGTTATATTAAATGTGCACTTTTTAGCATTTTATTTGTCAGTTTTTTCCATGACCTTTATCCCTATTTTCTTCCAATAATATTTCTGCTTTTTATCATCCTAAATCACCTTGATGGGCAGACTTATGTTTTTCAGATTAACAGGAACATTTTACTGACTACTTGTGTTCTCTTTAATCTTTTATTCATATTTCAAACAGCAATCCGGTATAAATCCCTAGAAATCGTCGTTGTTAAGAATCAAATCAATCGGCGGTATCAATTCCCACAAAGTATTAAAAACAAAGAATCATTCTTTCCCTTTGCACGTCAGTACACCAACAGATTGCCCTTATCAAAAATAAATGAATTCTTTATACGGGTTTCATCTCTCCCTTATGAACCTAACATGTATTTTTTCTTGGCAAAAAAAGAAAAAAACAGTACAAAAGATAATAGTAAGATTCTTTATTGGATAAGCAAGGCGGCCGAACTTTCTCCTCTTGATTATGAAACAATAAATTTAAAAGCAGATACTGAGCTAAACCTTCAGCACTATCAAGATGCCCAAAAGACCTGTGAATCATACATTAATAAGGGTTACCCAGGATTATGGATCCGAAAACTTCTCGGTGATGTTTATTTTAAAACCAACTATAAGAGAGAAGCCTTGATCCAGTACAAAATAGCAAAGGCAGAATTTAACCATAAGCTAGGCTCCATTACTGAATCTTCCTTATTTAAAACGGATCTGTATTTCCTTAATAGAAACAGCACCATAGATTCAATTGATTCTACTCAAAAATATCTTGGCATAAAATCGACTAGCGATATTCTAAAAAAGATAGAATCTACACCTCAATACAATTCAAACTTAGCTTATGACTCAAAGGCTAAACTTATATACTTCTCCGCAAATCTTTTAGGAGATTATGACCTTTACTCATTTAATCCTGAACATGCCACACTGCACCAATTGACAAAACTGGCAGATCAAGCTCCTTTTAAAATATCATTCTCAGATGTAAGCAAAAAGATCTACTTTACTTCAGACTGGCAAGGCAATTATTTCTACAATATATTTGATTTTGATATTAATAATAAATCAATGGAGAATATCACCAGTAATAACGACGCAGATACGGGTGAATATAAAATTTCACCAGATGGGGAGAGAATAGCTTATGTGCTCAAAAAGAATAATAGCGCGAACCTCTACCTCTTAAGAAATAAATTTAGCACACCCATACCATTAACAAACGATACATTCTCCAAAACAGACTTAGATTGGAGCCCCAACAACAATGATCTGGTTTACGTTTGCCAGAATAATAATATCTGTTTGTACCATATAGTGTCCCATTCTTTTGAAATCATTGTTAAGCATCTAGGTGATTCTGTAAAAATGTTGAATTTTTCTAAAGATGGCCAGCACTTGCTTTTCTTTTCAGAAAACAATGAAGATTCTAGCCAAATCTTTGAATATAACTTTAAAGAAAATAATATAAAGCAATTAACTCAAGGCGATGATTTAAAACTTTTTCCTACCTTTATTGATGATAAACGAATCATCTATATTAGTAAGTTCAAGGATAACCTTCTCCTACACCTACTCAACACTCTCACAGGAACGGATACTCAAATAGGTCCAACACAAGGCGTCGTCTTTGGAACAAGTCTAATAAGCACTCCCCAGGAAATATTATTCCTATTTTCTGATAACAGCACGCCGACAACAATCTGCTCGCTATCACTTAATAACTATACTTTTAAAAGATTATTAAAATTAGACACCGTTCATCCAGATGACATTATTTATCCCCAACGGTTTAATTTAAAAACTGTCGATAATACCCTTGTCCCAATCTATTTTTTTCCCCCTTATCATTACCAAACCACCAAGACTTACCCCACCATTATCTGGTTTCATGATGATCAAGAGGAATTCTCACCACACTGGCAGAACTACTCTCAATATTTTGCCATGAATGGATACGCTGTTCTTGCTATTAATTATAGAAAAGATAACACTGATGATGTTTTATCGTTAACGAAGCTCATTGAACAAAATAAGCTTTTTCAAGCATCTTACATCTACCTCGCGGGTGTTGGAAGCGGAGCTATCATTATCGAAAAAACCCTCAAAGAACATCCGGAATTATTCAATGGCGCTGTCGAATGGGCAGGTGTTGTGAATAAATATTTAAATTCGCCTATCCATAATCTACCGCCAATGAAGATCTTTCTGGGTGAACATGACGCCTATGTGAATAATAATCTAAAAATACAGCAAATATCTATACAAAATAATATCGGCAATCATCTTGTTTTTACTATTCTCAAAGCTGAAGGTCATGATTTTAGGCGTCAAAGCAATATTAAAAGAACCTTAAAAGAAACTGTTGACTTTTTTAATAAGATTGAAAGAAATTCTGATTAGAAACTTGTAAGGCTGGGGATGCATCAGTCCAGCGAGTACACGAATCCAGGCTGCTGTAAAGCATTTGGAGGTAAATATTTAATTAATTTCTGGCGAATCAAGCGATTTAATTCAGTGGTGCTTCCGTATTTTCCAGGACTTCCACCGAATTGAAGATAGGCCATATTAAGGCACACCATGCTATAAAGCCATTCTCTCTTCTTTTGACCCTCAACATTGATTTCTTTCACTATATCCACATAGGCTTTGGCCGTAGCCTCCTTCATTTCTAGACTAATAAGTGGATGCCGGGATTTTTCTAACTCTTTGATTGTTTCGCGCAAAGATTTCTTATCAACTCCGTCCAGAACGTCTTTAACATCCCTGACGCGCTGGATCTCCTGATCTGTTAAATAACGGCTATTATAGTCTTCTTGGGCTTGAGCCCAAGAAGCTAAAGACATAAAGATAGATATTAAGATGAATGTTGCTCGGTAAAATTTCATTGGACTACCATTCCTTTCAATTTTATAAACTCCTTAAAACCTACCTGTCAAAACTGGTGGATCTTTTAATTATACGTCAAATTTTATTATATAAAATAAATCATAAATAAAAATACTTTACCGCTTTCATTTGAATAATTTATTAATAACTCTTATAATAATCAACCTATGAAATTAAACATCCTTCGCTCTATATTCGGGTATGATTCCTTTAGGCCTTTGCAAGAAACCTGTATCCAATCCGTTTTGGATAAGAAAGATACTGTGCTTATTATGCCCACCGGTGGAGGGAAGTCTATTTGTTATCAAATACCCGCACTGATGCAGCCGGGTTTGACCATTGTCATCTCCCCACTAATCTCCTTAATGAAAGATCAAGTTAGCCAACTCAAAAGCCTTGGCATTGAAGCTGAAGTGTTAAACAGTTCACTGACCTGGGATGAGTACTTGATCAATAAAGCTAAGGTCACCTCAGGAAAAACAAAGCTCCTCTTCCTAGCACCAGAAACTCTTTTCAAGGAAGAAATCCTGGAGATGCTTAAAAATTGCCAGATTGATTGTATCACGATCGATGAAGCGCATTGTATTTCTGAATGGGGTCATGATTTTAGGCCGGAATACCGCAGGATTAAAGACTTGCGCCAACATTTCCCAAAAGCCGTCTTCTTAGCGGTAACAGCTACCGCCACCCAACGGGTGCGCCAGGACATCATTAATAATTTGGCTTTAAAAACTCCGCGTGAATTAGTCGCTAGCTTTAACCGTGATAATTTATTTTACGAAGTGATCCCCAAAGCGCGACCCACTGACCAAACAATAGACTATATCAATAAATTCAAGGGTCAAAGCGGCATCATCTATTGTTTTTCACGCAAGCAAGTTGATACTTTAACCGAAGAACTCAATTACTTCGGTTTTAAAGCCCTGCCCTACCATGCAGGTTTACCTGATGATGTCCGTCATAAAAACCAGGAATTATTTATCAGGGATGATGTCCCCATCATGGTTGCGACCATTGCCTTTGGGATGGGGATTAATAAACCTAATGTGCGATTTGTCATCCATTATGACCTGCCTAAAAATATTGAATCCTATTACCAGGAAACTGGGCGTGCCGGCCGCGATGGCCTGCCTTCGCAATGCCTCTTGCTTTTTAGTAGCGGGGATGCCGGCAAGATCAAATATTTTATTGATCAAAAGACTGATGAAACGCAAAAGCGGGTGGCACAAAACCACTTAAACACCATCATCGCTTACGCTCAAAGCCGACAGTGCCGACGGATTCCTCTCATCACCTATTTTGGAGAAAATTGGCAGTTTGAAAATTGCGGATTGTGTGATAACTGTGTTAAGCCCAAAGAAGCAACCGTCAATTTAACAATTCCCGCGATCAAATTGCTTCAATGCATTTCAGAAACGGATGAACGCTTCGGAGCTTTGCATGTCATTAATGTTCTGCGGGGTAGCGAAGCAGAAAAAGTCGTTAACTATAATCATCATCACTGTAAAACTTTTGGTGCCGGGCGAGATTGGTCCATTAAACAATGGCAGAATTTAGCCCAGCAATTGCTATCACAAAGCCTTCTTAATAAAAACGATGATTATGGGGTGCTAAGCTTATCGCAGGGCTCTTATGAAATCCTAAGCGGCAAGCGCCCTTTTCAAGGTTATTTACTTGAAGAAAATGCTCTGCCCGCAAAAACAACCAGAGACAAATCAAGTGAAGCCTACGATACCAGCCTCTTTGAAAGACTACGCTCCAAACGCAAAGAGATAGCCGATAAAACCGGTGTCCCTCCCTATATCATTTTCTCCGATAAATCCCTCATCGACATGTGCCAACGCAAGCCTCGCACCAAGGCTGAGTTTTCAGAAGTTTTTGGGGTAGGAGAACAGAAATTAGAAAGTTTCAGCGCTGTTTTTTTGAGCGTCATCAATAACTAGTGCATGGACGGATGACACTGATATGTTTTTCTGGCTAAAATCTTTTAGTTCCCATTAGTAACGTTGTGTCCCAAATTAGGGGTTACGCGTCAAGACCAGCTGAAAGCAACGGTCAAGATTTTTATACGCCAGAATAACATATCAGTATCATTCTGCGCAAACGTTGATAAGTTATACTAATGAAGTTTACTTTTGTCTGAAAAAAATCTATCAAAAATAAAACCAGATATCACACATAATGCTCCAATAATCCCAAAAGCGTGATGCGGAGAGAATCTTTCTCCAATTGATAAAATTATACCTACAAAAAATAAGCCTGTTATTAGCCAGTTTTTAAATATTTGCAACGAAGAAACCTTTTCCTCTTCTTCTTTAAAAGGTTGAATTGTTGCGATCGCATCCGTTTGAATAATCTCATACTTCCGCCAAAAGAAACGGGGAATTACAATGTAGGCTCCTACATAAAACACTATTAACGCTATTGGGAAAACAAGATACCAAAATACTCTAATAAAATCCATTATTTGAGAATACCCTGGGAATTTATAACAGATATAAATAAAAGGAAGTGAAATAAATAGAACAGCAAATAAACCTTCGTCCCCTGTTAATTGAAAAAGTGTTTTACATTGGGGGCAGGCCAAACACTCTTTCTCATCCCCACTTTTCGTTTTAACTTGTACAAAATCTTTTTCTTCGCAAGAGACATTAACCTTGCATTTAGGACATTTGACCATTGCTCCCTCCTTTAGTACTCTTTATATAAAAATCAAGTTAAACCAGTGCTATTGAAGGCTGCCATCGAATTGCTAAGGGTGGCTACTATTATGTTTTCAAAACATTCAGGGATTTTCCGCCAAATGTCTGCGAGGCTTTACAACAATTCTGTTCATATTCCAGAGCTGCTATAAAACAGATTTGTGTAAACCGAAGCAGACGGCGGAAATATCCCGTTTTGAAAACATAATAGTAGTCACCCGTCCATGCTAAAGATTGCTCAACAAACCAGCGTATAAATACAAGTAATTCTTACGAAACCGAGCTTCTAAATAAGATGTCCACAACGTTCCGGACATACTGCTCATCAGAGACGTTCTCAGTATCTTCTTCAGGGAAAATGACCTTGGCTTTAAAGTATTGGGCGATTTCTTCAAAGAGTTTGACCCTGTCTAATGATTCAAACTCTTCCCGGCGCATGATGGCTTGCATGGCAAGATCCGCTTCTTGGGGTGAAACATTTTGCCGTAATCGTGAACATAGATGAGGGTATCGCCTTAATGAATTGTACTTCCCTTTGAGCAGTTGATCTAATTCAGGTTGTTCAATTTTGGGGACATATACGACAATAGTGTTCGCAGCTAAATCGCCTAAGCGTTGGGCTTTAGGGCTTAAAATACAAGCGATGCCACCGACCAAATAAAAAATCGGCAACATATCCACCACATGCAATAAATTACGGATTACGACCTGGCTAAAGTGTAAACGCAAGCCCTGAACATCAATAACACGCAAGCGAAAAAGACGCTTACCTAGGGTCTGCCCACGCCAAAACCATTCTAGAGAAATGGAATAACACAAAGAAACTATAAAATAACAAATAACAACAAACCCAGCGGACACATCACTACCCAAAATTCTAAAAAGTTGACTGATCATCATGACAATCTTCATTAACGCAAGCTTGGAAAAGAAATCTACAATGAGAGCCAAGCACCTCGAAATAGGCCCAGCTAAAGGATATGAAAACTGCACCCCTTCAGGCGTCCTAATGATTAGTATTTTTCGTCTTTGGAGATTCATTTATAGGTGATCTTCCTTGATAAAAATAATAAATTAACACGAACAACTCAAATATTCCAAATCCGATCTTTACGTTATACGAAATCACCGGCCAATGATATTGAGAAATAAAGCCTTCAACAAATCCAGCCCAGCACAACATCATCGCCACCACGATTGACAGAGTTAAAATATTACTTGAAACCATACGAAGCCTTTGTTGCAATGACGATGCATCACCCCATCCGATCATGGCATTCCCTAAAATTAAACCCACCTGCCCTGCTATTAAAAATGCTGGTATTTCAATGACACCGTGAGGCAAAAGCCATCCCAAAAGGAATTTTGCTTGGCCCACATTAATATAATCAACAGCAACAGCTCCCACCAAGACCCCATTATAAAAAATCATGACCAAGCTCCCAATCCCCCAAGTAATGCCTAAAGCTATAATCATGATTGATACTTGGGTATTATGAACCCAAAGCGATGAAGCAAAGCTTGTCTTTTTCCCCTCCATACGGTCTACCTTCATTTTTTCCTCATGAGCTACTCTCTCTTGAGGATTTCCCAGCAATTGACTAAAAGGCATGATAATCTCTTTAGCCGCTGGATCTAAACCCACGGCCATTCCTCCAAAAAGAAAACCAGACAAGAAAATGAGACAACTGAGGATAAAACTCATTTGATGTTTTTGAAATACCAGAGGTGCATTTAAAAAAAGCTTCTTGAAGTATATCAAAAGATTCTCGGCAGGACGGGTTTCATGAATCTCCCCATATGCCCTGGAAACTAACGATTCCAAATGTTCTTTAATTAATCGCTCAGACGAAAAAGAAGTAATCCTGGCCAAATCAGCGCTGGCGCGTTGGTAGAGATAATGCAATCTCTTTAATTTCACCAAATTGCTAATACCCACCGGCTCTCCTTCAAAATCATTCAAGAGACTATCAAGCTCATCCCAATAAACTTGTTCTTGATTTATAAAACTACGTATATCAATTATCATAGGATCTGCCGTTGTTTAACGTTCATATACTGAGAAACCATCTCTACCATCAGGCGTTCTTCATTAAAAAGAGAATAATCGACATTCCTACTTCGCAAAATTTTCTTAGTTTTAAAAGAATTTTCCCAAAGCAAGTGCCCTGCTAATCGCTCATAGATATCATCCGTTGAATGCACCGATCCTGTTGAAAAAAGTTCACCGCTTCCCCTTGGGGTAATCGTATTAACCATCACAAGATGTTTTTTATTTATAACGGGCACATGTTGAATAAAATTCTCACTCAACAGAGGATCATCTAAATTTGTCAAAAAAATCAGCAACGCCCGATGCCTGATCCTTGTTCCTATAAATGTAAATAATTCTGAAAAATCCGGGGATACGATTTGAGGTTTAAGTCCAAACAAAGCATCACGGACTGAATTAAAATGAGCTTGGCCTGAACCTGCTTTAATAAAATTCAAAACACGATTAGAAAAAGTTAAAACTCCAAAATGATCCTTTTGTCGGGCAGTGACAAGCCCCATCATGAGAGCCGCTGAGATATATTTTTCAAGGATGGTAAATGCATTGATCCTCCTGGCACTAAGCCTGGAAGCATCAAGGATTAAATAAATACTTTGTGTCCTTTCGAGTTGATAAGTCTTAGTAACAGGATGATTCCGCTTGGCAGTGGCCCTCCAATGAATATCATCATAATTATCACCAGGCATATACTCTCTTAATTGTTCAAATTCCCGACCCTTGCCTATCATCGAACGGGGATGCAGCCCTAAATTCTTGCTTAAATAAAGACTGGCTAACTGGGCTTGGCTGGAAATCAAATTAGGATAGACGCTAATAGGGCTAGATATATCCCTACGTGCTCGCACTGACCATAAACCTAATACCGATACTGTTTCTAAATAACAATACTTGATTTCATACTTACCCAAGATTAACCCCTCAAGGGTCCAACTTAATAAATTCCGGCTATGTTCTTTGAGTTCATGTATCACTAAATCTTTTTCCAGAGTCACAATCTCTTCAGGTAAAAAAAAGTTGAGCTTCAAAAATGGTAATCCCATACCTTCATTTAACACCATCACCTTACAACTTCTTGGTTTTTCTTTTGATAACCGTAATAAACCCGGCAAAGAAACCTGAATATCTTTAAATCTTGAAAGAGATAAGCTCACATCAATAACATTGAATATGCAAAAACAAGCTCCCACGACCAAGCACCAAAAAACGAATACAGGATAAATAGCAGCTAATAAAGATAATGGCAAAAAAATAACACTGCTCCAAAAGATTAATCGATCTCCGGGAACAACAATGACGGCATTATCTAGGGACTGGGACATCTTGTAAGATTTCATTGACAACCTCATTGATACTCAAACCTTCAATTTCATATTCAGGGCGAAGAATCAGCCGATGCTCCAACACAGAAGATGCCATGGCCTTTACATCATCCGGGATCACAAAATCACGCCCCTGCATGGCTGCCAAGCAAATAGAAGCTAAAATA
>Ga0302280_1003051_pt1 | contig 12344 bp, 11 predicted proteins | sample III_Fen_E1_1_FD_198771 | JGI IMG/M metagenome (GOLD analysis project Ga0302280, IMG submission 198771) | Peat permafrost microbial communities from Stordalen Mire near Abisko, Sweden - III_Fen_E1_1 | ecosystem: Environmental > Terrestrial > Soil > Wetlands > Permafrost | place: Sweden: Abisko...
CGGAACCAACAAATACAGGTTACATGCGGTATTTTGCCGGTCAGTTTCATCAATTTGTTTCAGCGGACAATGTAAAAACGCAGATAAGAGTAATCGGATTTAAAGACGCGTTTGTTGTGGCATATTATAACGGAAAGAGAATATCGCTTACCGAAGCGTTAAGAATAGAAAATGGTGGAAATCCTCCTGCTGTCATTGAGCTTAATGCCTCTAACAAAGGCAGTGTGCAGTCAATTGTTAATAATTTAGCAAACACTTCTACTATTAACGAACCAACCGGAAATAACAATAACAAGAATAAAGAGATTGGTAACAATACTGCTGCAAAAATACAGGATGTTGATAACATAAGTAATATTGCGACTAATTTTAACACTACTACTACTAATAATAATAATAATAGTAGTAATAGTAAAGTAACAACTCTAGAAAATATTGAACATACAGAAATTAACAATAACACTAACATTGCTAACAATACCAGCAACCCTACCAATAATAATAACACAGCAGATATTACTAATAATGTCGATACAATTTATAGTGATAATACTACTTCTAATAATAATAACAAAGCAAATACGACGAATAATCAATCTCTAACAAGTTCATCACAAAATACAATTATCAATAAACAAAAATCAACAGAGCCTGCTTTAGCAGAAAATGTTTCTAGTATTACAGGGTTGTTTTATACGATACAAGTTGGTTTGTTTTCACAACCTGTATCTGCTGATGTGTTTCAAAGTATGAATCCTTTATTCAATGAAACTACAGAAGCAGGAAAAATACGTTATACTATTGGTGTATATAATAATATAGCACGCGCCATTGAAGCAAAAGAAATAATAATAACTGCCGGAATAAACAATTCATTCATTACAGCATTTTACAATTCAAAACGCATTACATTAATAGAGGCCCGGCAACTTGAAAATAATGGTGGTGTTTTACTAAGTAACTCCCCTGTTTTAAATGTGCTGCCTTATGTTGATGAAAACAAACAAACAAATGCTATTGCAGCAGAACATACAAATACTGCACAAAGCATCCAACAGGTTACAACACCAGCAGCAACTGCAAATAACAAGTATGTTGAAACAAATAGTACTAAAGCAACTCAAACGCAACCAACAAAAACGATTTCTACATCAATTCCTACAATCCCTTCTACTATATCCTCTTCAATTGAAGGAGTAACGTTTAAAGTACAGATTGGAGCATATAAAGAAGATGTGCCCGCCGAAAAAGCAAGCATTTTTGCTAAACTAAACGCTAAAAGCTTTTCACATTATATAAATGAAAACGGATTAACTATTTATGTTGTAGGCAATGTTAAAACTTACGAAGAAGCTTCAAAATTAAAAATGGAACTTACTGAGCAATATGGTCTAACAGATGTGTTTATAGTTGCATTCAAAAATGACAAAAAAATTCCGCTAAGCGAAGTCAAAATTAAATAAATTTGTAGTGCAATTAAACACCTAACTAGATTAGCTTTTATCATGCAAACTCAAACAGAAGATGCAACTGAACTTGAAAAAGTTCTAGTAGCCAAAAGACAAATAGTGGTGTATAACGACGACTTCAACACCTTTGATTTTGTTATCGAATCCTTAATTAAGATATGTAAACAAGAGTCTACTCAAGCAGTGCAATGTACCTATATCATTCATTTTAATGGTAAATGCTCCGTAAAAGAAGGAGCCTATAAAGAACTTGAACCAATATGCACCGCACTTTTAGAAAGAGGACTAACAGCAGAAATAATATAAATTAAAAATATATCATTCATGACAAAAAAGCTTTTTTTAGTTATGACTTCACTTGTTATAGTTTAGTTATCAAAGTGCTTATCTCTGGAATAAGCCAGTTAAACATTGAGTTCATCATAATTTATAATGTTTACATAGTGACAAAAAAGTCCTATTCTTTACTTTTTTTATATATGCCTCTTGCTTTACCTGCTGCAAATCCCTTTAAATGAGCAATAGGTGCAATGTTCAATATTTTCGGTTTGTATGAATTCCTGCTGACTATTGAACATTTCTGTCAAAATAAATTTCAATTGTTCTTCAAAAGCATTTAAAACAGACTTTTTTAACATTTCATCACCATCAATCTTTACTGTTTTTAATCCTTCACTCAATTCACGAAAACTGATAATTCCGGAAACTAAATTTTCATTTTCTTTGGCATTAGAATTACAGTACATCCATGCGTACATTAACAACTGAAAAGTTTTAGCATACAAAGACTCTCGCTTTAATTCGTCCCAATTCGTTAATTTCAGTTCTTTTGTTTCAGCCCTCCCTGTTTTATAATCAACAATACGCGTGATATTTCCCACACTATCAATACGGTCAGCTTTACCATGAAACTTAATTGTTATTCCACCAATAACCAATTCAGTTTGCAGCTCCGTTTCTAATTGTTTTATCAAAATAGGTTTGCCTAGCTTCTCATTTTTTTCAATCAACTTTATTTCTGCATCCAAAAAATTATGAATGAATTTAGAGGATATTTTAGTTATTAATAAATTTTTACCATAGGCTGTTTCATTACTACTATATTTTTTTTCAAATCCAATCTTTACAAGTCCTTCCACTTTACTTTTCATTCCTTTTACATTAGCGTCTTTTATATTTTTTCCTAAAAACGGTGTATATAAAGTTTCTAATACTTCGTGTATAACACTTCCCAGCGTATCGGCACCAATTGTTTCTTCAACTTCTTCTGCTTCTTTTAAACCTGCAATTGCCTGAAAATAAAATTGCAATGGGCAATTAATGTATCTGTTCAACAAGGAAGGTGAAAATCCGTTTGCAGCCATTTGTATCAGTCGTTCAATAATAACAGGACTTTTTATAATTTTTATTTCATTACCTTTAAAATTAACATCCACAGGAATATTCAATAGCTTTTCTTCGATTGTAACATTCGGATTTATTCTTGGTAATTCGTGTAACAGTTGAGTTAAAAAACGACTCTTCTCTCCGCTTCCAAGAACATCTGCTTCAGTATTATAAAGCAAATAGATAGTTTTTGCACGTTGCAATAATCTGTAAAAATGATACGCGAAAATGGCATCTTTGTCCCCATAGGTAGGTAATCCAAAATGATACTTTAAATCGAAAGGAATAAAGCTATTAACTGATTTACCCGATGGTAAAATGTCTTCGTTACATGATAATAAAATCACGTTTTCAAAATCAAGTGTTCTAGTTTCTAACATTCCCATTACCTGCAAACCCATCAATGGCTCTCCATAAAAAGGAAGTGCAGTAATACGAACAATTTGTTTAAGGGTACTATACAATGTTTTAATATCCGAAATACTATCAGGATAATTCTCCATCAATGCCTCAATGCGCTTAATGATTTTTGTAAACGCAAATAAATATTCCAGCTCTAAACTAGTTGCATTATTCGTTTCGAGATGTTGTTTTGAAATAATGTTGTTTTTTAATTCTTCAATCAGGTAATATATGCAACTGATGGCATCTGCCGATGTTTTCCAATTAAGGAACAGAGGCTTTATTTTTTCATACACCATCAGCTTTTCCGAAAATAATTTTTCGAGTGTATTAATACCTGCAAACACAATATTACGTTCCTGAATTGTTTTTGCAACTGATTTAACAGAGTTATGTGTATCGGTACTATAAATTAAAATATTTGTATAAGGATGATTAAGCAAATTGAGCAAATCGCTATAATAATAACTATACTTTGTTTTGCCATGACTAAGTTTTGAGGCATTCAAATGCAGATTGAACAGCAAATCGAAATAGCCCGAAAGAGGAGTATTTTTGAGCGCATAACCCATCGTAACATTTATATCTTTCAATTCTTTTGGCAGAGAGTGTAAAACGGGAAACAACAAGTTTTCATCGGCAAGAACTAAAGCCGTGTTTTGCAAATCGGTATATTCACCCTTCAACTGTTCAATAATATTTCCGGCAAGCTTTGCTTGAGCAATGTTTTTGGCTGCACCAATAATAACGATGCGTTTGGCTTCGGTTGAAAGTAAGTTTTCTTCAAACACATGGTATCTTTCGGGCTTTTCTGTTGACTTTGAAAAGTTACCGCTATTGTTATATTTTCTGTAAAACTTACCGGCTTCCTGTTTTAAATTATTTACATAATAACTGTCTACATCCCATATAATTTCTGCTTTCCCGGCATTCAGCAAATCTTCAATAATTTTTTCTTCTGCTTTATTAAGTGCATTAAATCCTGCAAAAATTATTTTTTTCCAACTATGTTTTTTTATTTTTTCGGAAAGATTTTCATAAACAACCTTATACGTCAAACCTTGATATGCTTGATTTTTAGCAAGCAATCTTTTTTTAAAATCGAAATAATAAACACCTAACGATTGCCAAAAATTAAGATATTGTTTTTGAAAGTCTGTAAGTGTTTCTTCATTACTCAATGTCCAGGTATCCAATTCTTTGATATCTTTCAAGTTCCCGAACAATTGCTTGGCATCAACCAGATAACAATCTATTTCATTTACATCATTTAAAAACACCTGTCCCCATTTGCTGAATTCTTCAAAAGTTTCGTCGTTACTTTTTTTTACGCTTTTAACCGTTTCATACAATTCAAATAAAAGCGTTGTAGAATCAACAATTTCAAGTTCAGACAACAATGCAACAAAATCTTCAATAGCATAAATTTCGGGAGCCCAAAATGTGGTTTTAATTTGCTGTGCAAAATGAGTTTTTAAAAACAAACCAGCTCTTCGGTTGGGTAAGACAATGCACAACTCGCTAATATCTTCTCCATAATTGGAATACAAGTGTTTAACAAGTTTATTTAGAAATGACTGCATAAGGCGAAATTAGTAATAAAAATTGGTTGTGGAGAGTTGCTAACTTTTTGTTGAAAATATTTATACTTATAGCTCAACTTAGTATTAAAATTTCAAAACTGCTTTTTACCTTTGCATGATGCAAATTATTACTTACCCGCAGTATCGAAAATATAAAAATGAAAAAGGATATTTTAAAATTATTTCGGCAGACGAATGGGAAGAAATTCAGATTATTGGCTCCAAAATAATTGTAACTAAGTTTACGGTAACTATATTTCCTGACAGAAATTTTATAAATGATTTGACTTTTGAGTATAAAAATAACTGGGTATGGATTGAAGAAAGAGAATACGAAAAAGTTAAAAACGAAATTTTATAATAAAGAATATTAAGGGTATTATGAAAATAAAAATGTTAATATGCGCTTTCTTTATTATAATTGGCGGGCATATTTATGCTCAGGAGAGGACTGGTAAAATTTCACGTAAATCCAAATCCGGTGGATCCGGCAGGAAACCTATTTCACAAAATAGCCACTTTAAACAACCGGAAGAAAAAAGTCTGAAAAACAACGGTACGGCATATCACAGAAAAAAGTATTTGAATATTATGAACCGAGAAAAAGATGGCTTCGCCCAACGTGGTACATTTTTCAAAAAGAAAAGAGAAAACGATGGTTTTTCAGCGAATAGTTACCGTTATAAACCTAACCGCAAAAAGGGGATTAGATAATACTATTATTCCTCTTCTAGCTTCACATAAAACAAAGCCCTGTCACCAAGATATTCACCGGTGGTAGGGTCAATTTTTTTAAGAAGGAGGTCAATGCGCTTTACCTTTTTCTCAAGAGAAAAATCTTTTTCATTAAACGTCCAGATTTCACGCATTCGCATTGCAGACAAATCGTTTGCTGTTATTTTATCAGTCATGACATATTCCGGGTCGTTAAGCATTCCCATCCTGAGCTTGACTTCTTCAACGGTCAAAGGTTTTTCGCTAATAATATCATACGCTTGTTTTCTGCCAGTTAAAACAGCATCTACAAGGGTTTTGAAAATTTTGTTATAATCTACATTTTTGTTAACCTCCCTCCAATATTCATCCTGAAATCCTTCAGGTTTTATAATGTTGGTTTTTGATTCTACCTGTCCTGCCCATTCGGTAGTGTTTGCAGATTCATTATTAGTGCAGGCAACTAACGTACATGCAACTATAAATGCCAATGATGTATAAATCGTTTTCATATATTTTAAATTTGAAAATTAATAACAAAGCGAATTTAAACTATTTTTTGAAGATAAAGTAAACTGCCAAAATCAAAAAGAAAAAGCCGATGATGTGATTAATCTTTAAACTTTCATTTTTAAAAAACACCAAGATAAATATCATAAATACAATAAGTGTAATAACCTCCTGAAGTACCTTCAATTGCCATAAATTAAAAGGTCCTCCATTTTCACTAAAACCAATTCTGTTGGCCGGCACCTGAAAACAGTATTCAAAAAAAGCAATACCCCAACTTAAAAGAATAAAGCCCGGTAATCCTAGATTACTGAGCCAATTCATTTGTTTAAACTTTAGATGTCCGTACCATGCAAAGGTCATAAAAGTGTTGGAGAGAATAAGTAAAACTATTGTTAATATTACTTTTTTCATATATCACTAATTAACAACGAAATACTGATTGCGTTTTACTTTCCGGCTTTTTTAGTTTCTTCTTTTATGTTTACTTCAATAGGATTTTCAACCTTTTCCTTTAATAGTGCATATTTTACAACATCAATCATTTTTTCTACATAATAAAACTTCACATCTTTTATATATTCTTTTTTAATTTCTTCAACATCTTTTTTATTATCAACGGACAAAATAATTTCTTTGATTCCCGCACGTTTTGCCGCCAGTATTTTTTCTTTAATACCACCTACAGCAAGCACACGTCCGCGCAAGGTAATTTCTCCTGTCATTGCCAATTCTTTTTTCACTTTACGTTGTGTAAATGCAGACGCGATAGATGTTAACATAGTAATACCTGCGCTTGGTCCATCTTTAGGTGTAGCACCTTCAGGTACGTGTATATGAACATTCCATTTGTCAAACACTTCAGGTTTTAATCCGATGATATTGCTATGCGATTTTAAATATTCCAATGCAATAATAGCAGACTCTTTCATCACATCACCTAAGTTGCCAGTTAATGTTAATTTTCCGTTACCTCTGGTAATGCTTGTTTCTATAAATAAAATATCACCACCAACAGTAGTCCATGCCAAACCTGTAACCACGCCTGCAACATCATTCCCCTGATAACGGTCTTTCGCATGTGAAGGTCCGAGAATTTTTGTGAGATCTTTTACATCAACATTCACATTGTACTTTTGCTCCATAGCTATTGATTTAGCAGCATTTCGTACAACTTTTGCAATTACTTTTTCCAAACCGCGTACACCTGACTCTCGCGTATAATTTTCAATAATGTATTCTATAACATTTTTGTTTAATGATAACTGATCTTTCTTCAATCCTTGTTCGGTAAGCTGTTTGGGTAATAAATGGCGCTTGGCTATTTCCATTTTTTCTTCAATGGTATAACCTGTAATTTCAATAATTTCCATTCTGTCGCGCAAAGCTGGTTGAATGGTACTTAAAGAGTTAGCAGTAGCAATAAACATAACGTTTGACAAATCATAATCTAATTCCACATAATTATCGTAAAAAGCATTGTTTTGTTCAGGATCCAAAACTTCAAGCAAGGCAGATGAAGGATCTCCATGATACTCATGCCCTACTTTATCAATCTCATCCAAAATAAATACAGGATTAGATGTTCCTGACTTTTTAATGTTTTGTAAAACACGTCCTGGGAGAGCGCCAATATAGGTTTTTCGATGTCCTCGAATTTCGGCTTCATCACGTAGTCCCCCCAAACTCATACGTACATATTTACGTCCTAATGCATCGGCAATACTTTTTCCCAATGATGTTTTACCAACACCCGGAGGACCATATAAGCAAAGTATAGGTGATTTCATATTGCCTTTAAGCTTAAGTACTGCAAGGTGTTCTATTATACGTTCTTTAACTTTATCCATGCCAAAATGGTCTTTATTCAAAACCTTATCGGCATGTTTTAAATCGAAGTTGTCTTGCGATTTCTCTTCCCAAGGCAAATCCAATAAGGTTTCCAAATAATTGGTTTGTATAGAATATTCGGCGGCATTAGGATTCATTCGCTCCAACTTGCCAAGTGATTTGTGAAAGGCTAATGCAACTTCTTTACTCCACTTTTTTGTTTTTGCTTTTTCTTTCATCTCCTGCACTTCCTGAGCAAAGTTATTTTCGCCCAGTTCTTCCTGAATGGTTTTTATTTGCTGATGCAAAAAATAATCTCGTTGCTGTTTATCTATATCCGTTTTTACTTTCGACTGAATTTGATTTTTCAATTCCAGCATTTGTAATTCCTTAGTAAGATTTGAAAGTACCGCTGTTGCGCGTTCCTTTAGATTCGCAATCTCCAGCATTTTTTGTTTTTCCACCACCGCCACATTCATGTGCGAGGATATAAAATTTACCAAAAAAGAAGGGCTTTCAATATTACGAACAGCAAAACCTGCTTCGCTGGGTATATGGGGACTTAGCTTCACAATTTGCAAAGCCAAATCTTTTAGGGAAGAAGTAAGTGCTACAAATTCCTGATCATCTTTTACCGGACGTATTTCCGAAAAGGCTGTTATTTCACCTCTAAAATAAGGTTCTGTTTGTTTTATTTGTTGTAATTGAAAACGTTTTTTACCTTGAATAATAACAGTAGTGTTACCATCAGGCATACGCAACATTTTAATAATTTGTGCCACAGTACCAATGGTATTAAGGTCTTCGGGGAGCGGGTCTTCTACTGTATCATTTTTTTGAGATACTACTCCTATTATCTTATCACCTTTGTATGCATCTTTTATCAAATTGATAGACTTATCTCTTCCTACTGTTATAGGAATAACTACACCCGGAAATAAAACGGTATTACGAAGAGGTAATATTGGCAGTTCTTCCGGAACAGTTTCTGCATTCATGCTATCTTCTTCCTCCAAGGAAAGCAAAGGAATAAACTCAGTATCTTCAGCCACATTATCATCGCTAAGCATTGGCATTAAACCATTCAAATCAAAAGTATCGCTCATAATATTTTAAAATAAGATTTATGAATGTAAAATTATCACCTCTGTTTTCAATGAATATGCCAAGAATAAAGGTGGGACATTTTGACACACAAGCAAATTCAGCGTTAAGACGAAAGAAACTTATACAGCCTTAATGATGTAATAAATATTAATTGAAATTATTGCTGTATTTGTAAACATAATGGGAATAGAAAAACCAATCAAAATTCCATAACAAATGAAAAGTGAACAACCAATAATATTAACTATTCGTAGGGCTTTAATGTCCTTCATTACAAAAGATGAAACAACAATCAAAGAAGCAATATAACCAATGATTTCGGTATAGGAGAATGATGTCATATATGTAAAGAATTATTTTCTGTACTTTTCAGTTGCTTCAAAAATGTGAGTTAAAATTTCGCGTTCGGTTTCATTAAAAACCATCCCTCTTCGCTCAAATACGCGGGAACCAACTTCAAACGCATCAGTTAATTTATACGTTGTAAACCCCGCAGCACCACCCCATGAAAAGGATGGTACAAAATTACGAGGAAAGCCCGCTCCGAAAATATTTGCATTTACACCAATAACAGTACCTGTATTAAACATGGTATTGATGCCACATTTACTATGGTCACCCATCATCAAACCGCAAAAAGTTAATCCTGTATTTACAAAACGTTCTTTATTGTAATTCCATAATTTAACTTGTGCGTAATTGTTTTTTAAATTAGAATTATTGCTGTCTGCACCTATATTGCACCATTCGCCAATTACGGAATTTCCTAAAAAGCCATCATGTGCTTTATTGGAAAAACCGAAGATAATGGAGTTATTCACCTCCCCTCCTACTTTACTATGAGGTCCAATTGTAGTAGGTCCATAAATTTTAGCGCCAAGTTTTAAAGTGGAATGTTCACACAAAGCAAATGAACCACGTATAATAGAACCTTCCATAATTTCAGCATCTTTACCAATATAAATTGGACCTGAACTTGCATTTAGGATGGAACACTCTACTTTGGCACCTTCTTCTATAAAAATATTTTCAGGTTTGATAACTTGATTAGTTGTGCTAATGGGTTGAGACTTTCGCCCTTTGGTAATTAGATTAAAATCGGCTTTAATGGCTGCTTCATTTTTTGAAAAAATATCCCATACGTTTTCAATTTGAAACAATTGCGAACGTGATACAATTTTTTCAAATGTGCTTATTTCATTATAATTAAAGTCTTTCGTATCAGCTGTGTTGCAAGCAATCACATGGTCTGACAAAACCAATACATGATTGCTTTTTAAATCAGTTATTTCCTTAACCAATTGTTCCGTAGGACATATAGCACCATTTATCCATACATTATCAGTATCGGACTTTAGTGGGAATTTTTTGCTTAAATAACTTTCTGTTTTAGTTGATGTTTTTTCTTTTAAAAGCAACTCCCATTTTTCACGAATGGTTAAAATTCCTATTCTTATATCTGCCACAGGGCGAGTAAAGGTGAAGGGAAGTAAGTTGGCTCTGTTGTTATCGTCAAATAAAATATAGTTCATCTTATACTTACGCTGCTTTGTTTATCATTTTTAAATACACATTAATTTGCTCCATAAAATAATTTAGATTTTTGTCACCATCCATTTCTATCATCAAATCAAAAATCAATTCATTATTTTTACTGTATTTGCCAACTTTAAAAAAAGCCCTGGACATTGCAGACACATATTCTACAGGAAAAACTTCATTAATATCTAAATCTATTAACAAATCAAATTCATTTTCAATAAAACCATTCACAAACGAAGGTCCCGGAACGCCCATAAAATTAACCTCTTTGGGTAATACAAAATCAATAAGCAAACTTGAACTGCTTAAAACCGGTAGTTGTTTAGCTTTGTAAAAACATATCGCTTTTACTTGTTTGCCTTTGTTACCCAAAGTGTCCATGTATTTTCTTACGGTTTCAATTTGGAGAGCGTTATCGGCGCTAAATACAATTCCTACCGACTTCACATCATTAAAATTAAAATGCTCTGTTATTTTTCTTTTTGATGAAAAATTCAACTTTTTTTTAAGAAAAAAACGTGCTATTCTGTTTGTTGGCATTTACATTAAATTTAAATTTCACTCAAGCTTTTTTATAAAATCATCTTCTGAAATAATTTGTACACCAAGCTTTTCAGCTTTCTTCAATTTTTCAGGTCCCATATTTTCTCCGGCAATAACATAATTGGTTTTAGAAGAAATGGAACCCACATTTTTTCCCCCGTTTTGTTCAATTGCTTTTTTTAAATCGTCTCTTGAAAACTTACTGAATACTCCTGAAACAACAAATGTACATCCTTTTAATTTATCACTTGTGTTTATCAATTGTTCTTGAGAAAGCTGAAATTGCAAGCCGTAAGATATTAATCTTTCAATAATTTTAAGATTCCTATTGTCTTTAAAATAATCAACAATTGTTTTTGCTGTTGTTTCACCAATATCTCCCACCTCTATCAATTGCTCATAAGAAGCCTCTTTTAAGGCATCCATATTTTTAAAATAATAGGCTAGTTTTTTAGCTGTTGTTTCACCAATATGTCTTATTCCTATACCATACAATACACGTTCAAATGTAACTTTTTTTGATGCTTCAATACCTGCCAATAAATTGTTTACGCTTTTCTCCGCCATTCTGTCGAGTTTCAAAATGTCTTCTTTTTTCAACTCATAAATATCAGCAACTGTTTTTATCAATCCCACATCATAAAGCTGAGCAATGGTTTCAGAGCCAAGACTATCAATATTTAATGCTTTACGGCTTACGAAATGTTCTATTTTCCCTTTCACCTGCGGCGGACAACCCAGTTCATTTGGGCAATAATGATTGGCTTCCGCCTCATTGCGAATCAATGTAGTTCCGCATTCAGGACACTGCGAAATGTAATCTACTTTTCGAGAATCAGTATGTCGTTTACTTTCATCTACACCAATTATTTTAGGAATTATTTCCCCGCCTTTTTCAACAAATACTGTATCGCCAACACGCACGTCCAGTTTTTCAATAATGTCGGCATTGTGCAATGAAGCGCGCTTAACAGTTGTTCCTGCAAGTAATACTGGTTTTAAATTGGCTACAGGAGTTATAGCACCTGTTCTGCCAACTTGATATGAAATGGATTCCAAAATAGTACTTACCCGTTGTGCTTTAAACTTATACGATATTGCCCAACGTGGCGATTTGGCAGTAAAACCAAGCGTTCTCTGTTGTTCGTTAGCATTTATTTTTATAACAACGCCATCAATGTCAAACTCCAAGTTACTGCGTTCCACATCCCAATGAGCAATGTATTTATAAACTTCGGCAATATCATGTGCTTTCTTT
>Ga0302280_1003054_pt1 | contig 12342 bp, 11 predicted proteins | sample III_Fen_E1_1_FD_198771 | JGI IMG/M metagenome (GOLD analysis project Ga0302280, IMG submission 198771) | Peat permafrost microbial communities from Stordalen Mire near Abisko, Sweden - III_Fen_E1_1 | ecosystem: Environmental > Terrestrial > Soil > Wetlands > Permafrost | place: Sweden: Abisko...
TATTTCAGTAGGTATCTGGAAGGTAGCCCCGCCAATCCTCCTTGCCATTACTTCCACCTGTGGGGTAATATTTGCAAGCGCCCTTTTCCAAACTTCAAGGCCATTTTCTTTCATGCGGCCTTCCACCATTTCCAGTGCGCCGTACACGATGTCCATAGATTTTGTCCTCTTTCCATCAAGCATCATGTGGTTGATGAATTTAGACAACATTACGTCATTATACCGTGGGTCCGGCAATAAAAATTTTTTCTTCGCTTTTGACTTTCTCATTGTAAAACTGCTTTTCTACTTAGACTTTTTTAGCTTTTGGCCTTTTTGCACCATATTTCGACCTGGATTTCTTTCTACCATCTACACCAGAGGTATCAAGCGCTCCGCGCACAATGTGGTAACGCACGCCCGGAAGATCCTTCACCCTTCCGCCACGTATCAGTACGATGGAGTGCTCCTGTAGGTTATGGCCTTCACCGGGGATATACACGTTCACTTCCTTGCCGTTGGTAAGCCTTACCCTGGCCACTTTGCGAAGCGCAGAATTCGGTTTTTTAGGCGTGGTGGTATATACACGCGTGCAAACGCCACGTTTCTGCGGGCTGGAATCCAGCGCAGGGCTTTTGCTTTTATTTACCATTTTGTTGCGCCCGTTGCGCACTAACTGTTGTATAGTAGGCATAAATCTAAAAAATACTCTCTTTTTTGGAAGCGCAAAGGTAGCACATATTTATTATATAGCAAAATATTTATTAATTGTTGCGGTGCGCTGGTTTTAAGCTTTTTTGGTTTGTCCAGATTGTAAGTTTTTTTGTTGTTTTTAAATATTTGATTATTAATGATTTAACTATAAGCTCTCACTAAAGTAGTGAGAAAGTAGTGAGGATCTTTAAAAATAGGTCTTCGATAGCGTTTAATTGACGTTTTTGTGAGAAGGAAAGGAAAAAAGTAGTGAGGTTTTTCAGTTTAATAGTGTGGAGTTTCATTTTCATCATAAATAGCTTCTGCTAATATAAGATTTATTTTTGAGATTGCCAAACCCTTTCAATTTTCAGTTTAGATTTTTTATTGAATAGATTCTGGCTTTCGCCAGAATGACGTGTTCCGGTAATGGGGGAGGGAGCGCGCCGAAGGCGCGCTCCCTCCCCCAAAAAACAAGGTGCGTCATTGCGGGCCTGACCCGCAATCCCCTCCATTTTTCATTTTTAGTTTTTCACTTTTCATTCCCTAATGTAAGTATACCTTGCATCCTGGTGAATATGGGTTTTTAAAAGTTCCCGCAGGTTCAGCAAAGTATTGTAGGGAGTGTCGGTTACCAATGCATTTATCAGAAAAGAAGGGACAAAGGTATCAGGGTCGGCAAAAAACTGGTAGGTAACTTCTACTTTCCCATTGCCCAAAGGGGTAAGCGTGATCTCGCCGTCAGCATCTTTAATACGCGTATAGTCTGGTACAGGCTTCATCGCATCAGGGATACAGGTCATTGCCAGTACTATTTTTTTATCTGCCCCCTGGCTCATTTTAAAATGGAGGGCCATATCCCTTTTGCCCAAAGGCCAGGGGAAATAATTCTGGAAATAGTTTTCCCATTCCCAATCGTTTACCTGGCTTATCAGTTTTCCGCTGCTGGTGCGGTACATCCATTTTGGCACTATAGAATTATCTTTTAATATCGCCACCAACTGGGAAAGGCTTGCCTCTAACGTTATCACCCCTTTGAATTCTTTAATACTGCTACCCTCCCTCGACCGGGTATATACTTTAATACCTTCCTTGTCTTCTTCCAGCGACCAGGTATAGTTGGATGGATTTTTTTTAGGCAATAAGAACTTACCTGCCCTTTCCTCCTTAGCCGGCAAAAACAATGATAAGAATAAAACTGTAAATAACATCCTTCCCACGAACATATCCGCAAAACAAATAAATTTTCTAATAATTTCGGGAAGTGTATGTGATACAAGTTAGCATACAATAAGCAAAACAGTCAAATTATTCTATTATAACCTTTGCAGTACTAGTAGTAGCTTCTGAAATAACTCGCACATAATAGATTCCCTTATTGAATTCCGAAGTATTTATGTCTAACTTACTAATATTGTTAAAAGTTATATTTTTTATCTTTTGCCCTGTTGAATTGTAAATTTCTATACTAATATTAATTGCAGGCATCTGCAAAGCAATTGTAAACTTGTCAGTAGAAGGATTAGGGTATACTTGAACATTATCATTAGTTGCAATAGACGTTCTTTTTTGATTGATACCAGATAATGAATCCTCTCTGAAATGAATCATGGTAGCGGAACCCTTAGGAACAAGCAATTGTATTTTGTTAGCAGATACATTCAAATCCTGCCAGTTATAAGGTTGACATGTACCATATGAAGTAACTTTCTGTCCACCTATTGATACATTTATCGTATCCGCTAAAAAAGGCGCTGTAAGACTGATATAACTGGCTGTCAGATACGAATTGCTACCAGCATCAAGTTTTATTAAGGCATCCTCAGAGGTATCCTTGTTTACTATCGTTGTGTAAATGTTTTTTAAACTGTCAATTGTATTGTAAATACTAAGATTGATGTGGTTGCCACTAACATTAGAGGGAATAAACCATCCTTTACTTCCTGCTTGAAAAGCGAGTATTCCATATCCAATTGGTCTTAAAGAATATAAGAAATTTTTATAAGAAAGGGGCGTATAAGCGCCACTCACCCCACCATGGAAATTTACGCCTTCACATCCTTTATATGCCGATGCGTACATGTAGTCAAGTGCCCATAGCGCAGAAGCAAAAGCATCACTTACCCCTAATTGGCCCCCGTTATATAGCGAATTACATTCTGCCATTCGGAACGGAACTTTGGCGCTGTCGGCACATTCCACAAGAGCATTTAATTCAGTTAGCAAACCTGTTTTATATGTTGAGTTTAAAAGGTTAGCAATTTGTTCACCCGTTGGCAAAGAATAAGCTTTTGCTACATAATAATGCTGTGTAAGCATGGTAAATTTTCCGTGCATATCACGACAGAAGGGTAAGGTAAAAGTAGTGTAATTCCCGGCAGAGGCAGGGCCGGTAAAAACAGCAGAAGGGGTATGCAATAAGATTGCATCATAGTATTCGGAATATTGTTTCTCAAAAGAATCAACATTATAGGTGGAGGGCCTGAAACCATTGGAATGATATAAATCAGGTTCATTACCCACTTCAAGACCCTGAATATTGGATGCGTATTTCGACATGACATAAGATACTTCGTCAGAAGCAAGTGCAGGATTGAAATCACCTCCAAAATTTAACCCCATGAGTACTTTACAATCGGCCTTTTGCATAAAAAGATAAAAACTATCAAGTTCAGCTCGAGTGAAACGAGTTGCTGAGGCTGTTGTACTAAATGTATCCTTATCTACAGAATTTCCACCTATTCGTACAGACTTTATTCCTAAGGTTTGGAAAAGCCGGATAAGTGTATCTTTCGATGGTGCAAATATGGCTTTGTTAAGAGAATTTTTTTCGAAAGATAGGCCAACAAAATCTGATGGAATTTTATATCCTCTGGCGTATGGAGACAAAACGACGCTTATAGTGTCTTGAGAAAAGCCCTTTAACGTGGCAGTAATAAATAGCACTATAAATAAAAGCCGCATGGTTAAATTAATATTTTACAAAGATATTAATCCTAATACCTTTTAAACTAAAACGAATTGTTTTTCCTTTGTTCTTTAGCAAAATCATTTTCCCGATTTTTTCCTAATTTTGGCTCACTATGGAAAATACAATAGTAAGCGCATTACCACCCGAACTACATATCCCTTCTACCTGGTACGGACCTGATATGGTGGGATGTGAAAATGAGTGGATCATTGAATTAAACCCCGCTGAAGTAGCCGAACTGGAAAAAGCCGCAGCGCCTTTGCTTGCTTCAGGCCAGAATATCGGTTCTATTTCCGAAAAAGATTTCCCCCTCCCTACTCTTGATGCCAAACTGAAAGCTTTGCGTTCAGAACTCATCCATGGGCGGGGCTTTGCACTAATGCACGGCCTGCCCGTGGCAAAATATACTGAGAAGCAAGCAGGTACTATATTTTATGGGCTGGGTTGCCATCTCGGTTCGCCCCGTTCGCAGAATGCCATGGGTCATACCCTTGGCCATGTCCGAGACCTGGGCATGAAAAGTACCGACCCCAATACGCGCATCTACCAGACCAATGAGCGCCAGACTTTCCATACAGATTCAAGCGATGTAGTCGGGCTTTTATGTTTAAATAAGGCAAAAAGTGGCGGGGCGTCATTATTGGTTAGCGCTTCCACTATCTTCAATGAAATGCGAAAGCACCGGCCTGACCTTCTTGAATTGCTTTTGCAACCCATCGCCACCGATAGGAGGGGGGAGGTGCCTGAAGGCATGCTGCCTTATTTGTTAATCCCTGTTTTTAGTTATTACAAAGGTTTTCTCACTCCTTTTTATCAGCGGCAGTATATCGATTCTGCTCAGCGGTTTGAGGATGCGCCACGGCTTACGCCTTTGCATGTAGAAGCCCTTGATATGTTCGACAGGCTCGCGAATGACCCTAAACTTTGTCTCTCCATGGAACTGGAACCGGGAGATATGCAATTCGTTTACAACCATGCCCTGTTGCACGACCGTACCGGTTTTGAAGACTGGGAGGAACCTGCAAAAAGGCGTCATCTATTGCGCCTCTGGCTTTCTATCCCAGGAGACCGGCCATTGCCCGATGTTTTCGCTACCAGGTATGGTACCGTAGAAATAGGCAATAGGGGAGGGATAATAGTAAAGGGTACTTCGCTGACAATACCGTGGACAGTCTAATATAATCAATAAAAAACCCGCCATTTCAAGCAGGTTTTGTATTTGTTGGACGTTAAATCTCAATTTACTTATCTACCTCAACCTCAATCTCCTGCCGAGTTTCAATGTAGTAGTCCTCGACATGTGGTTTAACTGGCAGATACGGTTTATAGTAGTGCCATTGTTAGATGCTATTTTGCCAAGCGTATCACCTTTATGGATAGTATAGGCTCCATGATATTCTACATCAGAACCAAATGTAGCAGCATAATGGTGATATTTGGTTAAATAGCGGAATGATTTACTTGTGAGGTTCAGCGTATCAGATTTCAGGCTATATCCTATGGTATCAAAATTAATTACATCGGTAGGATTGATCGCTTCTCCTTTATAGCGCACTTCAAAATGCAGATGCGGGCCCGTTGAATGCCCGGTAGAGCCACCTAAACCTAATACGTCACCAGCATGGACGATTTGTCCCGGCCTTACATCGCGCTCACTTAAATGCGCATATAATGTTTCCAGTCCGTTATAATGCCTTATAACTACACAATTGCCATAACCACCGTGATTGTATTGAGATATTCTTACCATGCCGTCAAACGCAGCACGTACAGTGTCGCCGGTGCGGAGGTGCAGGTCTATTCCGTAATGATAACGGTGCCTTCTGCGTGGTCCGAAATCTGAAGTAATAATTCCTGCAATTGGGCCTGCAAATGCACAATCTTTGTGGTCGGCAAGTACCAGGGTTACGGTATCTTTCATGTGGGTCAGGTCGTAGTGGTATGGGTGAATGGTAGTTGTATCCCATATCCTGTAATGGTCATGAAAAGGAAGCGTAGCCAGCACATTTAAAAAATGAGGGTCTGAATACAGATCGCTTATTTTAACACTCGTAGTGTCTATCATGTTTTTAGCAGTATCCACCAGCAAATGGCCCGCATATATATTGCTAAAAAATAAAGCGCCGAATACGGTTAATATGGTAGTGATTACGATGAAGGTCTGCTTTCTTTTATTCACTCTTCTGCCTTTTATTGAAGATTATTTAAAATTCCAATCGATTGAACTTTATCAACGTTCATTTGTTGCGCTAATTGCAACAAGTTTGCAAATTTAATTTGATTTCTCAATTTAGCAAGAAAATAGACAGTTATTTTCTCCCCATAGATATTTTGGTCGAAATCAAAAACATTCACTTCAAAAACTCTTTGCTGCCCGTTTATGGTAGGGCGAAAGCCGATACTGGCCATTCCGCCGTATATTTCATCTCTTATTAGCACCCTTACCGCGTAAATACCATCCTCCGGCAATTGTTTATATTTTTCTTCGGGTTCAATATTGGCAGTAGGGAAGCCAAGTTCACGCCCAATTTTATCACCATTTACAACCGTTCCGCTAACATTATAATAATACCCCAAAGAAGAAAAAGCAGACTGTACATCCCCTTCCAGTAAAAACGTCCTGATTTTTGAAGAGCTTACAGGTATATCATCTACCAACCTGGGTCGTACTTCTATCAGCTTAAAATCATAAATGCCTGAAAGCTCTTCCAGTTCTTTTAAAGAACCTTCCCGGTTTTTTCCGAAATGATGGTCGTGCCCTACTATCAGTAGTGTAGTATGTAGTTTATCTACAAGTATCTCGCGGACAAAATCCGCGTAATTCATTTTTGAGAATTTGGGGGTAAAAGGCAGGATTATCACATTATCAATCCCTTCTTTTTCTAAAAGAGCTATTTTTTCATCGATGGTATTGAGCAATCTTAGGGAATCATCTTCCGGATGCAAAACCATGCGTGGGTGTGGCCAAAAAGTGATGGCTACGCTTTCGCCATTGATCTCAGAACTCGCATTTCGAAGAAACTGCAGCAGTTTCCTGTGTCCGGAATGTACCCCGTCAAAAGTACCAATGGTAACCACTGCATTTTTAAATGAAGAAACGTCTTCCAATCCCTTGAAAACCTTCGTCATATAGCTGCCGCCTCCACCTGCTGTCTTTTTATTTCCGTAATGAGGGTTTCCATTTGCCAAGCATCCTCTAGTTTATATTCTCCTATTTTTGTCCTGCATAGGCTTGACATATAAGCGCCTACACCCAAAGCCTTTCCAAAATCATAAGCAAGGGAACGAATATAGGTTCCTTTGCTGCAAGCTACACGGAAATATACTTCGGGTAATTCAATTTTCGTGATTTCAAAATCGTAGATAACAATCTGCCGCGGTTGCAGGTCAGGGGTTTGCCCCTTGCGTGCAAGGTCGTAAGAAGTTTTCCCCCCTATTTTTATAGCTGAAAATATTGGCGGCATTTGCATAGATTCTCCTTTGAAACTTTCAGCTGCTTTATAAATATCGTTTTCGCTGATGGCTGAAATATCCCAGGTTTCATTGGGTTTAGTTTCAAGATCATAAGAAGGGGTAGTAGCGCCGATATAAAAACTACTGGTATATTCCTTTGAATATGTTTGAAGTTCGGTAAGTTGTTTGGTGAAAACTCCGGTGCCTACAATTAATAATCCTGTGGCGAGAGGGTCAAGTGTTCCGGCATGGCCAATCTTGGCATTGGTTGTATTGCGTATTTTCCGCACTATATCGAAGGAAGTCCAGTTTTTGGGCTTATCGATCAGGAGTAATTCCCCTTTTTTAAAATCAAATTGGTTCATGGAAATATAGGATTGCGGAATGCATGTTTTGGATTTGCGGCTGGGTTAAAATTTTGAACCCGATAGACAATTACTCTACTCCGCTTTCGCCCTCGGCACCCGCATTATACCATACATTCCTATTCCATAGCCTATTAGGACTATTATAGGGGCAATTACCATTTTAGAAAAACTAAAGATGTCTTCAGTACCTGCCATGATGATAAAACCAATAACGATAACTGCAAAACATACTGCCATAAGCATGTAGTTCTGGCGGTCAAATGGCAAAGGAGATTTTTCCTTAAAACCAGTTGAGGCGGTAGCCGTTTTCTTTTTATCGGCTGCTTTTTTTGTTCCCGGATTATTCATAGGGTGCAAAAATAAGAAATATTTTTAAATTGAATTGCCAAACGGCTAAATTGTTAATTTGAGTCTTGGTTTAACTCAGTTCCATTCCCAGAGCGCCCAGCAGCCCCTGTATTTTTAAAAGGCACTCTTCATATTCCTTTTCGGGTACAGAATCATAAGTGATGGCTCCGCCCGCATGCACTGAAAGAGAGGAGCTAAGAGAATTATAAACCAGCGTTCTGATTATTACATTAAAATCAAAATCACCGTCTGGGCTTATATAGCCTACTGCGCCGGAATACACTCCCCGCCTTGATTTCTCATATTTTTCAATCAGTGTCATCGCCATTACTTTTGGCGCACCCGTCATCGAGCCCATCGGGAAAGCATTTTTTATCGCGCGCCACCATTCAATATCATCTCTCATTTCGCCAGTTACTGTAGAGATCATCTGGTGGACTTTCGGGAAAGAATATATGCCAAAAAGTTCCTCCACTTTTACAGTACCCCGTTTGCAGCTTTTAGCCAGGTCATTCCGCACGAGATCTACTATCATTACGTTTTCAGCGCGTTCTTTTGGGTCGTTCCGGAGTTCTTCTTTTAATTTATCGTCAGTCAATTCGTCGGCATCTCTTTTTATCGTGCCTTTTATGGGTTGAGAAATAAGTTTATTGCCTGTTTTCTTAATAAATCGCTCCATGGAAGCAGAAAGCACATATTTATCTTCAATTTTCAAAAAGCAGCTGAATGGATTTGGCGCAAAATTTATCAATCTTTCAAAAGCTGCATAAGGCTCAAAATCTATATTTTCATTATAAAATTCCTGGCAGAAAGTTATCTCATATACATCGCCTTCAATGATATGCTGGCGTAGTTTTTCTACAATGTCAATATATTCTTTCTTTTCAAAACGGGGTTTTAATAGGATAGGGGTTTGTTGTTTGTTTTCAGGCAATTTGGTATTTAAAATCGCATCATAAATATCTTCCGGCCTTTTGTCTGAATTGGATATAATTTGCAGATTGTCACCTTTTAAAAAAAGGACTATCTCCGGCTGAAAAAAATATAAATCAGGCAAGCCAATCATATCCGAATGTTCCGATTTTAAAGCTTCGGTTTCGTTCTTTAAGTCATAAGAAAAATACCCAAACAGCCAGTCTTTTACTTCTTCGTGAAATTCGCTGAGTTGCTGGAAAGCGCTCCCTGCGCTGGCTTTTAAAATCTTAACTGCTCCCAACCCAGCCATTTGATCATAACTATGGTAAAATGGGGATTTAGTAAAGTCCTTATCTATATAATAATCATTGGATAATAACATAGTACATGGAGTAAATGACCGTGAAAACGCAAGCAGCTTCGATTGGAATAATTTCTTATCCGTGATTATAAAATCGGCTTTTTGTTGTGGGTTTGTCATGGGTGCAGCGGCAAAATTAAGATTAAAAAAGAGGATTAAGCTGTTTACGTTGCCTACAAAATCTAATATCTCCGTATATTTGCAATCCTTTTTGTAATATATTAAAATGGATAGTTACTCATATATTTCTAATGCCGAAACCGGCTATATTGACGCCCTTTACAAAGATTATCAAACCAACCCCGCCACTGTGGATGAATCGTGGCAAAAATTCTTTGAGGGGTACGACCTTGCAGCCTCACAAAACGGCCATATTGGTGAAGCCGGTATTGATTTCAAAAAAGAAGCTGCCGTATTAAAACTCATTAACGGCTACCGTACACGCGGCCACCTTTTATCGCATACCAACCCTGTGCGTGCACGTATAAACAGGCACCCGCATATATCGCCTGAAGATTTTGGGCTTTCTGCCGCAGATATGGATACGAGTTTTGCGGCAGGAACTGAAATTGGCATTGGCCATGCCACTTTAAAAGAAATTATCAGTCATCTAAACAAACTCTATTGCCGGTCTATGGGTGTGGAGTATATGCATATAGAAGATACGGAAGTGCGCGAATGGTTCCGTGAAAGATTTGAATCTACCGGGGCTACTTTTAAATTTGACATTGACAAGGAAAAACGGATACTCAACGAACTTAATGAGGCAGTTGTGTTTGAAAACTTCCTGCAACTGAAATATGTGGGCCAAAAAAGATTCTCCTTAGAAGGCGGTGAAACCACTATTCCGGCGCTGGATGCTATTATTAATAAGGCCGGAGATTTAGGGGTAAAGGAAGTTGTAATAGGCATGGCGCACCGCGGCAGGCTGAATGTACTGGCAAATACTCTTGGTAAAACCTACGAATATATTTTCAGCGAATTTGAAGGCATACAGCAAATAGACCAGACGATGGGCGACGGGGATGTGAAATACCACCTTGGTTTTCACTCGGAAGTGGAAACATTGTCCGGCAATAAAGTAAATCTTTTCCTGGCCCCCAATCCATCCCACCTTGAAGCTGTAAACCCTGTCATGGAAGGTTATTCCCGCGCCAAAGCGGATATACTTTATGATGGTGATTTCCAAAAAGTCTTGCCTGTGGTTATTCACGGCGATGCAGCGGTGGCCGGGCAGGGCATCGTGTATGAAGTAGCTCAAATGAGCCAGCTAAAAGGCTTTTATACAGGTGGTACAGTGCATTTTGTGATAAATAACCAGATCGGTTTTACAACCGATTTTATGGATGCGCGTACTTCTACCTATTGCTCGGCTGTGGCAAAAGTAAGCGATTCCCCCGTTATGCACGTAAACGGGGATGATGCAGAATGTGTAGTGTATTGCGTAGAACTGGCTACGGAATTTAGGCAAAAATTTAATAAAGATATATATGTGGACATGGTTTGCTACCGCAGGCATGGACATAATGAAACGGATGAACCAAAATTCACCCAGCCAATGCTTTATAACATCATTGCCCGCCACCCAGACCCGCGGGAAGTGTATAGCCGTATCCTTATCCGGCGCGGCGATATTGAGGCGCAACTGGCAAAGGACATGGAGATACATTTTAAAAACCTTTTGCAAGACCGTCTGAATGCTGTACAACAAAACCCGCTCCCATACGAAATACAAAAACCCGAGCAGGATTGGCTAAGCCTCCGCAAAGCAACCCCCGAAGATTTTAATGATTCGCCGGATACTTCCGTAAAAAGGGAAACCCTGGAACAAATCATAAAAGCGCTGACTTATGTTCCGGATAATATACACCCCATTAAACAGGCTGTAAAACAATTGCAGGAACGCCAGCAGCGGTGGGACAATAACCAATTAAATTGGGCATTGGGGGAATTATTTGCCTATGGAACGCTACTTTTGGAAGACACAAACATACGTATGAGCGGTCAGGACGTTATCCGTGGTACTTTCAGCCACCGCCATGCGGAAATATGGGATGAGGAAACAAACGAAGCTTATTGCAACCTGAACCATATCGCTGATAAACAATCGTTTTTCCAGATATATAATTCCCTCCTCTCTGAATATGCGGTTTTAGGTTTTGAGTATGGATATTCCATTTCTTCCCCTAAAATGCTAAACCTCTGGGAGGCGCAATTTGGCGATTTTGCCAATGGCGCACAGGTGGTTATAGACCAGTTTATCTCCTGCGCTGAAAGTAAATGGCAGCAGATGAGCGGCCTGGTGTTATTGCTTCCCCATGGCTACGAGGGCCAGGGCCCTGAACACTCCAGCGCCCGCATTGAGCGCTACCTCGACCTGTCGGCTGAATATAATATGATTATAGCCAATTGCACTACACCCGGCAATTTCTTCCATCTTCTAAGGAGGCAATTAAAATGGCCGTTCCGCAAACCATTAGTGGTATTTACCCCTAAATCTTTGCTTCGCCACCCACTGGCTATTTCTCCGATAGAAGAGTTGACAGACGGTAAATTCAGGGAAGTAATTGATGATAATTTTGCAGACGCCAAAAAAGTAAAAAGGGTGCTTTTCTGTTCCGGAAAAATATATTATGATTTGCTTGAAAGGCAGCAGAAAGACAAACGAAAAGATATCGCCATTGTCCGCATAGAGCAGTTATTCCCTATGCCTGAAAATAAAATAGATGTTGTCATGGCGAAATACCCCAAAGCAGAAAACGTTTGGGTGCAGGAAGAGCCTAAAAACATGGGCGCCTGGACATACTGGCTCCGCCGTGCCGAGCATTACCACTTCCGGCTGATTTCCCGCAAAGCGAGCGCCAGCCCGGCAACCGGCTTTAACAGGGTGCATTTGGCAGAGCAGGCAGGTTTGGTGGAAGAGGCGTTTAATTGATGAGATATAAAACAAACCGTATAGGCTTTAAAAACCTTTGGGGTTGAAGCCTGATATGTTATTCAGAAAAATACTATTTTTGTATGGTAAGAATTAATTGAAAAATGAAAACCATCCGATTCTGTACATTCATACTGCTCTCATTAACAATATTTTCAGATTGCAATAAATGTAATACTACTTATCGGCTGGTAACACCACCCAAAGTAGATTCAGCCATTATTAATTATTTCGATTATAAAGTAGGGTCATGGTGGATATATTCAGATAGTGCCGGTGATAAAGATTCAGTATATGTAAAGAATTACAATTACTATCA
>Ga0302280_1003059_pt1 | contig 12324 bp, 2 predicted proteins | sample III_Fen_E1_1_FD_198771 | JGI IMG/M metagenome (GOLD analysis project Ga0302280, IMG submission 198771) | Peat permafrost microbial communities from Stordalen Mire near Abisko, Sweden - III_Fen_E1_1 | ecosystem: Environmental > Terrestrial > Soil > Wetlands > Permafrost | place: Sweden: Abisko...
ACTCCCTGATTTTTTTGTAGAGACAGAAACCAACGGCTCGTAGCTAACAGCTAACAGCTTTCTTCGCTCACTCACGGCATAAAACGCATTGTTGTATAAATTCAGCAGCGCCCTCCCTATGTCCTGAGGGATGATATTTATTTGCCTTATACCAGCATCAAAATCTGTTTTTATGGTCACGCTGAAGGAACTGTCTTTCCCCCTCAGCCCCTGCCTGCCGGACAGGCAGGCGTGATATGCCAACCGCAGATATTCATCAGCCAGGGCGTTAATATCCGTTAGTTCTTTTACACCTGCGCTTGACCGTGAGTGCTGCAGCATGCCTTTTACAATGGCATCTGCTCGTTTGCCCTGGTGATTTATTTTTAGTTCGTTCTCTTTTATAACATGTAGGATTGTCTTCGCTTCCTTAGTATTTCCAAGATCAATTTCATCTTCCGCCTCCTGAACCAACTCAGTGTTCACATCAGAAAAATTGTTCACAAAGTTCAGTGGATTTTGTATTTCATGCGCTATACCTGCAGTAAGCTCGCCGAGCGAGGCCATTTTTTCGGATTGTATGAGTTGGGCCTGGGTCGTTCTCAGATCTTTTAATGTGCTTTCCAGTTTTTGCTTTTGATCTGCAAGTATTGCATTTGCTTTCTGTTTTTGCCTGTTGTTGCGATAAAGTATGAAAGCTACTATCAGCAAAGTAAACAGGCAACCAAAAAGCGCATTTAGTTTCAGTTGGGTGTGCGCTTCCTCCCTTGCTTCCTCTATCTGCTGCCTGCGTACGGCTTCATCGAATCTCAGCGTCTGCAGTTCCCTTGCTTTTTCCTGGCTGAAAAGGCTGTCTTTGGCAGTAACCGCAGCAGACTGATAAACAAAAGCGCTGTCAATATTGCGCTCCGATGTATAAAATTTGGTCAGGAGGTTACTGGATGCCATTACTTCATCGGTGAAGCCTGCGTTTTTAGCTATCCGCCAGCAAAGCTTCGCATAATGTAAACAAGAGTCTTTGTTGCCTGCTCTTTGGAATATTTTAGCCAGCCCAAGATAGGTCTCGCAAAAATCATCGTCATCATCCGCTTGTTTGAGGTAAGGGAAATCAGCTCGATAGTATTTCAATGCCGTATCGTCCCTGCCGATGCTGGAATAGATATTCCCAAAATTGTTTAGGGCAATGCCCATGAGATCAACGTACTTCAATTCCATGCAAAGAGCATAACACTGCATTGTATAATAAATGGCCGAATCCGGCATGTTCAATTTCTCATAACTGTCACCGAGATTCAGCGCAACGATGGCAATATTGCGCTTTAAGCCCAGATGTTTATCAATTGGCAAAGCCCTTAGATTGTAATCAATGCTTTGCCGGTGATCCCCTTGTGATGCGTACACAATCCCGATATTCCCAAGTTCTGTTGCGATGGCGCTTTCTTCATTGATGGCCTCAGATTTTTTCAGGGATTCCAGCAGATACTCCAGTGCTTTAGGGTAATTTCCGATAGTGATGAATAAGAGACCGGTCATATTCAGGCACGCTATTTCTCCTGCGGCAAAATGATTTTTCCTCGCTAATAAAAGCCCCTGCTGTGCAAGTGCCAGGGCTGTGTCAGGTTTCGAATTCTCATATTCATAGCTTAACTGACTGAGCAGGTACACACGCCCTGTATCCTGTTTTTCATTTTGCAGCAAAGCTTTTAAGCTGTCAATTTTATTGGTTTGTGTCCTTACATCTGTACCCACACCTGCTAACAGAATTAACAAAATAAGCTTTTTCAAGACTTTGAATTGTATAGGAAATTTAAAGAAATTAAAAGATCAGGAGGCATTTATTTGCCAAAGGACGATTGTATGAATCACAAACTCCGTTCCTTCACCTTCTTTCGTTTCCACTTTTATTTCGCCTCCATGCAATTGTCTGAACGGGGATTGATGTGATTTTTTTGATTGATGTGATTGTAATTAAGAGCTAGATAATTTGGTTCATAGCAATCATATCAATCATAAAAATCACAGTTCAGACAACAGGCAATTGAATCACAAACTCCGTTCCTTCACCATCCTTCGTCTTCAGTTTTATCTCCCCGCCGTACGCTTTTATAATATCGTAGCTTAAACTCAATCCTAATCCAGTTCCTTGTCCTGTTGGTTTTGTGGTAAAGAATGGCTGGAAGATTTTCTCGACAATATTTTTTGGGATGCCATTAGCATTGTCGCTAACGGTTATTAAGACCTCACCCCGGCCCTCTCCAAAGGAGGGGGAGCGCTTCGTGACAATAGAGACAGTGGGCTCATACCCTACACCTTCTGCCTTACGCCTTTCAGAAACAGCATAAAAAGCGTTGTTGTATAAATTCAACAACACTCTTCCAATATCCTGCGGAATGATATTTATTTTTTCGATTGAATTATCAAAACCAGTTTTCATTGTTACATTGAATGAATTGTCTTTTGCTCTCAATCCATGATAGCTCAATCTCAAATATTCATCGCACAAAGCATTGATGTCTGTTGGTTCTTTTACACCTGTGCTTGACCGTGAATGCTGGAGCATGCCTTTAACAATGGCATCTGCCCGTTTGCCATGATGATTTATTTTTTCCGAATTTTCTTTGATGTCATTCGCAATCTCTGCTGCCAGCTGCGAATTGCCAACTGCCAACTCGCTTTTCAGTTCTTCAGCCAACTCTTTGTTCACTTCAGAAAAATTATTAACAAAGTTCAACGGGTTTTGAATTTCATGCGCAATGCCTGCGGTTAGCTCTCCAAGTGATGCCATTTTTTCTGATTGGATGAGTTGGGATTGCGTTGACTGAAGTTGAGTAAGTGTACTTTCAACTTTTTCTTTTTGTTGAGCAATCAGTTTATTAGCTTTTTGCTTTTGCCTGTTATTTCTAAATAAAAAAAATGCAATTACTAAAAGTGTAAAAAGCCCACCCAATAAAATGTTTGTCCTGATTTTACTTTGATAAGATGCTTTTTCCTGTTCCAGCTCGCTTACTTGCATCTGATCTTTGAACGATTGCTTCTGAAATTCAGACAGGTTCTTTGCATCTGCCACATCAACGCTATCTATAGCTGTGAGCGCAAGACCTTGATATTTGTATGCGCTGTCAGTTTCATTATGAAGCTCATAGCTTTGAGATAACATGGAGTAAACCCTTCCCATATCTTTACTTCCCCTGGCAAGCAGAACCTCTACGTTTTTCTTCGCATAATAAAGACTGGAATCTTTTTGTTTTTCCTGCAAATAATAATGAGTCAGATCTCCATACGCCCAGTTTAATCCGTATGTGTTGTTTGTCCCTGCTAAAAGTTCCAAACCTTTAAGGTTATAATACAGTTGATTGTTTTTATCTCCTTTGGTTGAATAAATATCACTTTTAGTCAGATAAACATCAGCCAGGTATGATGTAATATCATATTTCTGAAAAATCTTTTCTGCGGTATTGAGTAACGTTAATGCAGAATCTGACTTGCCAGGTGACCGATAATCCAGACTCAAACCCCAGCTAGCAAAGCCCGTTAATACAGTATCCTTAACCTCTTCTGAAAGTTGAAGGGCTTTCCGAAAATTAAATATTTGCTGACCTGTACTATCTACAAAGCCCCTATGAAATCCAATTTGCAGATGCACCCAGCCCAGGACATCAACCCGGTTTTGGTGGAATGAAAATCTATCATCTCTCCAGGCACTGCTCTCATTGTTGGGGTCTTCCGCGATTTTCAATGCTTCCCCGAAAGCTTCAAAAGATTCTGCATATTTACCTAAATCTGATAACTGATATCCTACCAATGCAAGACAAATTGCCTCATTAATTTTACGGTCATTTGCCCGGGCAATGAACAGAGCCTGGTTAGCATATTTAAGTGAAGAATCTGCGTTGTCTTCAGTATAATGTTCACACAAGGCTAATAATATTGAACATTTTGCCGAGTCGGTGGTAGCTCTTTTAAGAGCTTGCCTCAAGATGTCGGGATTGTTTGTGTTTTGCGCATGTATCATTTGCGGTAAGAAAGCAAGTAGTATTATTCTAAGGTAATATTTCATTATGGTAACTGATTTGGTAATTGAATAATAAACTCACTTCCTTCGCCTTCCTTCGTCTCCACTTTTATTTCCCCGCCAAGCGCTTTGATAATATCATAGCTAAGGCTCAAACCCAATCCAGTTCCCTGCCCTGTTGGTTTTGTGGTGAAGAATGGCTGAAAAATTTTATCGACCACATTTTGAGGGATGCCGTTGCCATTATCACTAACGCTGATGGATACCTGATTCCCTGATTTTTTAGTTTGGACGGTAACTGCTGGATTGTACTCTGCGTCCTGCTTTAAGCGTTCAGCTTTCTGCCTTTCATTCACAGCATAAAACGCATTATTGATGAGATTGAGGAGCACTCGTCCAATATCCTGCGGGATTATATTTATTTTTCCAATGCTCGCATCAAAATCAGTTTTGAGTGTTGCATTGAAATCTTTTTCTTTTGCTCTTAAACCATTATAACTTAACCGCAGGTATTCATCAGCTAGTTTGTTGATATCAGTAGGTTCTTTTACACCTGTGCCTGACCGTGAATGTTGCAGCATTCCTTTCACAATTCCGTCTGCACGTTTTCCATGATGCTTTATCTTCTCAAGATTTTGTTTGATATCATTCAATATTTCATTTTCTAATTCTTCATCGCGTTCAGCATTGGGCTTTGAGCGTTCAGCATTTAGCTCTTCAATCAATTCATTGCTCACTTCACTAAAATTATTCACAAAGTTCAGCGGGTTTTGTATTTCATGCACAATGCCTGCGGTCAGTTCGCCAAGCGACGCCATTTTTTCACTTTGTATTAATTGGGCTTGGGTAGATTTTAATTCAGACAATGCTACTTCTACATTTTTCTTTTGGAATTCAATTTCTCCCTTTTGTTTTTGTAATAACTCATTTGCTTTTTTTCTGTTCCGGTTATTCCTGTATAACAAAAACGTTATCAGCACGAACACACCAATGCCAGATAACATTACATAGGTCCTGATCTTTGTCCGTGTCTGAATTTTTTCTTTTTCCAATTGCTCCAGTTTCAGGCGTTCGGCAAATCCTTTGCTTTGAAAGCCAAGCAGGCTTTTTCTTTCTGCTGCGTCTAAACTGTCGGTGATTCTTTCAGCCAATTTCAAATATGAATAGGCGTTATCATTAAGATGTTCATCGTGATAGAAACCTGAGAGCAAACGGTAGGCGCTGTCCAGACCGCCTTGCTCGTTCGACTTTCGGTAAATTTCAGCCGCAGTCATAGCATAGGATAAAGCAGAATCAGTTTTATTTTCTGCCCCGCACAGCCCCGCCAGCCATAAATAAGAATCACCAAGGCTTGTCATGTTATTGGCTCCTTTGTTTACTGCAATGGCTAAGCTAAAGGCACCCGCAGATGAATCTAACTTTCCGTTTTTCTGGTAAAGCTGTGCCCAGAAGTTTATGAAATTGCCCTTATAAATTTCATCTGAATGCAAGAAATATCCGGCTGCCTTACCCGCGTAAAAAAGTGCGGAGTCATTTTTTCCAAGCTCCGAACAAAAATGTGCAATATGCCAATATGCATAAGCCGATATTGGAGCATAATCGATAGAATCAGCAATGTCTTTTGCCCCCCAACTGCTGGCAATAGCCTTATCAATCTGCATATTTTTTAGGTAAAGCCCGCTCTGGTCAATAAAAACCCAGCCCAGGCATCTAAGTCTTTGTGTACGCGGTGTCTGTCGTTTCTCCAGTCTCCAGGTATTTTTTTCACTCGCAGGGTCTTCTGCGAGTTTTAAAGCCTCCGTAAATTTGTCAAGTGATTCTGTATAGTTGCCTTCGTCGGCTAGAATATATCCTTCTGTCTTTAACGCCTCCGCCTCATTGATCTTTAAGTTAAGCTGACGTGTCAGCGATAATTCTTTCTCGGCGTAATAATAGGCGCTGTCATTGTTTGCTTCAATATAAAAATAGGCGAAGTTATCATAAGCATCCATGCGCAAAGTATCGTTAGATGCATTACTCAACATAAGGTGCAAACTATCCATTTTTTGCTGCTGTATTTGTGCATCAACAAAAATAGGGCAAGTTAAAAACAGCAGGATTTTTACAACTGTCTTCATTTGTTCATCATGCATTTAATAATTGAACAATAAATGTTGTCCCTTCGCCTTCCTTCGTTTCCACTTTTATTTCGCCTCCATGCAATTGTCTGAACGGGGATTTATGTGATTTTTTTGATTGATGTGATTGTAATTAAGAGCTAGATAATTTGGTTCATAGCAATCATATCAATCATAAAAATCACAGTTCAGACAACAGGCAACTGAATCACAAACTCACTCCCTTCGCCTTCCTTCGTTTCCACTTTTATTTCCCCGCCATGGGCTTTGATTATATCATAGCTCAGGCTCAATCCCAATCCGGTTCCTTGTCCGGTTGGTTTAGTTGTGAAAAAAGGCTGAAAAATTTTATCAACTATTTTTTGAGGAATGCCATTGCCATTGTCGCTAACGATGATGGACACCTGATTCCCTGACTGTTTTGTGTTAACCGAAACAGTGGGAGAGTAGCCTTCAATATTCAATTGCTTTTTTTCATTTACAGCGTAAAAGGCATTTGTCAGCAAATTCAGTATCACTCTTCCGATATCCTGGGGGATGATATTTATTTTTCCAATGGTATTATCAAAATCTGTCTTGATGGTTGCATTGAAGGATTTGTCTTTCGCACGAAGCCCATGATAGCAGAGGCGCAGGTATTCATCCGTCAGCACATTTATATCCGTCGGTTCTTTTTGCCCGCTGCTGCTGCGACTATGTTGAAGCATGCCCTTCACAATTCCATCAGCCCGCTTGCCGTGGTGATTTATTTTTTCTGAGTTTTCTCTGATGTCATTCGCAATCGCTTTTACTTCGTCTGTATTTCCCTTATCCACTTCAGCAACCAATTCACCAATCAACTCTACATTCACTTCAGAGAAATTGTTTACAAAATTCAGCGGGTTCTGTATCTCATGTGCAATCCCGGCGGTCAGCTCGCCGAGCGAAGCCATTTTTTCTGATTGTATCAATTGCGTTTGGGTCTGCTTAAGATCTGATAATGCTTTATCAACCTGTTGTTTTGCTACTTCCAGTTTGTTGAAATCTTCATAGCGTGCATAAGCGGTAGAAAATGCCTCAGCAAGCGCCTGCATTAATTGCAGATGGTCATCGCTCAATGGTGCAGCATCGCCCACATATAGCATCCCCTGCAAAAAAGGAAGGAAATGTAAATAGAGATCAGTGGGGCGATGTTCTGTGAGATATTTTTCACCAGTTGTAATTGAGCCTTGCTCCACCAAACTTTTTGCCTGTTCCAAAAATGCTGTTTCATCCCAATGGGTTTTGAATATTTCTTTCCTGCGCCAGAAAGGCAATGCTTCGCTAATGATTTTGGAGTTAGAAAAAGTTGAAGTGAACGATGCGATTGTTTTTCCTTCTGTGTATAAAAATGTTTGCACCTGTTGCTGCTCTTCATCCATAATAAAAACACCGCATCGGATAAATGGGATACCCAACACCGTTAGTTCATTCCATATCAATGGGGTGATCCTCTCAAGATCATTTGTGGTGCGCATGGAAGCAATGTCGGCGCGGATGCGATCGAGTGCCGATTGTTTGATGGCTTCTTTAGCACTTGCTTCCGCTTTTTGCAGGTCATCGTATCGCCTGAATGTGAGCTCAATCACATTTTTGAATCTTTCCAGGATTTTTATTTCTTCATCAGAATATTTTTGATGCGACCATGCATATAAAAAACCTTCTGAGAACATAATCCAATGTCCGTACTCTTCATTTTCATCACTCACTTTATTGAGCGGAACACCAAGCCCGATAGAAACAATTTTGTAATAAGCATCAAGTTCGTCGCCTTTCAGCGATGCAAAATAATTCTCATGATTCAGCCACGATTCAAATTGCTTTTCGAATATTGCATGGCCTGATAAATTCAGCTCACCCATTAATGCAAGGCTTCCATCGCCGGAACTTGTTGCCGAATAAACCTGCATGTTCCGTGTTTGCCTGTCAATCAATCCAACTCCTGACCTTATTTGTTGAACCCCTAATTTTTTCAATTCAACAAATACAAGGTTTGCAGAAGCTGCAAGATCACTGCTGTTGTGCATTGCCATGGCATGGCTTCTCACTCTTTCCAGCGAAGCCTCAATCTGAGATTCTTTTGCCTGCGCTTCTGCTTTTTGCAAATCAAGAAAGCGCACATAAGCCTGTTCAAAAACTTTTACAAATCTTTTCAATATTTCATTCTCGCTTTCTGAAAATGCTATTCTTGAGTAACTGTGCAATTGTATAGCAGTATGTTTTGCGAAGGCAATCGAAACAGTGTAATACTTTGTTTCAAAAAGATATTGCTTTCTATCTTCGGGAACCTCTTTGAAATTTGTGTTTTCAAAAAGATAGCTGAAGAATTTATTTTTTTCTTCGAATGAATACTGATGAGTAAATAATTCCTCCCCGCCTTTTTTTGCTCTTGAGATATCTTTAAAGTAATTGATATCTATATCAAACGATGAGAACTTTGTTAAACTGATAGTGCCGGGTTCATATCCTGACCACATATCGAAAGCATCATTTTTAAATTCCAGAATGAAGGCTGCATCAAAATCAATTTCCAGCTCTTTCACTCTTTGCAGCAATTCTTCCATTACTGCATCCATTTCATCACTTTTATGCATGGCCAAAGAACGGCTACGAATTTTTTCCAACGCCGCTTCAATCTGCGCTTCTCTTGCCTGCGCTTCTGCTTTTTGCAGATCGAGGAAGCGGGTATAAGTCTGTTCGAATGTTTTTCCAAAGCGGATGAGAACGGCATTCTCTTCTTCTGAATAAGGAATGCCTGTGAAGTTCTGAATGTACAGTACCACATTCTGTGTCAACACATGCGAATCTGCATACCCGGGCAGGCTGTACACAAATTCTTTTCCTTCTTCCGTCCAGCCCGGAATATATTTAAACCCGTGCCGGTACAATGCATCTTTTTCTTCTTTGCTTAATTGAACAGCATAAAAATCAAGATTTTTTTCTTTTGCTTCAATAAACAGATTAAATATCGGGTGATCAAAATATGGGATGTGTATAAGGCTGGAATATTCCAGGCCTTTTCTGCACACCCAAACATTGAAGTCGTTGGTTTTTTTATAATCCATCATAAAACCCGCAGAAGCCATTTCAATACCTAAGTGAACCAGTTGTTCGTAAGTGAGTTTGATGACATCATTCAGCTCTTCACTCTTTTGCATTGCCATTGTTCTAGCTCTTACTCTTTCCAATGCCAATTGAATTTGCGATTCACGAGTTTGTGCTTCCGCTTTTTGCAGATCGAGAAAACGGGTATAGCTTTGATCAAAAACCTGCCCAAACCTTTTTAGTATGTCATTTTCCTCTTCTGAAAAAGGTATCGGTTTGTATTTGGCTATGATAAGAAAAATATTGGGTGAGATGGAAACAGACCTCGAAATACTTTTATCAAGAATATATGATTTGGCATCTTCAGAAAGAAAATCTTCACCCATACACTGAAGCATGTGCTGTGTCCATTGATTATTTTCTTCAGGAGTTAATATGTCCGTAAAAAAAGCAATTTGTTCTTTTTGTGCTTTTCTTATATTTTCAAATACAGGATTATTTATGTACGGCACATTCAGTTCCTGTGGCTCTGACGTATTTGCCATTGAAGTCCAGAAATGAAAATCCTGGGCCTGGTTGTTAATTCCGAAACTCACATGATTAAACCGAAAAGCAAGTTGCTGTAATTGTTGTGATACCACTTTGATAACTTCCAACAACTCCTGGCTGTGCTGCATTGCCATCGTTCTTGCACGTACTCTTTCCAGAGCCAATTGAATTTGCGATTCTCTTGTTTGGGCTTCTGCTTTTTGCAGATCGAGAAACCGCCTGTATGTCTGTGCGAACACGCCCGCAAACCGTTTAAATATTTTTGAAGCTTCTGTTGTAAGCGGTTCCGGCGAAAAAGCGTAAAGGGCTCCTTCGGGAAAAAAGAATGAACTGTGAATTAGTTTTGATGGCAAAGTGGCCAGGTCAAATTGCACGGGGTAATCAGGAGATTGGTTAACGGCCTTGAAATATTCCTTCAAATCCTCGCCGAGGAATTCATACGTATAATTCGCTTCCTTGTTTTTCCATGATTGGTAAAAGCCCATTGTCATGGGGTGTATCATTAAATCTATGCGGCCAATATCCATACCAATTTGTCCATTAGCACCGGAAGACGCCGTCCATATTTCCATATCTTTCTTATCACCTATGATTGCAATGCCTGAACGGGTTGCCTTATCAATTCCAAGTTTCACCAACTCATCAAAAAGACTGGCAACTGTTTCTGCCACGTGCTGGCTATTATGCATAGCCATTGTTTTTGCACGCACACGTTCTAATGACAGTTCTATCTGCGCTTCTCTTGCCTGCGCTTCTGCTTTTTGCAGATCAAGAAATCGAGTATAAGCTTGTTCAAATACTCTTGCAAATCTTGTTAGAATTTGAAGGTCTTCATCCTTTGCAATATGCCCGGACCAACTGTCAAAACCGAGGATTGAATTTTTTTCAGCAACAAAATATACCGTCCAGCTATCGCTTTCAATTTGAATATTTCTTACTGATAACGGTATTTTTGATTCATTGTACTTTGCAACGTAACGGAAATAATCATTTTTAATCTTCCCTGAATAAGATTTATTAAAAATGTGTTCACCGTTTTCGACTGCGCTCCACAGGTCTTTAATGATTGCATTGTTGTTGATTTCTTCATCATATGGAAGATCGATCTTAACCGGAGCTGATAAATGATCCGTGGCAATCCAGAGCCGGATATTTCGGTTTTCTTTTTCAAAAATAAAAATTAGGGCCCCGTTAAGAGAAAGACCAAGTTCTACAAGTCGGTCAAATAAAGATCCTACTACTTGCTCCAACTCATCAGAATGATGCATTGCCAATGAACGGGAACGTACTTTTTCCAATGCCGCTTCAATTTGTGATTCTCGTGCTTGTGCTTCGGCTTTTTTCAGATCGAGAAAACGCGTATAGGTTTGCTGAAATACTTTTCCAAAACGCATTAGTATTTTGTTCTCTTCACCGGAATACGGAATGCCTGCAAAATTTTCGATGTATAATGAAACATCGTCCATCAATACAGTTGATGCTGCGAGACCAGGAACGCTAAAATAAAATTGCTTTACTTCTTCCGACAGCTCGGGGACAAGATTTAAAAGCTTCTCATAAAATTTGTTTTTCTCTTCATAGTTCCAATAAGTAGCAAAGAAGTCTATGCCATTTTCTTTTGCTTCATTAAATTGATCAGACCATAATGAATCAAAGTATGGAACTATTATTTTAGAAGGAATTTCCTGTTTGTCAGCGATCCAATAATGCCAGTCGCCTTTTGGTGCATAATCTACAACAAAACCTGCATGGTCAATATTGATATTCAAGTGAACGAATTGTTCATATACCAACTGGATTACTTCTTTCAGCTCTTCACTTTTCTGCATGGCCATGGAACGGCTCCGCACTCTCTCTAATGCAGCTTCTATCTGAGCTTCTCTTGCTTGTGCTTCTGCTTTTTGCAGATCGAGGAAACGCGTATATGTCTGTTCGAAAACTGCAGCAAATCTTTCTAAAAGACGGATGCTTTCCTCAGAGCGTGATTCATTCGATTGCACATTGATAATCCCTTTTGAAAAAAATGCCACGTTTATGACACGCTTTTTTTCTTCCGGATTATAAGCAGCACCGCCCATGCTTTCTCGGAAATTAGCAAAATCAAAAAGCTCTTTTCCGGTTAGCTCGATCACCAATGATTTTTTCTGCTCTTTCCACGCCTTATATATCCTGTTGGTGACATTGGGCTCATCAATGGGAAATTTATACACGCGATTGGTTTGATTGCCATACATCGTGACCCAATATTCAATCACCCGTTCATCTTCATTGATGATGCCAATAGTTGCCTGATCCGGATTTTCGCCCAACTGTTTGAATTGCTGAAAAAGAATAAATACTGTTTCACTGAGCTCAGCACTTTTTTGCATCGCCATCGTTCTTGCGCGAACTCTTTCTAATGCTAATTGAATTTGTGATTCGCGTGCCTGATCTTCAGCTTTCTTCAAATCAAGAAAACGGGTATACGTTTGTTGAAAGACAGCCCCAAAACGTTTGAATATGTCATGATATTCCGGCAATGGTTCATTGGAAATAATAAACAAATAACCTTGCGAGAAAAACATCGCATGCGTGAATGTTTCCCCGGGCTGATCTGGCAAGGCC
>Ga0302280_1003062_pt1 | contig 12313 bp, 13 predicted proteins | sample III_Fen_E1_1_FD_198771 | JGI IMG/M metagenome (GOLD analysis project Ga0302280, IMG submission 198771) | Peat permafrost microbial communities from Stordalen Mire near Abisko, Sweden - III_Fen_E1_1 | ecosystem: Environmental > Terrestrial > Soil > Wetlands > Permafrost | place: Sweden: Abisko...
GTGTAATTTTCATCCATCATTTTTTTTAATATTTTTATCATTTTATTTCAACAAAATTTGAATTTTTATTTTTTGCAAAGACTACCAAGAGACATATAATAAAATTTTTTTAAATGTTTCTGTTTTATTTTGTTGAAAGCCCTAATTATATTACTTTTTAAATTATATTCATTGTCTTTATTATTTTTCATATAATATTTAGTCATTGAAAATACTTTTTGGATTCGTTTCAGGATTGTAAGCAATATTATATATAAATTCATTTGATGATACTTTCATATATTCCGTCACAACTTTAGCATGATGGATCCTTGCACCATCCAATAATAAATATTTATTGGTAATATTTTTTAAGTCATCCTTTAAAAAATTCAAAAAATCTAAACTATTGGCACTATTTTTTATAATTTTGTTTGCTATAACTTTTTTGTTACTAATTGCAGTCATTACAGTATATCTTTTTTGCAGTGCATTAATAGTGCCATATAATTTAGGTCCTTTAATTCCCCAACCTATATCATTACTTATATTTGAATCAAAACTACTTTCATCAATACTTATAATATCATTCATTGATATGCTCTTTAATTTTTTATTTTAGAGAAATATAAATTATAAATTTAAAAATATTTATAAAATTCCCAAATGAATGAATTTTTCAATTATTTGAAAATTGCACACAATAATAATTTTATAAAATAAAAATGTTCAAAAATTAGATTTGTATATATATTTACTTTTACAGTAGTATTTTTGAAGGAAAATATAAAAGTAACTACGACTAATAATTTTTTGAGCGAACGAGAGTGCATGAAAAGAGCTCGCATATACATGTACTTTTTTAATATTTTATTACTGAAATCTTCACATATTATACTTTTTGGATTCGTTCATATAATTACTTTTTGTTTTTCAAGCTCACTTTTACTGAGCCAAAAAATAAAAAGTAATATACACTACAAATTATAAATAGTTAAAAACGCTCACACACTTTTCATTTTTTCATAAGTTAATATTATTTAATTTTTCTATCAATTTTATTTAAAATTTTATATTTTTGAACGTATTGAAAAAATAAAAAGTAAACGTATTACCGAAAGTGATTTTTTTAGAAACGTTTTTATTTGTGATTTTCAAGAGTTCATTCGAAATTCTAATATTACAACTCAATGTATGTTGAGTTTGAACAAACAGAAAAATTTTTCGAACCTATTTTTGAAAAATAAAACGTTTTTGTTTTTTAATATTTGTAATTATTTAATATATTCACTATTATAATTTTTCAATACATAAAATCCAATCATAATGGTAATATATTAATATAATATGTTACATGTATATATTTTTTACAAGTTGTCGTAGATAGTATCATTGAGAAGTTCATATATGCAGTAAGAACTAGGTATAAAACGTATGATTTATTGCATAAATATTATTCTTATTAATACTATCTTAAATAATCTGCCAAAAATACATTATAATTAATTACATAAAGTATTTTTTGGTAGGTATTTACAGATAATGTTATTAAGAAGTTCATATATGCAGTAAGAACTAAGTATAAAACCTATGATTTATTGCATAAATATTATTCTTATTAATACTATCTTGAATAATCTGCCAAAAATACATTATAATTAATTACATAAAGTATTTTTTGGCAGGTATTTATAGATAGTGTTATTAAGAAGTTCATATATGCAGTAAGAACTAGGTATAAAACCTATGATTTATTGCATAAATATTATTCTTATTAATACTATCTTAAATAATCTGCCAAAAATACATTATAATTAATTACATAAAGTATTTTTTGGCAGGTATTTACAGATAGTGTTATTAAGAAGTTCATATATGCAGTAAGAACTAAGTATAAAACCTATGATTTATTGCATAAATATTATTCTTATTAATACTATCTTAAATAATCTACCAAAAATATTTTTTATTGAATATTTCAAAATATCGTGAAAGTATTATTGTTAAATACATAAAAAATATCATGATAATATATTGTCATTGAATATTTTCACAAAGTAAATATATTGGAGAATTATTAATATTAAAAAACAAAAACGTTTTATTTTTCAAAAACAAGGTCGAAATTTTTTTTTGTTTTTCCAAACTCAACATACCTTGAGTTGTAATATTAAAATTTCTTATGAACTCTTGAAAATCATAAATAAAAACGTTTTCAAAAAAATCATTTTAGGTATTATATTTACTTTTCATTTTTTCATGAACACCAAAAATCTTGAAATATTAAGAAAATTCAAAGAAAAAATCAAAAATAAATTTTGTGAAAAATCATAAAAGTATGTGAGCATTTTTTAATGATATTAAAATAAGTGACAATTATACTTTTCATTTTCACAGCTCACTTTTATTGAGCTATAAAATAAAAAGTAATTATATGAGCGAATCCAAAAAGTATAATACGCGAGGATTTCAATAATAAAATATTAAAAAAGTATATGTATATACGAGCTCTTTTCATGCACTCTCGCTCGCTCAGTTAATCGATACATACATTTACTTTTATTATATGATCGTAAAATAATATCTAAAAAGTAAGTATGTATGTAAATATGATTTTGAACTTTTTATTTTATAATATTATAAATTATTATTTTGATTATAAAGTCATCATGTGTAATTGAAAATAATTAATGTATGTACTTTTATAAAATAAAATTTTATTTTCGAACATATGAAATAAAAATGTTCAAAATTAGATTTGTATATATATTTACTTTTATAATAGTATTTTTGAAGGAGAATATAAAAGTAACTACAACTAATAATTTTTTGAGCGAACGAGAGTGCATGAAAAGAGCTCGCATATACATGTACTTTTTTAATATTTTATTACTGAAATCATTGCATATTATACTTTTTGGATTCGTTCGTATAATTACTTTTTGTTTTTCAAGCTCACTTTTACTGAGCCAAAAAATAAAAAGTAATATACTCTACAAATTATAAATAGTTAAAAATGCTCACACACTTTTCATTTTTTCATAAAATAATATTATTTAATTTTTCTGTCAATTTTATTTAAAATTTTATATTTTTGAACATATTGAAAAAATAAAAAGTAAATGTATTACCTAAAGTGAATTTTTCAGAAACGTTTTTATTTATGATTTTCGAGAGTTCATACGAAATTCTAATATTACAACTCAATGTATGTTGAGTTTGAACAAACAGAAAAATTTTTCGAACCTATTTTTGAAAAATAAAACGTTTTTGTTTTTTAATATTTGTAATTATTTAATATATTCACTATTATAATTTTTCAATACATAAAATCCAATCATAATAGTAATATATTAATATAATATGTTACATGTATATATTTTTTACAAGTGGTCGCAGATAGTATCATTGAGAAGTCCATATATGCAGTAAGAATTAGGGTATAAAACCTATGATTTATTGCATAAATATTATTCTCATTAATATTATCTTAAATAATCTGCCAAAAATACATTATAATTAATTACATAAAGTATTTTTTGGCAGGTATTTACAGATAGTATCATTGAGAAGTTCATATATGCAGTAAGAACAAGGTGCAAAACCTATGATTTATTGCATAAATATTATTCTTATTAATACTATCTTAAATAATCTACCAAAAATATTTTTTATTGAATATTTCAAAATATCGTGAAAGTATTATTGTTAAATACATAAAAAATATCATGATAATATATTGTCATTGAATATTTTCACAAAGTAAATATATTAGAGAATTATTAATATTAAAAAACAAAAACGTTTTATTTTTCAAAAACAAGGTCGAAATTTTTTTTTGTTTTTCCAAACTCAACATACCTTGAGTTGTAATATTAGAATTTCTTATGAACTCTTGAAAATCATAAATAAAAATGTTTTCAAAAAAATCAAATTATGTTATATATTTACTTTTAAATTTTCAAAAAACATTAAAAATTATAAAATTTGAAGAAAATTCAAAAATAAAAAGTTAAAAATATTTACTTGAAAAAATAAAAAGTAATAAGCAAAATTCACTTTTTATAAATGGTATATATAATCACTTTTTATTTTTCAGCTCACTTTTACTGAGCCAATAATATAAAAAGTAACTATATGTACTATTTTAAAAAGTATATCCATCGACATATTTTATTAATAAATATATAAAAAGTATATATACATAGAAGCTCTTTTCATGCACTCTCGCTAGCTTTAATAATATGCTAGTTATTTTACTTTTTTTGATTAATAAAATATATCATATTAAAAAGTATATATGAATATATATATATATAATTTTTCATTTTATTTTTCATAAATAAAAATTTAGAATGTAAATTTTTAAATTTACATCCACGTATACTTTTTATATTTTTGCTCATTTTTACTGAGCTTGAAAATAAAAAGTATATGTGGATGTAAATTTAAAAAGTATAGCTATTGATTATTTCATAAAAATAAATACATAAAAGTAAATACACATAAGAGCTCTTTTTGTGAAATGAGAACAAAATTAATATATTTGTATACATAGTTATATTTTTTATACATTTTTTAATATCAGTATTAATGTGATTACAGTGACACAAAAATACTTTCCAATATTTTGTATTATTAAATGTTTATTATAGAATATATATAAAAATTTAGTGTTATTATATATGAGTATGTTTAACTGTGACAAGTGCAATTATTTTACAGAGAAAAAAAGCAATTTTGACAGACATGTAAAAAAACATCAAAAAAATAATATTTTTCCTTGTGAATATTGCAAAGCGATATACGAAATACAAAATAATTATGTGAAACATTTGAAATTGTGTCCTGGAAGAAAATCACAAATTGATAATATGAAAAAACAATTGAAAGAAAAAGAAGATTTGTTAAAAAAAAATGAAATTCTTTTGAAACGACAAAAAAAAGAAACGAAAATTATTATAAAACAAAAAGATAAAGAAAAAGATAATATTATAAAACAAAAAGATAAACAAATAGAAGATGAAAAAAAGTTTTTTATTCGTATAATTGATAGTGCAGGCATGGCATTCAAAGAAGTAATGTCACCATTAAAATTCGCAGATAATAATTTATATTATGCACCCCAAATGGTAGAATATTCTAATTTTACATTTCTGGAAGTATATTCTACACCAGATTTAGCAGTTGAGGCTATCATTGGACATTTTAATAAAGGAACTTTGCATAAATTTCTTGGTGATGAAATCGTAAATGAGTATGTCAAGAAAGATCCAAGAGATCAATCTGTTTGGAATTCTGATACTAATCGCTCAACATATCTTAATAGAGTATTAATTATTGCAAGTGAAGATGGTGAATGCATTTGGACCATTGATAAGAAAGGTATAAAAACAATACAATGTTTGATTGATCCTTTGATTAAACATATTAAGGATATGCTTGACATTTATCACAATAAATTAGGTGATTTGTTAAAATCAAAGAATCCAGATTTTGTGAAATATGAATCTCATGGTAATGCAATAACAAGAATATATGATATGATTAATGATGGTACACTTAAAGCAAATGTATTAAAATATATAAATGGATTTTTTTATCTGGATCAACAATTCACAAAAAAAACAATAGACTCATTGCCAATCACAAAAGAAATCCAAGCAAAATTTCAAAATAAAGCCATCAAAGCTATTGAAAAAATATCCAATGAATTGAATAATAATAATGATTCTGATGATTCCAATGATTCAAGTGATTCTGATATTGAAAAAGTCATTGAAAAACCGAAAATAACAAAATCTAAAAAAGTTATCATAAAAACCAAACCCAAACAAATCACAAAAGTTACATCTAAAAACAAAACTAATATCAATGATTCAGATGATAAATTGAGTGATATTGAAGAAATAATAGAAAAACCAAAATCTAAAAAAATCACAAAAATTATATCTAAAAATAATAAACATATTGATGAAGAATCAGATGATTTATTGAGCGATATAGAACCTATCACAATCAAATCAAAACAAATAAAACTAAAAAAGAATGTTATTGATTCATATGACTTGTTAAGTGATATGGAACCTGTCACAATAAAATCAAAACAAATAAAACCTAAAAAGAATGTTATTGAATCAGATGATTTATTAAGTGATATTGAACCTGTTACAATCAAATCAAAACCCAAATCAAAACCCAAAGGTAAATTAAAAAATAATATTGAAGAATCTGATGATTTGTTAAGTGATGTAGAACCTATAAAAATTAAATCAAAACAATCAAAATCTAAAAAAACAATGTCAAAATCTAAAAATAATATTGTGGAATCAGATGATTTGTTAAGTGATGTAGAACCAGTCACAATTAAATCAAAACGAATAAAACCAAAACAAAAGAATAATATTGTGGAATCAGATGATTTATTGAGTGATATTGAACCAATTACAATTAAATCAAAACCTAAGAATAATATTGTGGAATCAGATGATTTATTGAGTGATGAAGATATTGATGAAGATATTGATGAAGATTCTAAAGATACAAATGATAATTATGATGCCATTCAGAAAAAACAAAAATATTCAAACTCCAAATCAAATAAGAAACTACAAATTATTAAATCAAATGACGAGTTGAGTGATACTGAAAAAATTTCTAAAAAACAAAAATATTCAGATTCCAAATCAAAGAAGAAACCACAAATAATTGAATCAAATGGTGAGTTGAGTGATATAGAAATCAAAACAAAATCTAGAATTATTAGATCAAAACTCAAAAAGAAATTATCAAAAAAGACCAAAAAATGTTAATTATAAAGTATTGCAATAAAATACATTATAAGTATCATTGTAAAGTATATCATAAAAAATTGATATTTAAAGTTCTTCATTTTACCATTGAATATAATGGAAATTCACAAATGTCAAATAAAAAGAAAGATAAAAAAGATTTGACATTTATTGATCTCAGAGGTAATATAATAAAGCAAACTAATAAACATATGATATTTAATCACATATTGATGAGATCAGGTTTGAACGAGATATTGGATTTATTGAATGATGAAGATTATGTGATTAATATTGGATATACAGATAAGAACAATAAATTAAGTGATTTCCAGCCATTATTAACTGGATCATGTTGGATAAATCACAAGAACACAGATGATACGGCAAATCATGAATTGTTTGGAGAAACTGGATTATGTTTAAAAACAGATACTAATTGGACAATTCATAAATTAAAGATTCAAAAATACAAAAAATACAAATATTTGTACAATATCAATGTATCAGATGTTACAAATGATCAAATTTTGGGTGAAATTGTAATATCAAAAGAAAATGATAGAAACAAGAAATTATTCATTGCAATTACTGGCCCAAAAGATGATTTAATTGAAATGATGAAATTCAAACATTATCCGGATGAAGAAAATATTGCTTATTATGTTGTATCTCCAGTAAAATATCTCAAAGAAATAACACAACATACATGCACATAATTTTTTTATAGTATATCCAGTGATCAATAGAAAACTCATTCGCAGTTAAAATAGATAATAAACATAAGAAGTAATATTATGCAATAATCCATAGTATTTATTCAAGTGTTCAATGCATATAATATACTTCTTAGCAACACTATCTACAAATATCGCGAAAAGTATATCATGTAACCAATTCAAAAATTTATCGCGGTAAAAATAGATAATAAACATAAGAAGTAAAATTATGCAATAATTTGTAGTATTTATTCATGTGTTCAATGCATATAATATACTTTTTAGCAACACTATCTATAAATATCGCGAAAAGTATATCATGTAACCAATTCAAAAATTTATCGCGGTAAAAATAGATAATAGATAGTAAACATAAGAAGTAATATTATGCAATAATCTGTAGTATTTATTCATGTGTTCAATGCATATAATATACTTCTTAGCAACACTATCTATAAGTATCGCGAAAAGTATATCATGTGACCAATTCAAAAAATTATCGCGGTAAAAATAGATAATAAACATAAGAAGTAAAATTATGCAATAATCCGTAGTATTTATTCATGTGTTCAATGCATATAATATACTTCTTAGCAACACTATCTATAAATATCGCGAAAAGTATATCATGTGACCAATTCAAAAATTTATCGCGGTAAAAATAGATAATAAACATAAGAAGTAAAATTATGCAATAATTTGTAGTATTTATTCAAGTATTCAATATACTTCTTGGCAATAATATGGTAAATTTATTTCATATTTATGTGGCATAACAGATTTATTAACAATCACAACTTGTTTATATATATTTGTTATTACATCAATTTTTTCTTTTATGCAATGCAAATCAACATAATCACATATCATAATTTTAATATATTTTGGTATACATCTTATCAAATTATTTCTTTTGGCGCAACACAGCATTGTAAAGAAATTATTATGTTTTGACCTTGACATGTCATTATAATCAAAAAAATATATTAAATTATATTGTACATGATAATCATGTTTAAGATCACTTAGAAATTGCCAGAATACCATTTCATTGAATGTATGATGTTCACATGTGATTATATTTTTAATATTGGTATTATACATTAATTGAGAACACATTATTTGCATCATATCATAATGTTCAATATAATCATCTATTATTTCTATTTTTTCCAATTTATTATTCAAAGATATATTTTTACATAACATTTTTAGATCTTTTTCATTAATATCAATATTATGCAATGACAAAGTTTTCAAATATTTATTTTCTTTTACATATTTTCCAATTTCATTGATTCCTCGAAACATCATAATATTTTTTAGTTTGATGAATTCAAGATTATGATATATTTGAAAGAAATTTTCTAGATCTGTTATTGTTGGTTTATATTTATGTCTACTGGGCCAACACATAATGCTCAATTTTTTTAGTTTTTTCATTGCGTATTTATTCATGTATTTTATGACATCAAAGTTAATGTTGGAAAATATCAAATGTAGTTCTGCAATGTCTGAATATTTCAAAAAGCGAAAGAATCTATCCAAAAATAATGCATTTTTTACAATATTATTTATTATTACAAACAATCCATTGGAATAAGAATATTCAGTGTGATTATTTATGTAATTATTGGTATAATCAATCAAAAAGTATATTTTAACATATGGTTTGCACATATTAAAATTATCATATTCAATTTTGTTATTTGGTAATATACATCTAAAATTATGTTCTACCATTTATTATAAAGTAATATTATATACGATTGTTTTACAATTTACATTTCAAATTTTTTATGCTGTTATACATACTTTATCAGTAATTTTATATTTATGTGGTATAACAGATTTATCAACAGTTACTTTTTTATCATATATATTTGTTATAAGTTTAATTTTATCTTCAATACAACAAAGATCAACATAATCACATATTAAAAATTTTATATATTTTGGTATACATCTTGTCAAATTATTTCTTTTTGTGCAACATAATAGTATGAAGAAATTGTGATGTTTTGCTTGTGCTTTGATATTACATTCAAAAAAATATTTTAAATTTAATGATTGAAAATCGACAACATAATCATATTTTTCAATAGTTTCAAATTTCCAAAATTTCATTTCATTATATGCATCTTGTTCATAAATTTTTATATTTTTGATATTTATATTATGCATCAAATTTTCAAATATGATATTTGTATCATGCCCAAAAATTTTCAAATATGATATATCTGGAATTGTTTTTTCTGTGTGATTGTTTAATACCTCAATATTTTCTAATTTATTATTCAATGATATATTTTCACACAATATTTTCAGATGTTCTTCACTAAAATCATTGTGATGTAATGCTAGAGTTTTCAAATATTGATTTCCTTTGATGTATTTACAGATTTCATTCATACAGAGCTCATCAATGATAACATGTTTCAATTTTAAAGTTTCCAGATCATGATATATTTCAAAGAATTTTTGTAAATCTGTTAATTCAGGTTTGAATGTTGACCCGTAAGTCAGTGGCATGACATTAAATTTTTTTAGATCACTCATTGCATATTTGTTCATATATTTTATAACATCAGTTAGTGCAATTGTGGATATCAAATGTAATTCTATTATTTTTGAGGATCCAAGAAAATTAAAAAATTCATTTAAAAATAATTCATTGTTTTCAATACGATTTATTATCACAAACAGTCCAATTGAATCAGAATATTGTGTGTGATTATTATTGTAAATATTTGAGTAATCAATCAAAAAGTATATTTTATTGTATGATTTGCACAGATTAAAATTATCATATTCAATAACACTATTGGGCAATAAACATCTATAATTATGTTCAGTCATTTATTATAAAATAATATTATATGTATTTGTCTTATAAATCACATTTCATTTTTTTTAAGAAATCAGTTGTTGAGTAATAGACAATTAATAAGAATACCATCCAGATGCAGTCATAATTGATAATACATTCAATGCACATTTTTCTATCATATCCTTGATTTTCAATGTCATAAGCTTTAATGCATATTACACAAGCTCTTCTAACACATATGCGCAAAAATTCATATATTTATATTGACATGTTTGTTTGCACATGGAACAAAATTTATAATGATAATCTTTATTTTCTGATATTGTGTATTTACCAATGCGATGTTCAGTCATTAATATTTCATAATATTATTATTCCACATCTTTTTTATTTTATTCTCTGTCCAACCAAAATGGTTTTTTATGTTTCGACTTATCCAATTCCAATATTTGATTGTTCATGATTGACAGAACATATGGTATGATACATTGTTTGAATATTGTTTTAGGTATATATTTTTTGATTATTTTATTTTTATTATTGGAGATTAGCAATAATATTTTTAGTATTTTGCAATTTTTTTTATTTAATGATGTGTTGTAGAGTATATCATTAATAAAATACGAATTATTGAATGTTTTAAAGTTACCAAAACATTCAATACAAATGGAAATTTCTTCAATGTCATAATTTTTGAACATTTTATAATATTTGAAGCATTCATCACAACCTTTTCGTTCACATGCTTTACATACAATTGATTTATTAATTTTGCGCACATGATTACTACATATATCACACGACTCAGTATTGAATATTGGATCTTCCCACATGTAAAGTTCTCCTATTTTATGTTTTATCATTAATATTAATTATTGATGAAATTGTCTAATTATTACATTGATATTTCAATTTTTATAAATAAATTTTATTCAAAATCTTTATTTATAATGGACAAAACATATGGTATTATGAGTTTTCTGAATATTAGTTTATATATGTATTTTTTAATGTTTTTAATATGTTGTAAATTACTATAATATGGTTTATTTGATTTAGCATAGATAATATTATTTATGAAATATGAATGATTCATTGTTGTGAGACTTTCAATACATTTTACACATAATACGAAAATTGTGACTGACTCTTTTTCTCATTAAATAATCTATAACGTCCATTTTTAAAAGTTTTAACTGAAATATATTTAAAACAATCATGACAACCTTGTTTTTCACATGCATTACAATATATGTTATCATCTTCTATATATAATTATCACACATATCACAAGTAAGATTTTGATATGCATATTCTTCATACATACAATAATCTCCAATTTGGTGAAAAGTCATTAATATTTATTATTCATTAACTGTATTATAAAATATGAATGATTTATTGTTTTTATGCTGTTGATACATTCAATGCACAACCAAAATTCGCAAAATGTATCTGTTTCATTTTTAAAAACATTACTTCCAGTGTGTGTATTTGTTATTTTCCAACATTTCATACATTCATCGCACATGAATCTATTGCATAATGAACAATACAATGGACATACACATTTTTGGATAGCATTTATTGATTGGTTGCAAATGTGACATAATATATGATAGAATGGTTCAGTTTGTTTTTGTGATATATTAAAAATTCCAATATTAAATTCTGTCATGAATTGCTTATTATATGATTTATTTAATTATTATTGTGTTATTTTCAACTTTTTATACAAAAAAATTGAAATTCTAACATATTGCAAACTCCTTTAATTTGGTATTATATTAAGAATTTCTATAAATACAAACAAAATTAAGTATAATGGAGATTCAAAATATAACACATGATTTAAGAAAATTTAAAACAAATATGATCAAAAAAGACAACAAATTTCAAAAGGTCATAATTGTACCAGAAAAAATCAAACATGCAATACTTTGTGAGGTAGATTGCATACCAAATGTTCCACAAAGAAAACCAAGTCATTGTTT
>Ga0302280_1003063_pt1 | contig 12305 bp, 8 predicted proteins | sample III_Fen_E1_1_FD_198771 | JGI IMG/M metagenome (GOLD analysis project Ga0302280, IMG submission 198771) | Peat permafrost microbial communities from Stordalen Mire near Abisko, Sweden - III_Fen_E1_1 | ecosystem: Environmental > Terrestrial > Soil > Wetlands > Permafrost | place: Sweden: Abisko...
CATCTAAAACCTTTTCCTTTCCTATATAATTATTCCTACATTTAAATTGTTGCAGAGTGATAATTAACTATTTGTAAAACAAGCATTCCTTTTGTGTTTAGAATCTCTTAGAATTATCAAAAATGATGCTATCAGAAGCACTATTATATTTTTGCTGTTTAGTTCAACTGTCAATTCGCAATTTTTAGATAGGATAAAGTCAGAAGAGGTATATTACCCAAAAGTGTATTAGCAATCGTTTAATCCCAATGAGTTTTATTGGAACCGCTATGATACTGAAATAACTAAACATTGCTTATAAATATTCTAGGATGTGATTAATTTCAAAGTTGAATTTTAAACCCAAAACTATCATCCTAACCCTTAATTTTTAGAAGAGTTGAATAGAACCTCAGAATTTATTGGTTTTAATCTTCTCACAAATACTCAGATAACAGAATTATATCCTTTTAATCTTTTAGGATCAAACTAAGCATGTCATGTTATAAATCCCTTCAATTCTATTTTAAAATAATGGTTATCTTCAAGTAAATCCACTGATGTAATAACAAGTATCATCATACAAACTATAACCAGCAATAATTAAACATGCGTAAGTATAGTTTAACCTAGAAATTATTGAAAAGCTAGAAGAAATGTTAAGAGTCTCATGAGCAATAAATAGAAAAGACTTCAGTTGGTTAAAATAGCGATAAGATCAATTAAGCATAAGCTAAACATATTGACTAAAATACAGAAGAATAATTTAGCTTTATGGATTAGATATTACCAATTTTACAGCACAAAATATAATAAATTAAATGGGATGAAACAAATTAAATTATCCTGGAAAACATATTAATAATTTTCAAAAAACTTGCCAAAGATGCTTTTTCGCTCGAGTTTGAAGAGGAGTTATTAAAAAAATATAGAGAAATTACCCAATTATTGAAAGATCAATTCAACTAATAAAATTTAACGTGTATAGTCGAATCATTTTAAAAGTTTTACAAAGACATAACCCCAAAATTCGATAATTATCAATATGAAAATGAAATTCCTTATATCACTTTGTTTCTTCCACAGGAAAAATGGAATTAAACATATCCTAAATACGCTTTACCAGGCGTTCATTACTCTCATGTGCTTCATTATATCCAACATTTTCTATTGTTTAGAGCATTTATTACGCACTACTTCACCACTCTTTATGAGGTTGAATATGTTAATTTTGGAAATGAGTATAACCATCAATTTTAAGGAACCCAACTAAAATGGAAAAAAGGATAAAAGTATCACATTATAAAGAAAACATTAATTCCTTGCCAATTAGAAATAAAGGGTGAAAAAAAAGGAAGAAAAGCATTGATTGTCGAAGACAATAGAAGCTTAGTCATTGCCGAAATTTAGGGTGATTGCTTTAACTGTAAGATAGTCTTGAATTGTGACTGGAAAAATACCAACTTTGATATTAGTAAAGAAGATGGAAATCAAATCTAAATTGTAACTGACGAAGAAAAAATGTTGATATCTTTTTAAGACCAAATTCGAAGTAATACGACCATCACTAGACTCAGTGATTTAAAGTGGCAGCGTTATCAATAATAAAGTTCCTTCATTTATAAATTTGTGAAGCAGGCGACTGACGAATGATACCATTACTTAAATATGAAATATGTTGTATCCATTAATGATTTTTCCAACACGAGGATATATATCATATGACCTCAATTCGAATATATTCGGTTGGTTCAGCAGTCCTTCTGCTACTTATTTTTATTCTCTCGCAATATCTACTAAGCGCAGACTCCCCAGTAATCACTCATTATCCCCCAGCTTCGTGCATATCTGCTGGTAGCACTAAAAAATTCATTTGTGCTGTTTGCCTCAACAACATTAACATTCCTACCCTTCCAAATTATGGTTGGAAAATTGAATCGGATCAAAACTTTCGCATTGGCAAATTTAAGCAAAAAAGTTATCTGCAATGTTCTTAGTTTTTGCAGATGATTGATGGTGCGAAGATACAAGACGCAGATAAAATAACTTTGGAAAATATTCCATCCATTCAGGTAATCGGATAAGAAGCGGGATTTACAAGTACCATTGGCTGGATCAACAGTACTTCGATTCCCATTAATTTTGCTGAACTCGTACTGGTCAATATTAACAATTAAAATTCAATCAACGCATTTCAAATCAGTACTGCTAATCCAATCATTAATGCTGCGCTAATGTTTTTAGTACAAATCTTATCGCTTGTGGGCATCAGTTTTTCTGCAATTATAGTTGTGCTATATCGTAGAGAGAAGGGTTGGGTTAACCCAATGTTGAGTTTTTTGCCGGCAGCGAGCTTAATGGCAGTACTAACTATTTTCGATTCTGTAACTTATCAAAATCGTCTGCTAACTATTCCCCTCATCTGCTATTACTTGTACATAGGACATCTATTGAATCTTCCAAGTTTATCAATCTTTGTATTATGCTTCTTGATGTTACTAAATGATATAAAATTCATTGATTTACTCATCCAGACTGCTTTCCTATGCGTTCTCATCATCTATAATTCGAATGACATCAATACTAGCAAGATATACTGTTTAAGCTGTACTTTATTACTAATATTTAATAGTTTTTACCTAAGAGTCAGATGGGTTGATTTCATATCAATCCATTGCTATCTATTCGAAGCGATTCTAGTAATATTCGTGCCTATTTTAATGGAATTATAACGATTGGAAACCAGCAAAGCTAAGAATATAAAAGAAGTAAAAATTGGTGCAGTTGAGTTAGAATAAAGCTCACTACACATTCAGGAATGATTGTTGGTCCATTATAGCGAATATGATAATGAATAGATAATATCAGAAACAAATATCATTATTTTCATTTTTATTGCTGATTTAATGGTTTTTTTACGCTCTACTAATTTAATGGAATGTACTTATATTTATTATTATTTCCATAAACTAATATTTCAAAAAATATTGTATTTTATCGGAACAACAAAAATTTAAATTATGGATCGCCCTAAACTTGGAATCCACTTAACATCAAATTAAAATTATCTTTATAATGTTTCAAATAATGAGAAAAACAAAAAGACCCTCTCTCTCCAAAATTTCAGAGCAGAAAATGAGCGTGACTATGACTGACAAACTCGGAAAAAAGGAGGACAAACTTTGTAATGCATAATAAAAATAATTGTTCTCCAAACTGCCACCCATCCGCAAAAAATTAAGGAATATTTCCACTAAAATTTTAGAACCAGAACCTCGGAAATAAACTGAAACTACTCTAAGTTAATCGACTATGATGTTTCAAAGCATGTACGGGGGTCAAGATTGGCTGAAACCAAGCGATTATGTCAAAGAAATTGGGGAACTCAATCTTTTGGGGCAGCACAAAGTGGAGGAAGTTAAATCCTATAACATCAACTTGACTGATAAATTCTAAAAAAATATTTAAAAATACTCGCGGCTCAGAGAGGTGACTGAAAAATGGGTGCAAGTATTGAAAAAGGCCATGTCCTACCCAACGTCTAAAAAAGCGTCATCAGATGTAGGTCATTAATCATATAGAAATTAATTGAATAGATAAAGTTTTGGAAGATTCTTTCTCGTAAATTTGATGAACTCTAATATTAATTCAACGTAAAAAATAGTGAATACAGGACGAAAGAGCAACAACTCTCCTCAGCATAATGAAAAACGTCTTGAAGACTGAACCTATGTATCGAACGTTGCTTGAATAATTTATGTTCTTGAAAGAGGAAGTCATTCGGCTCACACCCTCCATCAAAGTAGTCCTCAACATATTTAGAAATTGCATTTACAACTTGAAGAGGTCGTTTCGGGATTTGTTATCAAACTGGAACAGTGTTCTGATATTTGCGAATCTATTAATCTGTTGAAGAAGATTTTAATTGGATTCGAGGCCATTGGAGAATAAAATAATTTATTAAAGAATAGATATTGCGTTATATATGAAAAGATAGATCAGTGCATGGCTCAAAAGTTGTTGGCCACTTCTATCTATCCTCGACAGTTGGCAAACATCTCTTCCATCAAGTAAAATTATCAAATCATTGATCAGGGCCTATCTTTTTACTCTCATTTCATAAATTCTCTTGAAACGAATCAATAAAATTAAAAACAATTGATATAGCATGCCTAGTTCACCCGTCAAGTCGTGGCCAATCTCCTTCAAGTATAAGATATAGGATATAGATATTGAGCTATTTTTAATATCTTTTTAACTCCCGAGAAGTCAACGAGTTTTCAAAACTGTTTTCTCATAAATTTGATTACAACATATATAATCAATAAAATAGTGATTCTTGGAACAAATACATGGTAGCAATTGTGTGAATTTAGTAATTGGTCAACAAGAGTATGGAACTTCATAATTTTGAACCTTGAAGCGATCAAGTCCAGACAATTCCCATATATTGTTTATAAGCAAATATTTTATTCGTTTTATATTAATAATCATTTTCTAAAACATAATAGGTTGATTCATCAGTCACACAATATTTTCCTCTAAAAACTACTCATAGCCAATGCCACTCCTTGAATTATGCTGAAGGGTTTTTGAATGTCTAAATTAAATGTATCTGGGCCTGCCTTTCCGAAAATTACAAAAGATTTGTCGTCACTTTCATTTTTATCAGTAATAACAAAATTTTTAATGCTTGATTTCAAGGCTCTTCCTTTAAAATTAAGTACGTAACTTTTGGCCCTTTCATTCCACTTGGCAGTTTTATTTACACATTTTTATATTTTTCCTTGCCACTTCTTCTCTTCATAACAATCCTAAAGATATTCAAAAGGAATAATTTCTTTTGGTAAATAAATCTCCATTTTACGTGGTCCTGCCATCCCCAAAAAATTGGTATCATAGTGAACAGTCATATAACTGTAATTTTCATTGCATTTCAGAAGAGTAAAACTACAATTTAGGAAAGTGGACTCCATTGAAGCGATTTTGATGTTAGTAAATTCTCCATTCTTGGTTTATTGCTTCAAGTAAAAGCAGTATTCCCACCTTCCTTATTTTCGAATGAGCAGAATATGTTTCATCGACTTTTCCAAGTATACATTATATTAAAGGATGCCGTCAATAGTCTTTTTGTCTCTCCTTATCAAGCATTGAATTGTCGATCCCTCGGCCAGTTATTAAAAGATACTTTGTTTACTGATGGTAATATCATTATTTGACGGCAGAACAGTAACTTTCTTTTATTTTTATTATTTGATTTGTGCTTTTTGCATTTGTTTTTTTTATTTAGGGATTTATTGTATTGTATTTTTTAAAGTTTATTATTTCTCTTATTCTTCTTAAAAACTCCATTTTTGCTGTTTTTTCTCTTTTAACTATATTTTTTAGAAGTTATTGGGAAACACTAGTTAATTAGTTGAATTCTAAATAATACTCACTAAATTATCCTCATTGTCACTGCTCCAATCAATCAAGTTTAATTTTTCAGTGCTTTAAAATAGGATATTTTGTTGAACTGTTGTTTTTTATTAAACAATTGGCAACTTCTTTTAATCTTCCTCTTCGACAATATCACTTACATCTTCTTCTTAAAAATTGATAATAAAATTAGCCTTTTTGGGAATATCACATTTCATTAAAGTTGGCGCAGGATTAGTCACTTCTTTCTCTGCAGCTTTAAACTTGCTTTTTACGAAAGAAATATTCTCCACCTTAATATTTTATTGCAGTTAATTACCTTCGGTCTTGATCATATATTTAGGATGCCGATTCTTCTTTCGTGCATTTCGAGTAATCTTCGCTTAGGTATTATCTATCGGTTGAAATGGAGTTTTATCCTAAGACTGAGTGGGAATATATTAATCGAAGGAATCTTAGTTTTGGAAGAGAAGGTTGGGAATAAATTTGTTAGAATTTTTGATATTCATTCTATTCTATTTCTATATTAATTATAAGAGTACTTTAGCTAAAAAAACATTATCTGAGCAGTCTTATTTTATCGGTAATTTGACTCAATGGCATTGATCTTATTAATTAAGATTATGATGCAGCGAAAACCCTCATAAATAGTTATGAAAAATAAATACTCATTAAAGATGAATCTTTGAATCAAGTCTATAAATAAATGATGTTGAATTCAGTTAAAAGTACATTGTCAAACGTCAAAAGATAGTTATTTAAAAACTATTTATGACCATAATGAATATATAATGTTTATTAAACCTCTTCAGTTTCCCTATTCTTTACAGTTCATTGATAATCTTTATTGCCATTTAAGCAAAACTTGCAAATGCAAACAGATTATTTTATCGTTGATATAATATTTTGATGTTATAAGCAAAGGCTATCATAAAGCCCTTAATGGGTTTAACGATAGCTGCTACCATGCTAATTATAGGAGCTATCATCACGATAGGTATTGGCGGATATATTGGAATTGGATCGTCTACTGCTTCAACTATTCTCTGCAACAGTTATCTTATACTTAAATACAATTTTTTCGCAAGCCAAATTTACCTAACTACCTTCATTACAGCAATCATAAGCGCGATATTATCACTGATGCAATGTGTCTTTACAATTTGTTTCTTTATAAGATGCCGATAAATAGAATCTAATAACTCTTCCTAGTCATTTAATCTCTCATCATTGCAAGTAAATAGGCATTACATCTTTTGCAGTCTGTCAATCCTAGGCCTGATAATCACAGCTGGATATTATGCTGGAATGTTCATTGAAAAGGGAATATGCTTGAATACATTTTATTTGAATATATTGGTTATTCTGATTCTAAGTTCTGCTGCAATGCTATTGCTGTTAATTTGCCTGATTATACTTATTCAATATGCAATTCGGAGGCCAATTCTCGAGGGAGAAAATACTGAAGGAGATAATAATAAGATGAACCCTCACTAACTGAAAGCTAGTTAAAAGAACAATGTATTTTAGATGTAAGGAGGTAGCGAAATGTACAAAACAGTCAAACGATAAAATCGTTAGAACTTTTCAAACAGCGATAAAAATTAGCCTCTTCTTTATTAGAATAGTCCTATCCCCATTCACCAATATAATAATGATATCACATTTAATAAAGCACTTAAGACCCAGCAAATGGGAGAATCTTTCGTTGAATCTAATCGTCATGAAGGGATCACTAGTTATAATAACAGAAATCGGCCCTTTTCGCCAGAGAGATTTCAAGCGCAGTACAAGAAATCAAAGCTGCATGAAATAATTGAAAAAAAGAAAAAGAAATTTAGATAGATAAATCCTTTTAAAAAATAGTTTGATCCAAATGATATAACGCACTAGGATGACGGCTTATTGAATGAAAAACCTAAGATAAATGGTATATAAAAATCAAATAAACAGTTGCTATAAGAATCCAAAAAGCCTCTCAGGAAAGCCCCACATATCTCCTCACTCTACGCTGCGATGGAAGAGTAAAAAAGGAAAGTTTAATATTAGCAGTTAGGGGACATATAAAGAAAGAATAAATTGAATAGAATCAAACAGTAAAAATAGCAACAGCTAGTGACTAACGATGACGAATAACCCAAGAAATCAGACTAAGTAAACTAAAATATAGCAAGCAACTTGAATATTAAAGAAAAAATGGAAAACAACTAAGAGGAACAGGTATTTTTCCACAAACCTAAGATAGATGGGGTGATAGACACATCTCGCAAGAAAAAACCACTCTTTGACGAAGAAGTAGAATAACCAAGTCCAATCCTATTCCTTTAAGACGAGAAGAATGACGAGGATGTAGTTGTGGTTATAAATAAGCTTCGGGAGAATAAGATATTGCGCAAATCATAAATGAATAAACCAATTGTCAAGCAAGCGCACCATCATATGTCCAACACAGTTAAGACCAAAACCAAGGAGCAACTGCAGTTATAGTTTCTGAAAAGAAAGTTCCAACAGCAATAAGATTAGCCAGAACCAGTTTCATAAATAATTGCGGAAGAGCAATAAGTGCTTGAAGAGGATGTTTAAGTAGTCGAAGATAATAATAAATGATATTTTTATTCAATTTATTTATTTATTTGCTTATTGATTGATTGATGGGGACAAGAGCCAGTAAATAGGAGGTTAAATCTCCTCATTTCTTCTTTGGAGAGGTTGGTAATCGCACTGAATTCAACAAAGAACTTGTTGTTGTTTATAAGAAAATGGTAAGGGAGGATGAGTTCGATGACTGGGAAAGACTACATGAACAGGCGGTTCGCATGAACAAAGATTCACTCTTGGTGGCTGAATCCTACGAAAAAGAGCGTATTAAAAAATATTTAGCCTGTTGTGAGTGTCCTGCAGACTTCGAGATGTCCGTAACCCAACCGTTATTTAGATCACGTACTAAAGGTTCGATAATCTTTATAAAGCAGAACTTGCCAAACGATAAACTCAAAAAAACTTTTATAAAGAAGCTGAACTCTTCTTAATTCTTTACGATTTGCTAGTTGGTGCGAAAGAGTTCCAAACACGTGGCATAAAGTTGGGAGATGTTCGTCCTTCACAGATGGTTATTACTAACTCTACAAAGCGAATTAAGATGATAAACACTGCGAGTTTTCCTTGGGAAATATGTTCAATTGATAAGATACTGGACAAATACGATAATAAAACAAAGTTCTATCTTTCTCCTGAGGAAATAGAATATATAAACACTCCAGTTCGCAATGTCAAACTTCCCAACCCCAAAACTGAAGCTTTCAGTCTCGGATTAACCATCTTATAAGCTGCTCTGCTTTAAAATTCGGAAGACCTTTATCTTGTCAACCCAAGGAAAATCGATTTGCAGGAGCTATATAGAAGATTGTCACGACTATCAACAAAATATCCTTTGCTAAAAGTATATCTTGATCTGCTACTAAAGGTGATTCCTTAGGACCGATATTCTAGTGGATAGCTTTGGGCTGTTTTAAAGACCTACTCCGAAAAAATAACTGATACTCAAAAATTTGCAAGAAACGAGTCCACATAAAACAGCAATTTACAAAATTTTAGAAGAGGCGGAAAGTGAAATTGATTTTTGTAAATCTCCTGAAAAACCATATCTTATTGATGAAATTATTATCAATACTAAATTATTTTGAAAATACTATCAGTTTGAAGAGTAGTATATGAATAGATAACGATATATATTATCCAAACCAACAAAGAATATCATTTTTTATTGACTTAGTTCAACTTCCCGAGAATTTATCTCACCGTTGAAACATTTTTTTTGAAGTTGGCAGACAGTCTTTCGAGGAGAACCTCATCTTCCTTTAATTAGGCGAGAAAATCAGAGTGAAATGAGATCGTGTTTTGGACTTTATTGGCCCAGTCTTACATTTAGATATACTTGCTGTTACTGCCGTGAATCTTATCAATGATAGCGGGTAGATTATTAGCACATTTAAGTCCGCTGAATTGAGTAAATAAATTTTAAATGTCTTCTTTACTACGATCTTCCTTTGACGAAGGCACACTGGGAGTAAGTTTCTTTTACCCCAAAAGTACTTAGAGTTGATGTTCCAATTTTGATATCTCAGGATAACTAAACCCTTAAAGCAGACTAATTCTCTTCTAAATGTCAGTCAGATCAATCTTCATTTTTAGCTGTACACTGCTTAGTTTTGTTTGTTCTTACTCCTTTACCTTTTACAGACTCAACTCTGTGAGGGGGACTAAAGCCTATTCCTTTAACACTTTTACTTCTCTTATCAACTTCACTATTTCCTCTTTATCTTCATCGGCCAGTTTTTCATTATTCAAAATATCCTATAATTCATGGAGGAGTTAATCAGGATCAGCACTATCGTATGATGGCTCGTGATGATAGAAGTAGTTCGATCTGGCTTATTTATATGAGGGAAGTTCGACATTAATATTTTCAGAAGCTATAGGGATGGATATTTGAGACTCCTCCTTTCTTGATGTTTTGCTGGTCGTAAAGGCATCCTCCGTAACTTCGATCTCATAGTATTCTCCTCTCTTGATAACTCGTTCCACTTGTTTCATATATATAAGTGTAAAAAATAAATATCAATTAAATATCAATTCACTTAAAATCTTCATTTTTTATGCTCAGGTACACTCTATGATCGGCAGGCTTTTTTCTTCTTTTTTATTGTATACATATGGTCTCTGAGTGAATCTTCCAATTAATTTTATCTTCTCTTGATATGTTCGTTCTCTAAGCTGATTTTTGCCTCCAACATTCGAATTATACTCATCTCCTATTACTTTTCTTTTATGCATTTTAATTCTATTTGCTCCAGTTTTCTATTTTCCCTATCAAAAAGACTGATTCGTTCATTTTGTGACCGAATCTTTTCCTTAGTCATTTTTTACATTTAAATTTCCTCTTCTTTGCATTTTTTACTCAGTTGGCTAACTCTTTATTTTTTGTTCATCAAAATAGTTGATAGTTGGCTCACCTTATCTTCCAACTTCCGTAATGTTTTAGCTAAAGATTTTTCCTCTCTTTCATAATTTTAAATATCCTATTCAGTAAAATAATCCTTATTCTTCAAATCCATATTCAATTGTTTCAAATTCCTAAACTAAAGTTTTTACCGTATCTATTTGTTTTATTTAAGCTTTGCTTCAATCAGTCTCCTCATTTGATGAGAAATTTGCAGCTTCTCAACTCCAATATGTTCAATTTTTGTATTATCATCCAACATTTTTAAGATGGCCCTTGCACCATTATCATCCAGTAAATTTTAGGATATATCAAGGACCTTTAATTTTTTGTTCTTTGCCACTCCCTCAAAAATCTTTATTAGGATCTTTTCATCTAGGCAACAAAATTTTATGCGAAATTCTTCAAGATTTTTATTGTGTGAAAAGCAATCTATAATTTTATTGAGGAGTTCAGTTTCACAATTAACACTATTTTAATTGGCATCGAATCTTTTAAGGTATTTATTGAGTTATAATCCCTCGAAGACAGACATAAAAGTTTTAATTTGGCAGTTGTTGAGAGAAATCCACTCAAGGGAAGAGTTAGTTGATAACTTTTAACCGATTTTGCCAAACCAATGATGGGAAAAATCATTGTTATCAAGGTGGAGGGTTATCAGCGATTTGCTCTCTTCGATTCTCTATAAAAAGTCATAGAGACATTCAGAATTCATATTGGTTTATCGCAAATCTAACTATTTTATTGTGGTTGCTCGTAGATTGGGAAGATTTTTATAAAACTCAGTTCCGAGTGGATTACACGAAATGTTCAAGTGAGTGAGACCAGATCTCAGCAAAGTATAAAAGCTTTCACTGAGTTTGACTCCACTGATGTAATTGCTTGATATAGATAAAGATTTAAGAGGTGTTATCTTCCTAGTTGCAACACCTTTACAGATAAACTAAAATCCTTATCTTTTGAGCTGCAAATTGTTCAGTTTCAGAGTTTAAATTGATTAATTATTGGTTGTAAAATCTTCCAAAATGCTTGTTTCCTCTCCAAATCTATTTAAAGCTTGAGATGTATTGTTGCTCAAATCAAGTTTAATGAGTTGCTTTCTTTCAGAAACTGTTTTTAATATATTTTGCATTTAATCTCCACTGAATCCGCTGTTGCACAGAGTCAGGCCTAAAAGTTTGGAATCTTATTCTAAGAGTTTCTTTATGGTTTAAACTTTATGCTCCTTTAAATACTAGCCAGGGTAACTTAAGTCCAGCTCTGAGATATGCCCCTCCCATGAAATAAACCATTTAAAGAAATATGATAAGGTCTTTGGTCCCATCGCCATTTGACTAATTGACAATATCTTGTTGTTTTTTATTCGAATGAATAAGCTTTTAATGAACACTTCATATCTCTGCTCACTGCATTTCGTTTAACTTTCCTAGCTTTTAATTTAAAACAATTTAATCAAAAAATTGGTTGGTACTCCCATTTGATTAAGTTATTGTTCGTAATTTTTTTACATAATTTTGAAACTCTTTGCTTTTGATTTTATCATATCGATATCGAAGTTATTGGATGGTTATAGTTTCGCCAATAGAGTCGAAGAAATCATTTTATTGTGCGATTGTTTGGAGAATATCATGGGCAGCCCTAACTTGGTTGTTAAGTGGTACTCCATATCGTTATTAGTGGTGTTAACACGAAAGGATTTAACTCTGAATTTACTCTCCGAAGCAGCTTTTTGAAGTTTTTAGAAGGATGTCGATATAGTCTTATGGTAAATAGGAGAGTTTTATATCATATTAGTTATATTAAAATTATTCTTAACATTCATCATAAAGCAATGATCCCGAGAAATAAATCTGTTTTCCAGAAAAGGACACAATATTAATATCAATGGATGGATAATAGTTTATAAACA
>Ga0302280_1003064_pt1 | contig 12303 bp, 11 predicted proteins | sample III_Fen_E1_1_FD_198771 | JGI IMG/M metagenome (GOLD analysis project Ga0302280, IMG submission 198771) | Peat permafrost microbial communities from Stordalen Mire near Abisko, Sweden - III_Fen_E1_1 | ecosystem: Environmental > Terrestrial > Soil > Wetlands > Permafrost | place: Sweden: Abisko...
TTCACGCGATTTTACCAATAAAATATCAGGGAATGTTTTTTTTAGCACCTGAACTGATTCGTTTAATGAATGATTATCCACCACCATAATTTTAAAATCGGGGTAGGATAATTTAAGCAATGAGTTCACACAATTAATCGTGTCTGCATACTTCATCCAGTTTAAAACAATTATTAATACAGAAGGGGCTGATTTAGTTGGCCTTTCCAAGCAAGTTGCGGATTAAATAGTGAATCAGTTTTTTTCTGTTGTTTTTTACTTCATGTAGTTCGCGGTTCAAATTGATATAGTTTTTATTAAAAAAATCTAAGTGTTTTGTTTGAATATAACTTAGCAATTGCTGATGTTTGTTTATGGCATCAACATTGGTTGATTGTTTCTTTATTCGGTACTTAAAAGCTGCTATATCCACCTTTTCAAACTTCCAGTTCTGCTTCATTGCATGTACCCAAAACTCCCAGTCTTCATAGCCCTCTATCATCTTCTCATCAAACCCGCCACATTGCTCCCAAACAGCTTTTCTGACAAGTGTTGTAATATTTATTCCATTTAAATACAACTGAGAATATTCGTTAAAGTGTTTTAACTCAATACCGCTTTTCTCTCCAAAATATTCACAATTACCATATACCACACCTGTTTTAACGTCTTTGCTTATTAACTCAAATGCTTTATCAATAAATTCAACATTTAAAATATCATCTGCATCAAGAGGAATGAACAATGGCGCTGAAGCAGCCCTTATTCCGGCATTACGGGCCGCCGACATTTTTTTATTCTCTTGATTAATAATTATAAGTGGGTACTTATTTTGTAAATCTGCAATTATATCTATGGTGCGTTTATCGGTTGACCCATCATTTATTATAATTACCTCCAATTGCAATTTACCGGTATATTCAAAAATAATCCTAACAGCATCTTCTATAAAAGTACCATCATTATAACAGGGAATTATAATAGAAATGTCAGGTTTTTTCATTGATTCAAAATAGGTTTATACCAAACCAGCATAGGTTTTAGAATTTATTTTTAAAGCCTCATCCCTAACCCTTCTCCAAAGGAGAAGGGAAATAAAGGTTTTCCATAACCTATGCTGGTTTGGTACAACCAATTCAAGCTTCGGTTATTAATTCCTTTATTTTTTTTTCATAAATAGTATTTGAAAAATTAGCGATAACAAAATCACGATTGCGCTTCCCTAATTCACTCAACAAGGTTTTATTCAAATATAATTTCTCAATCAACTGAAAACATTTTTGCTCCTCTCCCACCCCAAACAACCATTCAATATTGTGTTCTCCCAATGCTTCTTTGTTTTGCGAAATATCGGTAGCTATAACAGGTAAACCCGCTGCCATATATTCCAGCAAAGCATTGGAAAGACCTTCGCTTTTTGTGGACAAAATACCGACTTGCATGATACTAAGCATACCGGCAATATCTGACACATTGCCTGAAAACAGAACATAATCTTGCAGACCTAAATCAAAAGCTAATGCTTTACTCTTCAAATAAATGTTACTTCCATTATCTCTTCCAACAAAATACAACTTAATAATTGCTTCGGGATACTTCGTCACAAATAATTTTAAAGCTTTAAGAACGGTAGCAGGATCTTTTTCTTCAAAAAAATTGGCTACCATAATCAAGTTAAAATCCGTTGAATTAAAATCATGATGTACTTGCAGTAAATCTTCATTAAAGGTATTATGAATAATTTTTACTGAAGCAGTATTCTTTATTGAATGACGCCTTATTATATTTTCCTTACAAGCCAAACTATTGGCAATGTATATAGGTTGGGTTCTGACAGCAAACTTTTCAAAAAAACCTGTGTTTTTTCTTGTGTCTATTCCCCATTGATGCCAGAAATATTTTTTCACGCCCAGCGCTTTCCATACCAATGCCATTAATAAATTACATTGTTCTGTACCTGAAAATATGTACTTAAACCGATAGGGGTTTAAAAAGTGAATCAACTTGATAAGCTGAACCGCTTTTTGAGAATATGATAAATTCAAAAAATCATTTAACGGAAAATGAAGTGTTTGAAACCCTTCATTTTCCAGTTTTTTACGAAATTCGTCATTTCTCCCGAAAGCTAAAAAATAAACAGTATAATCGGTACAGTGCTTTATGGCTTTGGCAGTATATAAGCTGTGAATTTCAGCACCACCAAAGGTATAAGAAGGAATGCATATTAAAATAGTATTGGAAATCTGTTTTGTCATTCACCATTCATTAGCGTTTCAAAGCTACTCATTTATAAAATTTAATACTCCTTTATTTAATACTGTTTCGTACAATTCTACATATTTTGATTTACACTCCTTCATCGAAAACTTGTTAAATGCCAGGCAAGCAGTTTCCGAAGCTTTAAGATACAGTTCTTTATCAATCATCAACTTTTCCATGGCCTTAATCAACTCATTATAATCAGATTGTTTTAATGACTCTGCATCCAGCAATATACCCGCAAAGTCACCTTCATAAGCAAGCATTTCCTGTATCTCTCCAACCCTGGTGGCTATTACAGGTTTGCCCAAAGCCAAATATTCAATAATAGAATAAGGAGTGCTTTCTCCTTCAAAATAAGTAGGCAATACACATACATCCGATTGTTGAATGTAATAAGCGGGTGCAGTTGAATAGTCGGTAAATACTATAGACGGATTGATATTGTAATTTGCTTTCAACTCTTTAACTATACCTTCTATGGGAGCCACGCATATTAATTTTGTTGCCTGATAGCTTTTATTTAGCTGTATAAATGCCTCCACCAGTTCCTTCCAACCTTTAGCAGCAGTTGCTCTCGCAACCATACAAAAAGTAAATACATGTTGCGCGTCTCTTTTATTTTCAAAAATATAATCCGGAGTTTCATATCCCAAACTAATTTTTTGCTGCAATTTAGGTTTTATATTCAATTCATTTAATATGTTTATGTTAACGTCTGCAACATACGTTAACGCATCACATCCTTCGACTATCTTTTTTACTTTCAAAAAATAATTTTCCCGATCGGTTTCGTTCATGCTTTTATAAACATTATGGTTATAATCCCCATGCATGGTTACAATCTTTTTAAATTGATTATTATTAAATGCCGTATCGCAATAATAATCGGAAGAATAATAATGTGAATGAACAATTTTAATATTCTTCTCTTTTAATGTGTTTAATATATTTTTCTGTTGATATGCATTTATCAGCTTGGTGTACATTCCTTTTACTCCAAATAAAAAAAATAAAGCATTTATTTTCCAATATATCTGTTCACGAAATTTTGATACGCGCGAAAAACGATTAATTATTTTAAATCCTGCATCAGTAAATAAATTTTTAAATTTTGTGTCACTCTTATCTGGATAAATATCCATTATATAAATATCACATTCATCCATTAACGCTTTACCTAAACGAAGCACAAAGAGTTCTGCTCCGCCAACATTAAAATCGTTGATGACAAATAAGAGACCAGTTTTTTTATTCATTAACTTAAATCTATATAATCATTTAATAATATACTTTTAAAAATGTACTATAAGCAGCTAACAAAAAAGGAATAAATAAAACCAGTGATAATAACAACCACTTATACCTACTATTAAAAATTAAACTTAAAATATAAGCCGATGAAATAATTAAAAAAGGGTACGCCATAAAAAATTCTCGATGTTCGTCATCACCCAAATAAATAGGAAAAAGTGCGAGTAAAAAGAAAGGAACAAATGTAATTATAAATACGACTGAATAATTGCGATGGTACTTAAACAAAATATATAGCGCACCAAAAAGTCCTACACATTTAAGAAGCATATCAATAAATAAGTCGATAAAAACAAATATTCCATTCAAGGGAAATGGTAAAGACACTAAAGGGTAATACACATTTTCAGATAAAAAACTGCGAAGTGTTCTTATTTTATTAAATAAATAATAATCCCATGGTCTGTTTTTTTTTAGCTCTGTTATAAATTTATGTAGTAATCTTGTTGCATTTGCATCTGCAACATATCTTTCTTCAAGCCCAAAATTGTTATTATTTGCCAGTTGAACACACTCTCGCACTTTAAGTAATGAATCAATCGTCAGCCCTCCGTTAAACGTACGTGACGGAAAAATGCTGTTTTTCATCATTGCCTTAGGGTTATTACTTTCTAACCACCCTCTTTCAGAATCTCTAACCCATTGCTCCCAATGAAACCCAAAAGTTTTTATAAAAACGGCAGATGCGGTTGTAGACTTTAAATTACATTGATTACTATTTACACTAGATTCAAGTGGTAAAAAATTATTTATTTTATAATAATTCCGGGTTGCCCACACACCATCAATTAATAAAAACGGTAATAAAAAAAATATCACATGTTTAAAACTTGTAACTTTCTTAAATACATACCAAACAATAAGCATTATTGTAACGATAAAAATCATAATCATAAATGCTCTTAAAAAAATCAACCACGTCATGAATAAACCTGAAAAAAGAAAAAATGAATTTTTTTTTGTTTCAATGGCTTGATGAAAAAAGTAAAGTGAAAAAATTAAAAATGAAGTAGCTAAGCTTTCTGTTACCAATATACTATTATACATTGGCATATAAAACCCAAAAGCTGTGAGGAAGTAAACAAAATAAAAGACTTTATTATTTTTAAATATATTTTTAGCCAACCAAGCTAAATAGTAAGCAGCAATTCCTGACAAAACTATTTGGATAATAACAAGGCTATTCATCGTTATTATTTTGTTCGTGAAAATCCTGATGGGAACGTATAAAAAAGCAAAACCAGGCATTCTAAACGTATAATCATAAACGTTACCTGTTTTTACACAATAATCACCTATAACAAAAATGTTTTCACTAAAAGCCATATAGGTCACATCATCACCATTCACAATCATGTTTAAATAAGGTAAATGACTGTTACTTGATAAAAAAATAAAAATAAAATATGCTATTTTAATGCATATGGCTACACTTATTAAAATTAATGGTTGTAACTTCCAATTATCAAATCTTTGAAAAATATTATACATTATTCTACAACTATCTTAATTGTTAATTTTAAAAATCCCGTCACTATTAATCATTATTCTACTTTTCATGTCCTCAGAGGTAGCGAAACAAATTTTCTCTTTCCCTTCCCAAGGAGCTTTTGTCCCGTCATGTCTATATTTACTTGATTTGAAGTTCATAAAATGAATATACATAAAAGTACGCTTACCATCTCTGTTATTTGTTATTATCCCGTCTTTATAATACCATGTATCAGGCTGATCGCTATCAATTGTCCCGTCAATCCAAGGAATTGGTGTAAACGGAGTGGTATATTGTTCTTTCAAATAAAATTTTGCACCAGTTAATTCATACCACCATTTAACGAGTTTATAATTTGCAAATTGCTTTTTATTCATATTATTACAATATGCTCGCATCAACATCTCTTCACCTATTCCAACACAAAGAGGAGATTCTAATTTTTCTTTCCAACCTCCAATTTGTTTATACATATTTCTGTTGTAATCGGTATTTCGAAACAACGCAAAATGGTCGCTAATAATTTTTTCATGAGTTGATAATACATCGTATTTTGATAAGATTTTATCAGTGTAAAAACTCCGAATATCTCCAAAAAACAAGTCCAAATCAGCATATCCATAAAAATCTGAATCTTTAATATCATGATAATGAATAGTTGCAAGCAAAGGTCTCAAATCACAGAGTTTATAGGTGTTTTCTGGATTAAAAGATACGTTGATCTTTTCACGTGCTAACTGAACATATTCATTAAATGAAATTTTGTTGAAAACAATGTTGGGGGCTTCAAATGTAGAATAGTCACAATCTGTATAAAAAATAAATTTTATACTAGAATTGCATTTCAAAGTTTCGAAATATAATGGTGCCCACTCCGGAAATTTGCCAAAATAAAAACAGATTATCGTCATTGACTTCATTAACGCTATTGTTTAACCTTAATTATATTTTGTTTTATAAGCCGTAAAATATTCTTTATAACATATACATCAAATGGATAAATGAGAAAAGAACTTGTGAAGAGATTTAATGCATCTTTTTGATTCCCAACCCAAACTGAATTTTCAGCTTGCTTCTTATAACGTTGACTAATAAATTTTCGAATTGCCCAATAGTCGTGTATTTCAATAAAATCTATTTCCCCGCGCAATCGTTGCAAATGGGCTTCTACTATTATTTGCAATCCGTTTTGTTCAATAAAATCCTTTTTTCTGGTATATTTATTTATTCCATTTTGTCGGTAGTAATATCCTATTTCTTTGATATTTTCAACTTTAGTGATTTCACATATTCTAAAAATCCAATCCAAATCGGCGTATCCTTTTCTATCAAAAATTGGTCTGAATAGTCCGACTCTATCAACTAATTCTTTCTTAACCAAAATACTTGCATATAAAAGAGGCGGCACCTCTTTTTTCATTACTTGTTTTATCGTAGCATCCGTTAAAGGTAAGCAGCTGCAAGAAATAACGTTTAAATTTTCATCTGTTATTACGTAATTAGTACCTATAATCCCAAGTTCTGAATCTTTGTCAAATTTAGCCATTAATTGATCCAAACGGTTAATGGTACTTATATCATCCGCATCTTGAATCGCAATATATTTTCCCCTACATTTTTCAAACAAAAAATTGGTCGTTTTGAGATTGCCAATATTTTTTTTGTTTTCAAAAAATGTAATTCTCTTGTCTTTAACAGCGTATAATTTAATAATGTCCAAAGTTTCGTCAGTAGAGCCATCATCGCAAATGAGCAATTCAAAATTAGTCTGCGTTTGATTCAAAATACTCTCTATTGCTTCTCCTATATATTTAGAAGCATTGTAAGCAGGCATTATAACAGAAATTAAAGGCAATGTATATTATTTTAAATTAATGATAAATCTGTCTTTTGAAATTTTTTGTACTGAGAACCCTTCCATTCTGCCTTTTATATAATCTTCTCTCACATTCAGAACTAAAGTTTTGTTTATTCTTTTTAAGCTATCCGTGTCAATTTTATTAGAACTCCATGAATAAAAATATTGTCCCCATTGGTTATAAAAATAGTGATCGGAGTATAGCTCTTTCAATTGAGTTGTATTTTTCCTGTTAGAATACATATTTCCAAAGTCTAACGCATACAATTGGGAGCGGCAGCTATACGAATATATTGTTAATTGGTCATTGGGGGACTCTGCTTTTTGATATCCTGAAAATTTAAGTTCGCTTTTTGAATAATATACTTTTTCAACAACCGTAAATGAATAAACCAGAGCAATTAAAACACATATACTTATTACAACTTCACTTTTTATTTCAAGTATATCGAAAGACAAGAAAACACTAAAGACAACCATAGCATATGCTGAAACAAAATAATGTGAATCATAATGTTTAAAAACTATGAGGACAATAGAAATTTGATACAAAAATAATATCAAAAGGAGTTTGAAATTATTTGAGGAAAGTTTAGAAGGTTTTAGAATTCCGAATAGTATTGCAACTAAAGAACATAAAATCGATACGAATATTAAAGTATCTGTTTGTATAAATTGAAAAAATGTTTCTTTAAAATTATTAATATTTATTATTTCTTCATTACCGGTGCCATATTGTCCTGAATGAAAAAATAAATTTTTAATCCAGTTAAAAAGCTTGCCATAATGCTGATATATTGGAAGTGTAAATAACAAAAAAGAAGCTGCCAAAAATACGCCCATTCCGATAATATCTTTCCACTTTTTTATAAATAATATCATGACTATTATATAAGGAATTGCCGTTAATTTAATAGCAATAAACAATCCAACCAAAAAGGAGATAACAATGCTATTTAATTTAAGTATAAGTAATGAAACAGCAGAATCTTTTTTTGTATAACTCAAATTTACATTTCCCATGTCTTTTCCTAAATACCCTAGGTGAATGAGTAGTATTAAAAATATAATACTCACAGGTAACAAAATAGCTTCCGGGCTTAATGAATAAAAACACAACAGCATAATTGACTGTGAAAAAAAAGGAATCAATTGAAAGAATAAAGCCCAACTTAAACTCTTGAAAACACGATACACATAAACACCCAGTAAAAAAAATAACAAACAATTTATTATGTTCAGGGTATTGACAATATAACTTAAATATACATTGGGATTTAGCAATACATCTTTTAATAAATTCAGTTGTGTATGCCTGAAAAAATAAATTAATTTGATTAATATGGAAGTAATTATTATAACCGGAGTTCCGGGATTATCGTAATGCCCAACTTCTCCATAATAATAAGCAAGATTTAGTCCATTAAACAGGTAGATATAGCTCGGATCATAGTAAAATTGGTTGTTTCTAAATAAAAACGTTACACAAAAGAGGACTATTGGTAGAATTAACAGCGCTAAATTTTTTTTCATGTATTAGTTGATTCCAAATCAATGAATATAATTTCAATAGCTTCTATAATGTATTCGGAAGCAATGTATTGAAAATCTTTATTCATTTAAAAATGTTATATTTTAATATACAGTATAAAGCTCTAAACCTATTTTTCCAGCCTATTTTTTGCCATCCATATAGGTTCTTCCATAATACGAAATACCTACCTTATATATTCTTATACCAATAATTCGTGAAATTTTAGCAGTTATTTCGGGTTCAAAACCAAATCGATTTTCTTTCAATTGTATGGCTCTGATAATATCGCCTCTGAACATTTTATAACACGTTTCCATGTCTGTTAAATTCAGGTTGGTAAACATATTTGAAAGGGTCGTTAAAAATTTATTGCCCAATGTATGCCAAAAAAACAAGATACGATGAGGTTTCCCTCCCATAAATCGGGAGCCATAAACAACATCGGCGTGACTAGTAAGTATTGGTCTGAGCAGTATATTATATTCCTCTGGGTCGTATTCCAAATCAGCATCTTGAATAATAAGATAATCACCTGTTGATTTTCTTATGCCGGTATGCAGCACAGCTCCCTTGCCCAAATTGTGTTGATGCTTATAATAAATGATGTTCAACTCTTTATTGGCATCTATGTAATTGTGTATCGCGGCTTCTGTGTTGTCAGTTGAACAATCATTCACAATAATAATTTCCTTTTGCAAATTATCAGAAAGTTGAACAGCCTTTACCTTATTTAAAATAAAGTGTATTGTTTTAGCTTCATTAAACGACGGAATCACTATTGAAAGCACTTTATTACTCATCCTATTTTATTTTTACCAAAAATAGGGTTTTATATTGTTCCTACTAGAAACCATCTCAAAAATATATTACTTTCACTATGTCTATTTTTCAAGCATTAACCCTATTTGCCATAAACAATAACATCACCTTTCTGATGCACAATATGAAACTTATTTTTCATTAATCCTTTCATATCATCTGTATATAAAACAATGCAATCATAATTGTTAAGGGTTTGTTCAATTAATTTCGTTTGCGGTAAACATGATAGTTTAACATTTTTGTTTTGACTTAAAATAAAATAGTTAAAGTTTACAAATTCAAAACTACTGCTATCGCTTTCAAAATATATTTGCTTGTATTTATTCTTTAATATGGCTTGAGAAAGAATGCTGCTATCATAATCATTCTGCAAAGCAGCAAAGGGATGCGATTTTTTGAATATATACACCTGTGTTATAATAACAAGTGTACCTATTGCATATATTACACTTATACTGACATTTTTCTTAGACAATAAATAACTTAGCACTACCGCAATGCCCAGTGCGAGTGGAATGATTAAATAACTCCAGGTTCTAATCCCCGGAATTACTTTCTGAAATAACATAAAAAATAGTGGGAGGGCAAAAAATAACATCGAAAAAATCAGCATTGACCTGATTTTATAGTCTGAACTTATTTTATACAATACTAATAAGGTTAACATAAAAGCAATAATAAAATACCGACTTCTGATACCAATGAGTTTATCATAAATATCGCATCCATGATTTAAAACATATACAAAAACTTCTTTAAAATTTAACTTTCTGGTAAATTCATTATTAATAATTGCATCAAGCCCATTGTAATAAATTATAGGCGAATAGAGCATTATTGTAATAATGGCAATAAAAAAATGGTACGCCACTAATTGTTTAAGTATATTTTTTTGAGAATAAAACAAGTACAACAAATAGAGTACAAAAGAAGCAGAAACAAATAAAAAAATGGGAATAGTATAAAACCCTAAAATGGTTGAAAGAGAATATATCCATAAATACTTTTTGTTGTATTCCTTTTCTTGGAATCTTTCAATACTCCAATAACACACTAGTGTAAAGAAAATTATAAGCATATAGCCTCTTGCAAAAACGGAATAAAACGTAACCGTATAACTAAACGAAAATAACAGATGAGGAAGAACTGCTACTTTGTGATTAAATTTTTTTTTAAGTAATAAATACATTATTACCGAACTCGCCAAACCAATTAATAAATTTGGCAGGCGCAATTTAACCAATGGTTCTAATGGTAAATAGTTAAAAATATTAGAAATAATCGAGAACAAAACATGATTATTGGGAGCAGGATATTGAGTGATACTTGTACAAAATCCTTTTGAAGTAAAATCGTTGTATGTAGATGCTTCGTCAATATAAACAGGGTAGTAAGTAATCAAATATAAATTATACGTAATGTATAAGCCCGATACAATTACTAAATAAAAACATTCTCTTTTTTGAAGCCCACTTATAGTACTATTCATACATTTTATATATTCTTAAAGTGAACTAATCAGAACCAACTCTTAAGCAGAGACCAGCGCATGTAGGAACTAAAATTACGAGTTTCTTCTTCAGGCAAATACTGTTTATCAATTAAATTTAACAGATAATACGCCGGTTTAAATTCTTCTGCAAAAAAATACGTTCTGGCTTTTTTATAAAACAAATCAGTTAACCAGCTCTTAATAGTATTTATCGGTAGTTCCGAAACAGGCTTAATAAGTGATAATTTGTTGTCGGCAATTGGATACAAATATTCAATACCTTTTAAATAATTTGCCCCGGCAAAAGCTGCATACTGCCTCAATGCGGCATTATTTTCTTTTTCAAAAAACGAAAAATTTACATCAAAATCATTACCTGTTTTCGACTCATTATGCAACCTAAAAAATGAAGTTATCCTTTCATCATATTTTGTATGCTCCTTACCATAAGTTAAAAGAAAACGTTTCCATAAATCTAAATCCATTGAATAATAAAATGCTGTATTTACACCATTTAACCGTTTTATTTTATCCATTCTCCAGTACATTCCTTGTTGGTTAAGCCCTGTAGAGTTCAATAGTTCATATAAACTTTTTCTAACATCAGTAAAACCATTCACTCTTATATTACCACTACTGTTAAACAATTGGCTTGCTGTGCATAACACATCCAGCTCTTTATCCATAAAATAATTACCAACCAACTCCAACGCACCGGGAGCCAAATAATCATCGCTGTTTATCCAGTTAAACACATCACCTGTAGCAACAGCAATACCTTTGTTTATTGCATGGCTTTGTCCTTTGTCAGGTTCACTTACCCAATAAGCAATGTGCTTTTCATACTTTTTAATAATGTCAACGGTATTATCTGTACTGCCTCCGTCAATAATGATGTATTCTAAATTAGAATAGTTTTGATTGATTATAGACGTTATGGTTTGCTCAATATATTGCCCTTGATTGTACGAAGGTGTTATGATGGATATTTTAGGTTGCATTTAATGTTTTTGTTTTAATTACTAGAAGTTATTTCAAAAACATAAGGTCATACCGAACTCGATTCGGCATCTTTGATACGATTTACTTTACAAATGATTACATTCTGAAACAAGTTCAGAATGACTATATCGTATATTTTTGAGATCGCTTCGAATAGAATATTATCGGTTTTAAATTGTACTATTATTGTTATATCAAGCTTAAATGTACTCGGTCATGCTGAACTTGATTCAGCATCTAAAAGATCCCGAAATAAATTCAGATGACTTTAGATGTGAAAATGTATGTTCAACAAAATATTCGTAGCAATAAATGATTTGAATTTTAAAATTAATTATTACAATTTGGGAATCAGATTCCCATATTGTCAATATTTAAAAACACAAAACACTATTAATCAACAATTTAAAAAATTACACTTTATTTATACTTGTCCAGTTTATTAATTCTCCAGATGATGTTTTTAATTCATTTGTACCTGCATATACCAAAAAAATATTTTTCTTTTCGGTTTTAGAAATAGCTGAATAGTAACTAAGTCCTTTAAAAAA
>Ga0302280_1003070_pt1 | contig 12298 bp, 8 predicted proteins | sample III_Fen_E1_1_FD_198771 | JGI IMG/M metagenome (GOLD analysis project Ga0302280, IMG submission 198771) | Peat permafrost microbial communities from Stordalen Mire near Abisko, Sweden - III_Fen_E1_1 | ecosystem: Environmental > Terrestrial > Soil > Wetlands > Permafrost | place: Sweden: Abisko...
ATTCAAAATAGTATTGCGTATGGAGCTGGATTCTTAAAAATTAAAAGACGACAACAGCCATTTCAGATTACAGGTCAAATAAAAAAAGCCACAAAGAGATAGTAAATATAAAATCTAATTGAAACATTGGGCCATAATATGAACATCGTGCATCTGACAGCTATTTTAGATCGAATCTAGTAGCAAAACATAATAAAAACTAAAAGGATAGTAGACTTCGTTATCAACAGCTTGAAATTGCATCATTAGTTTTTTAATAAAGTGACCTTTCCAAAGATCAGAACTATTAGCAATATCGTTTGCTATCTAGGTACACTCTCATTCATACAGGAAATATCAACAATAGAGAACTCAATTTTATCTTTTAAAAGATCAATTTTTAACTGCCCCTTAGAAAAGGAAATGTAATTGAAAAAACAATGCTTATAACTGGGTTAATAAGACTGGGACTTTTTCAGCGAGTTGTTTAGACTAATTGCGTTTAAAAGTCATAGAAAAAAATTCAGTTATCTGATATAATAAATGAAGAATTCAGTCTTAATGAATTGCTTTCCATCTGGTATGCTTATATCATGGAAATAACAGGATAAAATCAAATTATTAACGCTTTTTTTCAAAACTTAATGAAGGCTCCAAAATATATATTATAAACTACAAATAATATGAATCTAATCGCATATGCATATTCAACCATTTGCTATGTGAAAGTATTCCATACTTTAGGCAATAAAAAATAAGATAAATTATATCAAATTATAATAAAGAGGATACCAAATTTTATCTATAAGTAACATCAACTTAAACCTCATTAATTTTCACAATTACTCTAATCAATGAAACAGTTATCTAGTTTATTACAACAATAGTGCAGAATTATTGGATCCAATAGGAAATTTCAATATGTTTTAGACCACAACTATAAATAAATTTGTGAAAAACCAAATTCAACTCTCCGAAACATTGCTAATTGCTTTAAATCATACAACGAGTATTATGGCATGAACTAGTCTATGATTGAAATTACAATTGCCGCTTTAACAAAAATAATAAATGAATAAATAAACTATATGAAGGACAAATAGAGTTATAAAATAGATTATAAAATAGATTTGCTGTCCTTGAGCAGTCTGTTTTGGAAGATCAATTAATTATATAATCTTTAGTAAACCATTTAATAAAAACAGAAAAAAGTAAAAAAATTAAGTGATACGGTCATAGCCTATATGAAAGAGCTCAACAGAAGGGATATTGTGAATCAATTTAAAAATAAAGAATTGCTCATGCTATATTCTGGATTCTATAGATATGCCAGAGTGACCAATGAAATTGTTGATAAATAATTCCAATAGATATCTGTTAATGAGATTAGATCATAAACGAGGAAGTGGACAGGCAAATAAATTACACTTTTTTACAGCTATTTTAAAGCCCTAAAAATTGTTTCTCCTTAATTTTGCAGGTATATAAAAGACAACATTAATAAAATTCATAACACAGAAGAATTTTAAAAGATTAAAAAAGCCAAATAGATATACGCAAATACAGAATGCTTAATGAATCTAAAAGGATAGTGCTTAGGATGTTTTTAAATTAATTCTAGTCCTCAAAATGAAGCAAATAAATTTTGATAGTGATTTTACTAATTAATTTGCTAAATATTAAAAATTTAAGATATCTATGGTCAATGGCAACCAATTGGTATTTTATGATTGGTTTAAAACTTTGCTGCCTATATTATATTAGATATTTAATATGTTATCCGCAGTAAATGTTCCACAATCAAAAACAGTTTCAATCGGCTTCATTTCTTTAAAAAGTATGGTCTTTGGAATAATCATAACAGTCACAATCCAACAAATTTCTGAGGATTCGAGTCAGGAGCAGTGTGCTAATCCAATTCTACCTTTTACTAAAGTATTGTAGATCTTCTATATCTTGGCGCTAATTATAGATACGTTTGCTTTAGCGTATTTCTTCTTTCAAAGATAGTTCAGAAAAGTATAGTACTACATTTTTTACATTTTTCAGGCTATTGTAGGACTAATAGCAATCATTGGTGGAATCACCAATAGTAATAATTCTTCAGGATGTGGAGAAGGTTTGGCTTTTTTAAACTCTGTAATCGCATCAGCTATTCTCTTGCAAGTTAATATTCTCATAGCTATGAATGGGCACCTTTATTTTATCTTAAAATATCTTCACTTTGGCTCAAATTTAACTTGGACTTTTCTCTGGTTTAGTTCCTTCTAATGTAAAAACGTGGCAATTGCTCTTTTAGCTATTATCCACCTATTAATGTCTTTTTTTAATATGCTCAGTCTGATTGGAATAAAGATTTATGGAAAAACATCAGGGATAATATCGACATGGAAAAAACTGACAATTATGTCCTTTTTTATGATGATTCTATGCTATTTAATTGTCTTGATTGGAGTTGTCTCCAGCTCTTCCTGCCCAGAAATGGATTTCTTTTAAAAAGTATATCTAAGATATGGAGTATTTTAAATTCTTTCTCCCCTCTTGGCCATCTTATTTCTAAGAGGATAGTCGGGAGATCCAAGATAGAATACCATAAAAAATCATGAGCAAGTTTTTGCCAAATTATATTAAAACGAAAATGTTGATTTTTCAGCAAAAATTTGATTTGTCAATATTCTAATATTAATAATCTTAAAACTACTTATATTTGCACATAATTTTGTCAAAAATAAATTTAAGAAAATTACATATTTCCTTTGGGCTAAGTTAAGAAAAATAACTGATTTGCTGTGTGATAAGATATATTTTATTTGGGACAAATTATAATTTGATACTGAATTCTTATGTCACAAATTGAACAGATGCGTCCAATATAGTTCAAAAGTAAGATTTGAATTATATAGTTTGCGTAATGGGTGGCAAGTTAGTAGGAAAAACTCATTTATCTCATCAATTATCAAATCATGCTCCTCCAGAAAAATATCTCTAGACCACATCAGTCACGGAATTATCTTAAATAAATGAACACAGAAATATACATTATACTTATTATGATTTTCCGTCCTTTAGTCCGTCACTGGCGAAAGAAGTCACATATTTTACTAATGCTAATATCATCATATTATTGTTCAAGGATAGTACAAGTTTTACAGAACTGTTTTAATTTGTTTAGAAGATAAGTAAAATAACAGCTGCAAACACAACATAAAATCGATATCTTTGGCAAGACATTAAACACATTTATATAATCTACAACAATTATGAAGAAACAACTGCTGTTCAGACAGACTAGATCTTCAAAATTCTCTGTGATTAAGTGAGAAATTTTAATGAAGTTGCACAAATATCAACTTTACTCTGGAATGTAGAAGATAAATTAGCTCATTAAATTAAATCTAGCATTTAAAAAATTGAATTTATTTAAATATCAGGTAATATTGACCATAAAGAGCAATAACATAATGAGATTCCTTTTACAAATCAGTAGAAAGGAGAAGAAGAAGAAGAAGAAGAAGAAGAAGAAGAAGAAGTTGCCTTGGAGTGTTTGAAGGTTGAATAATTGTGTTAAATCTAAAGTGAACCTAAGGTGAGTATATAATAACAAAATATTTTTCCAAACCAACAATAATAAGGATAAAAAGAAGATAGGCTAGATCATATATAAGATTGTATTACTAAGCATTAGTAAAATTTGTAGATTTCCAAGGAAAATTAAAAACCTTCTTAAATGCCAAATAATTCTGAAAACAATAAATAATAATAAATAAGTCCTTAGCTATCGGTTGAGAAATAAATTATTGAACAAAATAATGAAATTTAACTTCTCCAATAAATAGAAAATAAAGAAAACTATGATCAGGTTCAAATTTCAGAAGGATTAAAGAAACAAGATGAAGAACCCTTTATTGCAAAATAAAATAAATTATAAAATGCGTAAATAGTTGAGTTGGATTCAAAAAAATAGTAGAATAATGTTGTCGGTGATAAATAAAATATAGCTTAAAATAAAATAAATGATAATTAGGATGAACCAAAGATCTTACTGCATAAATAAAGAAAAGAATTGATTAAGCCCTAAAATAACTATTTGGCTTAGAAAAAGAAAAAAGTCAAATCATAACAAGGTAAAGGAATATAATCAAAAGCTTGCTCCTGCGAAATAATGTGATTAAATTCATTCTTATATTCTTTTAAATCCATTTATCATGCTATATTATCTTAGTAGGGCAAAATAAATGTTAAGAACAATCATAGCTATCTAACAATGACATTCTCTCTTTGAGAGTCTTCAAATATTTATTTGAGAGGTTTTTCGCTAAAATCTCTGAGGTTAAGGGGAGGAAAGGTTTGTCTCAGATCAAAGTCATTGAATTTTTATTAAAATTAATCTCGGCAAAAGCAATCTACATAAGTAAACAACTTCGAAACAGGATCGCTCAAATAAAATCTTCTTGATACAGATTCACCAGAGATTGGCATTCTAAACCTTATCTAGATGGCATTTTATAATGACTATGGTTATTTTTCTTTTTAAGCCTCTTTCCTTCTGATATTTAGTTGTTCCTATTCAGTTTGAACTAGTTCTTTTCGATCGACTGATAACCTTTTTTTATTGAGATATGTTTTTTCGAGTTCAGCATAAAGCTAATCTTGCTGCTCTCTTATGTAACAGTGATTATAGTATTATTGCTCTTTTTGAAGCATAGCCTGAGTATTTTCCTATATTTTTTTTTGTTTGAGTTCCTCTAAATTTATTTATTCTTTTAGTTACTTCTCCTTTTCATTCAAAGCAGCCTCCTTCTTTTTTAGTGTGATTCCAATGTTCGAAGCCAACCATTCTAAAAAGATTTCCCCCTGACCTGTAATTTTCTAAATATATTATTAAATACATAAGCGGATATAAATTCTTCTGCTCTCTTATTTTTATTAAACTTAAACAACGCAAAAGCTGGCAAATCTTTCAAAGGCACATACTTCTGAATATTTTCATAATCATCTGAATTATCAAATAATCCGTAGCTAATGCAGTTCTCATTGACAAAATGAGCAATTTCCTTCTGTCTCAAAATGAGTTCAATCAATTTTTTAAATTTTGTCTCGCTTTAAGGGGTGATATTATGAATGTACACAAGCAAAAATTTCCCCTACAGATAGGATCTAGTAAGATTGAGGAAGAAAGTTCCAAAAGTGAAATTAACTCTGGGGTGATAGTTTGTGTAAAGGTAGTTTATGAATTTGCGATTATTTTCAATTTTAAGCTGACTTTATTTATAACTATTTCTGCCCTATCCTTTTGACGATAGTATATCTTTGCAGATAGATTAGGATTTGCTTATAAGAGTTGTCAAATAATCCTCACGATGAGCTTTGGAATCATTAGCCAAGAGTTTATGATATTATAGGATATTCAATTCTTTATTGGGTTAGCTCAGAGTCTTGTGTAGTGGGACTAAAGACGCATATTCCTCTTCGAACATTTTCTTTTTTTCATCCAAATATTTCCCAGAGTATTCATATTCATTATCATCATATTAGTTATACTCTTATTCTTCTCCTTAGTAACTGTAGGGATTTGGATCGATTGGCTCTGGATTGTGGCCCAATTATTGAATCTTTGAAGGAGCTGGTTTTGCATAATTCGTTTGAGTTGGTCCAATCTGCATCTATGCCATTGCTTTCTACATGATAATTAAATTGATACCTCTAAATTCCAGTCGAAACTAGCAAGAATGGCAGCAACAGATGTTAAGTCCTCCATGGCCAGAATATCTGCTAATTTAAGTGTAAGATCAAGCTGTTCTGTGGTCAAGAATTATAAGTTCATTATTTCTTATTAATGATTCAGGAAGAAATTTATGATTATATTTATATTCCTGAAACCTAATTAATTCTTATCAACTTAACATGAATTGCAAAAACAACTAGTCTTAAATAATTGCTGGAAATAGATCAGCTTAAATCTGCTTTGCATTTATAAATTCATTCAATGCTGGCGATGAGGCGCGGGAAAACGGCTCAGATTTAGTCAGAATAAAATTAAAAATCATATTAACGCTTATAAGACCTAATAAAATAATTTGCGATGGATTATACTAACCTGAAAAATAGCGCTATCCTAGTTTCCATCCTCACTCTAACCAATCCAATTGAACTGATCAAAATCCGGCTCCAGACAACTCAGTAACTCCTTATTTCTGGAAAAATTAAGGAAAATTACAAAAATGTTCGCCATTGCATAACTTCCATCACTAAAATATAAGGGTTGAAATCCTTCTGGAAGGGAAATATAATTGGAATCCTGAGGTTTTTTCCGAACGAAATGATAAACTTCAAAACTCGGGCTGCTTTGCAAAAATATTCTCAAGAAAAAATGGTCAATAATGTTTTAATAGCAATAGTCGCTGGATGGTCTGCCTCATCAGTGCTGTACCCCTTTGACATATTGAGAATGTCCCTCAGCAACACAACTTAAAAAAACTATAAGATTACTCACACTTTAAAAACCCTCATCAAAACCAATGGAGCCAAGTACTTCTACAAAGGATTTCTAAACTCAATTGTTGGAACAGCTGTCTTTAGAGGAAGTTTCAATGGATTTTATGACACAGCAAAATATACAGCAAATTCATTTGAAATGAAGGCAATGATTGCATATTGCTGTGCAGTTGTTGCAGGAGGCATCTGCTATCCTTTGGATTCTATTCGTCGAAGGAGGATAATCATTAATTCCAAATAGGGTTTCCTATAGTTTGGGCGTAAAATTTGGCAAAAGGAAGGAGTTAGTGGCTTCTATAAAGGTTTTAAGCTAATTTTGCTTCAGAGCCTCACAGGCGCTGCCATTTTAATGTTATTCGATACTACCCGCCTCCCAATTTTCAACAAATAGCTCTGATTTAGCTTAAATTTATTTTGATAAAAATTCTAGAATATAAATTTAATATTGCAAAATTATTACCTCTTATCGGGAATATTATAAACTATATAGACTTCATATAATTTGGTGAAATATTCTCAGCTGCATATGGCTTTGGAATGGTATTAGTTTAATAAAATATGAGTTACAATATTAATTTATCATATTGCAGCTTAATAATACATCAGATGGCAGAGAAAAAGATTGTCCTGAAATAATTCTAATGGTTCGAAGTGCAGACAAAAGTCAGACAAATTGTTGGCTAAGTTTTAAGTCCTATTGAAAAAAAGATATTAACAAACACATCATCCATTCTTAAACTTCAATAAAAATTTCATAGCGAACAATATAAATTAAGTTAAATAACACTTATGGTCAGCGATGATCCTCAAATTTTTGAGCATGGCATCTTTGCAAACATTTAGAATAAATTTAAAGATCAGCAAATTCTCATTAATCAATTATTGACCAAAATTAACTATTTTTAATAGTTTATCACTCAGAAAACTGATGTTATTGACCGTCGTATGGCTTAGTCCACTGAAATTTTACATAATCTAAGTGACTACAAAGAGTTTGTAAAATGTGAGATGGATAGTCTAAATAATAAATTGATCTAAAGCCAGCAAAACGTCTTTAGCAGTTTTTCTCAAACTAACTAAGATATGAGTCAATTATTTATGAAGATGAATTCATTAAATACTGAGTACTAGATCAAAAGAACATAAATTAAAAATCAAGAAAAGGAACTCCAAGAGACGGAGCGCAGGCTTGATGACAAGTTGGTTGGAATTAATGAAGTACTTAAAGACATGAAAATGACTGAGAGTTTGAATACCAATAGCATTTCACAGTTACTAGAGCAAATAAAAAGATTAGACTCTATTGAATTGCGTGCTAAAAAAATTCAACAGATGATTAACGATTTCGAATTGAATTTAAAAAACCAGCAATACAAAATATAGGTACTGCATCCTATGATTAGCTTAACACAAACAAATGAATATTTGCATCACGCACTTCCTGAAAAGTATCACCGGAATGTATCCATATACTACTACAATCGATACAACTAACTAGTTGAAGAGATATTAAATAATGAATTCAAGGAGGTAAGGGTGGGAGAGTCTATCAGAGGGAATTTAAATTTGATTAAGGAAGTGCATAAGAGGAGTACGAAATTGATGTTTAAACTTAAGAATGAATAGCTAAAAAAAAGAGGGATTGATATAGATTCACTTAGTCATTAAAAAAAGTAGGAACACTTGGCAAATATTGAGATTTAAGAATCCTTTGCAGATCTAGAAGGCTAGCTTGAGGAGATTCATCGGATTGAAAAAAAAGATGATGAAAGTGTTAACATAAAAATGAAGGAATAGTTTAGTAAATTGTAAAAATAATTAAAGGAGAAAATTAATCTTGAAATTAATGATTCCAAAAACTACATTATCCATATGGAATTTTTAATAAAGAAATAGCAATAAAAACTTGAAGAAGCAGTAAAATGTTTATAAAATGAAAGTAAAAAATTTGAAATGAATTATTTTCTGGAAAATAAAATAAATAATTAAACAATGAAAAAAACAGCAAAAAAACTAAAATTTATTGAAAGTTAGCAAAGCAAATGCAATTTAGCTTTAAAAGAAATGCACAATGTCATGATTGGTTTTAATTAACTAGAGAAGCAAGATGAAAAGGATAGATTAGAAATTGCTTTGTTAGGAGTGAAGGAACACCATAAAGATGATGTTAAAGATAGTACTAAGTGGGTCAGCACAAAAAACTCAACAAAAAAAGTTGTAGCTCTTGATAGCAATTGTCTATCCTGCTCGGGAAATCCGAATTATTATAACTAGTTTTTTAAAATGGCTTGCCTCACATATAGCTCATCTCCAATTCAATTTGGTAATAATACTTTTTAGCGAATTGAGCTCATTGATAAAATAAATCAATAACTGTGCTCTATTCATGCGATATTTTCACAAGAAAACTAAAATATTCAGAAAGAATAACTAAATTAGGAAAAGTCCTTAGAAAAAATTCAAGCAATAAGCACTCAAATAATGAGTGTACCTTCGAAATAAAATCCTTATACAAGTGAAAATATGGCCCTTCGTAACAATTCCACTTCCCAATAAATTAAACCTTTTTCATTGGACAAATCAGCAGAAGCACGAATTATCAATGCTAGCGAGCTTGCATTGGCACGTAACCTGATGCATAGGACTCATACGAGATTGTTTAGCCGAAAGAAAGTGCAATCTTTTAGAGACTCAAGTTCAAAAAAAGAATAAAATAGCAAGGATAGGACATAGTATATGGTTAATGTGAGTCGATATTTTAAAGATTTAAAGAAGAAGAATGAAGATTTTATTAATTGATGTTCTTGATATTTTTTAATTGAATGGTGATGAAAGATATGCAAAATTAATTTATAATTATAGAAATTATTTAATTAATCATGAAGAAGATCGATCATAATGTCAAATTAAAGAATAGCTTTCAAGTTGGAGGTCAAGGAAAAATAAAATAAAATAAAATCATTAACTAGGATATGGAAACAGTATTGACTCATAAAATGAGAGAAGTTGTCGATATTTACCAGAGAGGAGTAGAAGAAAACGGTTACAGCGAGGTACTATCTTATCGTGTAATCATCCTCTGTCTTATTAACAAATATCAATCAAACATTATGAATTTACCTAACGTAATTGATCAGTTCTTTTAAAAATGCTTAGAGAATTCTGATCTATCAAAAATTCGATTATGCTTTGATTTACTCCTTATGAAAGAGCTAATTTAGATATTGCCTGTAGAAAAAATTATGTATTTGAAGATAAAAGCATTACAAGGACTAAGAAATTACTATCAAATTAATAGAAATAAAAAATAGCAGCAAAAATGCAGTTACACTATTCAGCAATATTGCAGATAAACTCTTCAAAAAGAAAATATCAAAAGGGAAAAATAGATTTATCTCAGGATATTAGATATTCTTATCGAGGAGGAAAAATTAGTAATTGGTCAAATGATAGGAAAAAAAAGACAAATAAAGGCGGCGGAAGCACTGACTAATTTTATCAATTGCTTGGAAAAGAGCGAAGATATAGTTTCTAAGAAATACCAAACATAACTGATGGAAGCTTATTGGGCTTTAGCAATTTTGCATGATCAACTGCACTACTATGCCTATACCAAAAAGTATGCTCAGATTGCTCTCAATATTGCACAAAGAATTCAGCAAAAAGAAGTAGTGAAGCAGCTGCAAGTATTGCTTTAAAAATTGAATTGATCCATCAAATTTGTGTAAAGAAATTAGATATAAGTGCATTTTATTTTAATTGATTTCAATCTTATAAATTAACTAGCCTTAAAAGATGCAATTTATAAATATTGTCGATAAATTAATCATTTTCCATCTTTATATATTTTTTTCTTTAAATCGCCTTCAATTTTTTCACCCCACAATATTATTAGCTCTTCGTTTGTCTTTAAGTAAGATATTTTTTAGTAAAATTTTTAATACTATTATTTATATTATTTTCCATAAATCTCAGTAATTTTTTATAAAAATTTCTTTTTTCTTTACCTTTAAAGATCCCCAAAAATGTCATTCTTAAGATTCTTTTTGTTACCATATGTATAATTTCTGACTGAAAGATTATCAGTTGTGCCAAATGATCGCCTCAACGATAAGTCTTCATCAAGTTTGATTGAATTATATGAATTTTTGGCACTTGTTGGAAGCATTGTACTTTGTTTTAAGCCTATTATTGGGTTTATATCTTAATTATTTAGAAAATCTAATTGCATTGCTTTTTTCCACTTGTCAATTTTATTATTACTTTAAAGGGGATTTTTTTATTTTTACTAATCGTTTTTTTTAACAGCCTCTTGCTGAGATGACAAAATATATCTTCTTGAAGAATTAGTTATTTCAGGAGATTATTTTTTAGAATTAATAATTGTCTATGGATATGCTTTTTTAGAGAAATTTGTTTTGTTATTGATTATACTGATCTAATTTTTATCTAATTTTTTAGAATTAGAATTTATTTATGGATTTATTTTTATTTATTTAACTTCTTCTTTTATCAGATTATTTAGCTTCTTCTGTCTTTTTAAATCTTTACTTTTATCATCAATCTGCTCTTCTTTAACTTAGCAAATCGATAAATTAAGATTTGTTGTATAAGATCGCATCCATCGATGATTTTATTCGTTTGCTTGACCTTTATTGATAATTTAATTTATCTCACCATTTATTATTTATTTTTCCTTCTCCACATTTTTATTTATGATATTTTTTTATAATGTAATTTTCTGAACATTTTTTTAATTTTTATTAATAAGAACTTTTTCTTCAACTAGGTTGCATTTTTCTTAAAGGTACTTTTCATTTAATTAAATAATTTTATGAGTTTAAAATTGTATTTAAGAGAGAACTTTATTGATTTTTCCATTTTATTAATCTTTACTTTTAAAGATTTCTTCATTTCTTTGAAGAATGTTCCTAAATAACTATTTATTTTCTTCTCCAAGTTTTGTATTTAGGGACAACACCTTTTTGGTTTAGTCGAGTATTTATTAATTTTTAATTTACATACTTTTCATCCACTTTCCCATTTGTTATTAAAGTGTTTGATATTGAGCCTACTGATGACTTGTTTTTTTCATTATTTATTCTTTCATTTTCACAATTTATGCGATAGTATTTCCATCAGATTCTTGAAATTTATTAATAAATTTAGTGGTCAGTGTTTCCAATATTTCATTCACTTCGTTTTTCTTCCATTTATTGCATGAGCTAAATTTATTAACTAACCTATCATTTTATTATTTTTGCATTTTTACTTTTTGAAGCAACGAAAGCAAAGGTTTTAACTCGATTAATTTATCCTTAAAAATTTATAATCTGCAAAAATGGCATAAATATTTCTACTCTTGGCTCTGCTTCAGAAAATATTAATTCAAGCACTTCATGCAGGAGATATGCTGGTTTGCACAGATAATATACGGACGCTTATCTTCAGTATTGAATTCCTCCCAGCATATTTAGCAGTTGCACTCATAGGATTAATGGAATTTACTTAAAGCCACGATTCTTTCCATGAATATTTTTATTAAGTATTTATAATGATCTAAGATTATACAGTCGTAAATTCATAAGAGGATTTTATAACACGCAAATAAATTTAAATATGGTGGATATGGCAAATTCTATTTTTTTGAAGTTAAAGATGGATTAGATCATCTTCAAGGGATAAACAAATTGCCAAATATAAATAACTGAAAACTCTAATCTTTAGTAATCTCCTAAATAAAGATGTTTTATTAGAAGATAAAAATATTCACTAAAATAGACTAAAAAGTTATAAAATTGGCTTGCAGACTTAAACTTCACTA
>Ga0302280_1003071_pt1 | contig 12296 bp, 12 predicted proteins | sample III_Fen_E1_1_FD_198771 | JGI IMG/M metagenome (GOLD analysis project Ga0302280, IMG submission 198771) | Peat permafrost microbial communities from Stordalen Mire near Abisko, Sweden - III_Fen_E1_1 | ecosystem: Environmental > Terrestrial > Soil > Wetlands > Permafrost | place: Sweden: Abisko...
CTCTAAAATCAATTTCGGGGAGGGCGATACGTGTTATTTCAAATTGCTTAATGTCAATCTCTTTAGGCGTTGTTTTTATTTCTACTACACCTTCACGGGCTAAATCATAAGCGCGTTTGCCTTCTACTTTAACGGCAGAATAGGCAGGTGGTGTTTGCATTTGCTTACCTATAAACTTTTGTACAGTTTCTACTATTAATGCTTCGGTAATATGTTCGGTGGGAAAAGTAAAATCTATTTCTTTTTCTTTATCAAAACAAGGTGTGGTAGCACCTACAAAAAAAGTACCTGTATACTCTTTCTCAAGAGCCTGTATCTGTTCTATTTGTTTGGTCTTTTTACCTGTGCAGATAATTAATAAGCCTGTTGCCAAAGGATCTAAGGTGCCGGCATGACCAACCTTTATTTTATCGGGAAAGGTTTTCTTTAACGCAATCTTTACTTTGTTTACTACTTCAAATGAAGTAAGGTGATAAGGTTTATCTACCAGTAAAATATCACCTTCGGTGCGATTGATGTTTTGAATGTAAGGAATGAATTGGTTGTAATCGAGTTTGGAAAATAGCATGGGCAAAGCTAAAGGAAAAAACACCTCAATCACTAATTAACGTATAGTAGGAAAGGATATATCATGGAGAACCATAGAAACGATAAACGACTTTACCCCCCTATTTTAATCATACTTCGGTTCTCGATGTTCTCGAAATCAAAACGACCACCAAGGGCTTCTTTTTTATCATTAAGGCAGGATAGAATTAAAGACTCTATATCTTCTCCGCTTCTATATGCACTAAGTATATCAGTTTCGCCCTGAGAGAATAAACAGTTTTTCATTTTACCATCTGCCGTAAGTCGCAAACGATTGCAGGTATTACAAAAGGGCTGCGTAATGGTAGTAATAAAAGCAAAAGTACCGGCATGGTTTTTTGCGCGGTATTTTTTTGCAGTATCGTTCACTTCATCTTTTAGTTTTTCAAAAGCATATTGGGTACTAATTGTATTCAGCATTTCTGCATAAGAAACTACTTTGCTCTTGTCCCACTTGTTTTCTGCAAAAGGCATAAACTCTATAAAACGTACATCTAAAGGAAAGTCTTTTGTCCAGTTAATAAAGTCAGTTATGGCACGTTCGTTCACACCCTTAACCACCACCATGTTTACCTTAACTTTAAACTTATGGGCTAACAATAGATAAATATTATCCTGTATCTTTTTAAAATCGCCACGTTTGGTAATAGCAAAAAACTCATCTGCATTCAAACTATCCAAGCTAACATTCACCGAAGATATATTAGCTTCTTTAAACACATCTATATACTCATTAACCAACACTGCGTTGGTAGATATGGTAAGCTCAACAGGCAGTTTAGAAAGCTGTTGAATTATTTGTCGGGCATCATTACGTACTAAAGGTTCTCCACCTGTTAACCTGATTTTTGTAACGCCTAATTTTATAAAAGCTTTAGCTATGCCAACTATTTCATTTGGTTGCATTAGTTTGGAAGAAGGAGTAACTGCAATTTTTTCGTTAGGCATGCAATACAAGCAACGCAGATTGCAGGCATCTGTTAAAGAAATGCGTAAGTAATTGTGTTTGCGCCCGAAGGTGTCGTATAATTGATGTTGAAGCATTCTGCTAATTCAGTTTAACTAATCTTAGTTATTGAATCGCCTAAATTAATTTATAAATTTGTTATCTCACCATAAACCATGAACGAGCAAATTGGGATTTTAGTTTTACTTTTTGTAGTTGCCTTTTTTTATTCAATGGTCGGGCATGGCGGTGCAAGTGGTTATATTGCTGTGCTTACACTTATAGGTGTAAGTTCTTTGTTGGTAAAACCATCTGCGCTGTTGCTTAATATTTTTGTTTCGGCAATTGCCTTTTATCAGTATTACCGCAACGGGCATTTCCGCTGGAAATTATTTTATCCCTTTGCGCTCTTATCGGTTCCTATGGCTTACGCAGGTTCTTTTATAAACTTAGACCCTACCTGGTATAAACGTATTTTAGGTGTTTGTTTGCTATTTGCCATCTTGCGGATTATAGGTGTTTTTAACCGCAAAGAAATTACGCCTACCAAACAACTGCCACTTGTAACTGGACTAATCATAGGCGCATTACTGGGCTTTGTAAGCGGTATGATTGGCATAGGCGGGGGTATTATTTTAAGCCCTATTATATTACTTTTTAACTGGGGCGATTTAAAAGAAACATCTGCTGTTTCGGCTTTGTTTATTTTGGTTAATTCTATTTCGGGGATGATTGGTTTATTAAGACAGGAAGTAAGCTGGCCTCCGTATATTTTTTTGTGGCTTGTGGTAGCTGTTGCAGGCGGACTTCTTGGGGCTTATTACGGAAGCAAAAGAGCCACTGGCACTATGCTTAAAAATATACTGGCGTGTGTGTTGTTTTTTGCTGCGTTAAAACTTATTTTTATTTAACCCAAGTATATGATTACGGTAGAAGAGGCTAAATCAATACTCATAAATAATATTGTTGAATTAAAAGAATCTGTTAGAGTTCCACTTAGAGATGCCTTGGGATGCCGCCTGGCAGAAGATATATACGCCCCCTTAGATTTACCTCCCTTCAACCAGTCTAATGTAGATGGATATGCGGTTAAGTTTTCTATGAACAAAAATAACCAATGGAAAGTTATTACTGAGATTAAAGCCGGAGATAATAATTCTACCATATTAAAAGAAGGAGAAGCGGCACGCATTTATACCGGAGCTATGGTTCCCGATGGAAGCGATTGCATTCTTATGCAGGAAAAGATTATCAGAAAAGATAATGTTGTAGAATGTAGCGAAGCGATGTTAACGAAAGGAGAGCATATCCGCAAAAAAGGCGCACAAATAAAAAAAGGAGAGCCTGCTTTAGTTAAAGGTACATTAATTAACCCCTCTGTAATTGGCTTTATAGCTGCATTAGGTTTGGCAGAAGTAGTTGTTTACAGAAAACCTAAAGTTGCTTTAATTATAACCGGTAATGAACTTCAAACAATTGGCACCCCTTTAGAAACAGGTAAAGTATATGAGTCCAATTCTTTTACCATACAAGCTGCATTGCAATCAATAAACCTGCATACTGATAAAGTGTTTTTTGTAAAGGATGATAAAAAAAGCCTGGAAGAGGTTGTTGCAAAAGCATTACCCAATGCCGATATGTTACTTATATCGGGTGGTATTTCGGTTGGTGATTATGATTTTGTACACGATGTATTAAATGAAAATAGCACCACTACCTTGTTTTATAAAGTTGCCCAAAAGCCCGGTAAACCTTTGTTTTTTGGGAAGAATAAGAACACCTTTGTTTTTGGCTTGCCCGGCAATCCGGCATCAGCACTGACCTGTTTTTATGAATATGTATATCCTGCCCTAAGAAAAATGCAAGGCAAAGAGTCTTTGTTTTTACGCGCTGTTCAACTCCCGCTTTTAAAAGATATCAATAAGAAAAAGGGCTTGGCTCATTATTTAAAAGCCGAAGTTAAACCTAACGGAATAATGCCTTTGGGCGGGCAAGAATCATTCATCATGAAATCGTTTGCCGATGCAGGTGCTTTTATATATTTACCTGCTGAAAAAGAAAATGTACTTGCCGGAGAATTAGTAGAAGTAAATTTACTACCCGAACTATAACCTATAAAGATGGAAATAAGCGTTTTGTTTTTTGGCGAGTTGGCAGAAATTGCAGGAACAAAAACGTGTACGTTTCAAAACATAGAAGATACTTTATATTTAAAAGAACATTTGCTTAAACAATATCCCAAACTAACAGACAGAACTTATCGAATGGCTGTGAACAAGGAGTTGGTTAGTGAAAAACAATTATTATATCATGGAGATGAGATAGCTTTATTGCCTGCATTTGCAGGTGGCTAACAGAAATGATCGCGTTTATTTGCAAAACCTCCTTGCTTGTAATGTTGAGAAAGCTTAAAACTTTTTGTTTTGGTTAAAAGGTTTGGTTGCCTTTTGTATCGTGGTAAGGATAGAAGTTGTTTTATCTGCGCTGGCAAGGGTGCTTATAGCCAGTTGAGCATCGTTATCATAAGAAAGAGATGACTCTATACGCCCGCTTAAGTAATAAAAACGGGAAACAATTTCATCTTCTATCATCCGTTTTATTTCGGGTTTAAATTTTTGCAAATCATCTTTCTTTCTGCCCATTAATTTTTTCTGCAACTGTTTATATTCAGCTTCTATGTCGGCAAAATACTTATCGCTTTCGGCACTCTTTTTAAGTGCAACCATATCTTCCTCGCTATTGGTTTTATAGTCAATATCTTTTCCCTGAAGGGAACTTACAAAATCAGCATAATCAGCATCGGTAATTCTAAAGTTGCGTGCATCTGCATTTAGCTGCTTGTTTTTAATGACGTAATTTGTAGCGTAATCAAAGATGTAATTTTTGGTAACCAATACATACGTAATCTCACTTAATATTTGCGGCTCGGTTTGCATATCGGGCAAGATACCGGCACCATCATAAACAATGCGTCCGTTGCGGGTTTTAAAAGCAGTTATTAAAGAATCGGGAACGTGGTCTACACTCCCGTCTTCATTACGATGTGTATAGTCTAAAGCCTGAATGCATCTGCCGCTTGGGATATAATATTTTGCAACCGTTACTTTAACTTGTGCGTTATAAGAAAGCGGTTTGGTTTGCTGCACCAATCCTTTACCATAGGTACGCTGACCAATAATAACAGCTCTATCCAAATCCTGCAAAGAACCCGAAACAATCTCAGACGCAGACGCAGAATTACGGTTTACAATAACCGCCAAGGGCATCGTTAAATCAATAGGGTTATTAACAGTTTTAAAAGCCTGTGTCCATTCTTTTGCACGACCTTTGGTAACGGCAACATCTACGCCTTTTTCCACAAACAGGTTTACAATATTAACGGCTTCGTTAAGCAAGCCACCCGGGTTATCACGCAAATCGAGTATTAGTGCTTTGCAATTATTTTCGTTCTTTAATTTTAAGAAAGCGTCTTTAACTTCTTTAGATGCAGTGTTAGTAAAGCCCGTAAGTTTTATATACCCAACCTGACCGTTTATCATACCATAATAAGGTACATCTTTTACTTTTATTTCTTCTCTTACAATGTTAAACCCAATAGGTTTAGCTTCGCCCTGTCTTTCAATTAATAACTTAACGGCAGTACCTGACTGGCCTTTCATCATCTTACTAATCTCATCGGATGATTTTCCTTTTACGGTAACATCATTTATCTGTGAGATAACATCTCCTGCTTTTAACCCTGATTTCATTGCAGGAGAATTCTCGTAAGGTTCGGTAATAATTACTTTATCTTTCATCTCGCGCACAGCAGCACCTATACCACCATACTGTCCTGTAGTTACCATTTTATAATCTTCAATATCATTTTCGGTATAATATTCGGTATAAGGGTCTAACGATTGCAGCATAGCATCGGCAGCTGTTTTAATAAGCTGTCCGGGTTTTGTATCATCAACATAATACAGATTTACTTCTTTAAAAAGCGAAGTAAAAATGTCTAAGTTCTTACTTACTTCAAATAAGTCTTCGGTAAATGCAAACGAAATAATGCTTACGGAAATAACAATGGGAAGTCCTATTGATAAAAAAAGTTTGCGCCTCTTGCTCATGCTAAAAATTACTCGTTATAAAGGTAAGGTTTATATTTAATTCAGTCTGTTAACAACAATTTTTAACGCTTTTAGCGTGGCATCTTTCAACTCATCAAAAGGTATAATTTCTTTAGAAAGATAAATAATATATATATGAATGCTTTTTTCTTTTTCATTCAAATCATTATAAAGTATATGCTTATGATTGCGGTAAATCTCACGCATTCTGCGTTTAATAAGGTTACGGTTTACAGCTTTTTTAAAACTTCTCTTAGGAACTGAAAATACTACACGACAGGGAAAGTTGCCTTTTGGAACCTCGAGATATATTATTTTGATAGAATCAACCTGTAAATGCTTGCCGTTATTATAAACACTATCTAGGGCAGCATGCCCATAAAGCCGCTCTTCTTTTTTAAAAGTGAAGCGCATTAAAGTTTAGCGTTTGTTAGCTTCGCGAATATAATTTTCTAAAGCCATCACCATACTCGGTGTTTGTGGGTTTGGTGCAGCAATATCAACGCGTAAGTTATGCTCCTTTAAAGCAAGTACAGTAGCGGCACCATAAGCAGCAATACGGGTATCCCCCTGTTTGAAATGAGGGAAGTTCTTGAATAATGATTTTATACCTGCCGGAGTAAAGAAAACAAGTAAATCATAATTAAGCATACCTTTATAATCGCTTAAGTCTGCACTAACAGTATGATAAATTACCGCTTTCTTATAACGCAATTTAAGTAAGTCAAGCACATCAATTATTTTTTCTTCACGATGTACATCGGCAACCGGAAGTAAAAAATGTTCTTCTTTGTTTTTTCGTAAAACTTCGGCTAAATCTGCAATGGTTCCGTTACCAAAAAATATCTTACGTTTACGATACTGAATATATTTCTGTAGGTAATAAGCTGTTGCTTCATTCAAACAAAAATACTTGGTGGTTTCAGGTACATTGTATCGCATCTCACCACATACCCTATAAAAATGATCTACGGCATTTCTACTGGTAAGAATAACGGCATTATGCTCAGTAAGGTTTATACGTTGCTGCCTGAATTCTTTTGTAGAGATACCTTCTATTTTAATAAAATGTCTGAAATCAACCTTAATATTTAATTTATGGGCTAATTCTAAATAAGGATTCTTCTCACTTTCAGGTTTTGGTTGCGATATTAAAAGTGTTTTTACTCTCGTTTTTAATAAATTTTTATCAGGATAAACAACTTGAGGAGGAATATTAGGTATAACAATCTTAGGTTCTTTAACCTTTGGCGCTATAGCTGAATTGATCTCTGTTTTTTTAATAGCCTTAGCAACTTTTTTTGCAGCAGCTTTAACAAGTGCTTTTTTAACAGAAACTACTTTCTTTGTTTTAGGTTTAGCTTTTTTAGGAGAAACTTTCTTTGCTTTAACAATCTTCTTTTTTGCAGAAGGTTTAACTACTTTACGGGCTGACTTTTTGCTTTTTTTAGCGATAACCTTTTGCTTTTTTGTAGTCTTTTTTTTAACCGCCATACTTTTAACTTGCATTAACCTTTAGCAATCAGCTTCATACAATTATTTTGACAAAAAAAGCTAAGGGTATTATTTCAATGGCACAAAGATACAAAAGTAAATGAAATATAGAAAAACCGTATTGTAGATACCCAAAAGCAAGTGTTTTTACTATTCTTAGCATGAAAAGAAGTGCTAAGAAGCTTAATCCAACAGGAAATAAATACATAGAGGGGAAATTAGAGTAATGTAATAATAGACAAAGAATAAGCATAACTAACCCGCCAGAATATAAACCGAAGGCATATTGAGAAAAGAAATCTTCTGTTGCGTTTTTTTCTTTTATAATGACTCCAAAAAGATGACTTAATGCCCCTTTTATTACAACTAAGAGGCAAATTGCAAAGACGAATAACAGTGTAATCATTTCGGTAGAGATGTTTTTAAACCAACTTTGATAAACACTTAAATCTGCAAAGAAAATAGCGCCGCATATCATGTAAATTAAAAAGAGGGATACAGAAAATGACCTAAAGAAAGAATGACCCTCTCGTTGTATTTGTTGTGATACACCATAACTTACCACAGACGAAAATACCTGCAATGATTTTTTATAATAGCGTAAATAAATATACATCATTAAAGCGCAACAAATAAAAAGAGAAATAAAAATCGGTAAATTATAAGATTCATGTCTTGTTAAAACTTCACTATGCTTTAAAACAAGTTCATGCTTAACAAATATACTTGGCGCTATATCCAAAAAGGTTTTCAACACCTGTAAAAGTAAAAAGCCCTCGCTTAAGGCGAAGGCTTTTGATTAAAATCTTTCAACAAAAATTATTCAGTAACTATTACTAAGTATTTAGAACTACTCCAAAAATCAGTTGCATTACTGATATCGATACTTTTAACTGGTTTCTCCCCTGTTAATTTATAAGAACTACTTGGGTGAGTAGTAAGAACTTTTGCTTTTTTAGCTCCGATAGGTATGCTAGTTACCTGAGTGATATCAATTTTAGTAAATTTATCTTTATTAAAGTCAGGCTTTAATTCCATTGTTTTTCCAAGCCCGATAAAACCACCTTCTTTAGAAGTAACACCATCTTCTTTTAATTCTTTACCAGTTCCTATTATATAATAAGCTGTATTAAGTTGTTGTACTTTACCTTGATTATCCTGTTCTAAGTTTTGGTAATTAGTGTTTAGGTTACTAAGCTCTATGTTTTTTTGTTCTAACTGATTTTTAAGATCTCCAATCTGAGCATCTTTATCATTCAATTGGGTTTGCAATCCAGCAATCATTTGCTCCAAGCCATCAATTTTTGTATTAGCTGTTTTTAATTTGCTCTGTAGAGATGCAATACGAGCCCTGTTTTTTTGCATCAAATCATAAATACTTTGTATATCTTGTTTAATTTGGTCTTCTTTGCTTTTAACATCACCATCTTTAGATGCGTTGGTAACTATTTTTTCTTTGGCTTTTATTTCATCTAAATTAGATTGTATATCGTTAAAGCCATTTACAAAATCTTGCAGCGCAGCTTCTTTTTCGGTTAGTTCGCCTTTAAGATTTGTGTTATCAGAAGCAAGACTATCAGCTTTTGGATTGCTGCCTTTTTCGTCTTTACCCCCTCCACACGATATAGCTGTTAATATAGTTGTAGCTATTAAACCAACTACGAATAATTTAAAAATTGTTTTCATTTTAGGGGTTGTTTTATGGTTAATTAAACGCAAATGTAAACAGATTAACTTACCAATAGCATGGATATTTGTTAATTTTTCTTTTATGTTGTCAAAACTCAAAACTTAAAGATAGACTGTATTTACCACTACAAAACGTAATTAAACTTTACTTGCTGCAAGAGCTAGTTCTTTAGCTCGTTTTTCGGCATTAAGCAAGCCTTCCTGCAAATGTGTATTTACATGGTGTTTGGCAAAGGTATATAGTGCAGCTTCCGTAGTGCCGCCTTTAGAGGCTACGGCTTTTATCAGTTCATCTAAGGGTTTGTCTGCATTATTAATTAAATGAAAAGAGCCCAGCATGGTTTGTTTTACCAACAAGGCTGCAGTACCCTCGTCCATACCCATTTTTTTACCGGCTTCAATAAGCTGTTGCACAAAATAAAAGAAGTAAGCAGGTCCGCTACCGCTAAGGGCGGTAACAGCATCCAACAGGTTCTCATCTTCCATATAAAGTGTACGCCCGGTGGTTGCCAACAGGTTTTCTGTTTTATGCGCTTCAGTAATAGTAACTTCTTTACTTAAACTATAGGCCGTAATACCCATACCAATCTCAACCGGAGAATTGGGCATGGCTCTTACTATTTTTTGATGGTTTAATTTTTGTTGCAGAAAAGAAATGTTTATGCCTGCCATAATACTTAGCAGAATGGTCTCTTTGTTTACTACTTTTTTTAAATGAGTGGTAAGCTCTGTAAAATCTTGTGGTTTTACAGATAGTATAATTACATCGCTTTCGGCTGTCAGCTCACTATCAGGAACTACTACATGGCCTATATCCAGTTTTTTTAATTCTTCTTTGCGGGCCTCATTTTTTTCTACCAGCAATAAATCCTGTTTGGCAACAATGTTATACTTTAAAAAGGAACGAGCATAAATTAAGCCCATGTTGCCGCAACCAACTATTGTTATCTTCATATATTCTTAGACTTGTTGTACTATCATTTTAGGCGTTGGCTCGCCTATTTTATGCTTCATTAATTCTTTGTTTACGCTCTCTATAATACTTGCAATAGTTGAACCATTATCATGTTCGGCAGTAAAAAAGTTTGCCTGCAAGGTGTAAGTGCCTCCGCCTGCTTTGGTACAAGCAATACTTGGCGGATGTATATTAATTATTACCCGTTCATCTTTTAAAATAATATCTAAGATTATTTTTTTAACCACATCACTGTCAAACTCATTACTGATGTTTACGGCTATTGTACCGCGCAAAGTACCTTCTATACTTTGGTTCACAATGATGTTGTTGGATACAGAACCGTTGGGCAGGATAATTGTTTTATTATCTGCTGTAAGCAGGATGGTATTAAAAATCTGTATCTCGCGCACTTGTCCTTTTTGCCCAAGTGCCTCGATGGTATCTCCTACTTTAAACGGTTTAAATACCAATACCAAAACTCCGCCTGCAAAGTTTGATAAGCTGCCTTGCAAAGCCAAGCCTATTGCTAAACCCGCAGCACCTAATACGGTTACTAAAGAGGTGGTTTGTATGCCTACCATTCCGGCAACGGTAATTAATAACAGAATTTTTAAACCAATGCCTATTAAGCTTTTTAAGAAGGTGCGTAAAGAAATATCGAGATCTCTGCGCAACATGGCTTTTTCTGAAAGACGCGTAAATTTCTTTATCAGCCAAAAACCTAATACAAGCACGATGCTTGCCATAATTATTTTTGGCGTGTATTCAACTGTTAGGTCAACAATTGATTTGGCGTATTTCTCTAAAAAAGAAGCTTCCTGATGTATATCTGTTTTCAGAATGGTATCTGTCATAAATTTATGTTAGTTTAATGCATAAAGTTTTCCCGGCAATGATTTGATGAGGTTGCTAAATTCTAATTGCAGCAATAAACCCGAAACCTTACCGGGCGTTAGTTGCAGCTTGGCACATATTTCATCTATATGAATGGATGGAGTGTCTTTTAGCAAATTAATAAGCAAGGTTTCATCGTCAGAAAGGTTAACAGGCAGAATAAATTGTTTGCTTTTGGTTTTCTTGCTTTCCGTTTGTTCCCAACCCATGGCATACAATAAATCAGCAGCGTTTTCAATTAAAGCGGCTTTATTTCTTTTAATCAGCATATTGCATCCGGCAGAAAACTCTGCTTCTGCTTCGCCCGGAAAAGCAAATACATCTCTGTTATAGGTATGTGCAATCTCGGCAGTAATAAGTGCACCACCGGTTCTTTTAGATTCTACGACTACTACGGCATCACTCATGCCTGCCACAATACGGTTTCGTTTAGGAAAGTTTTCTTTATCAGGATTTGTTTTAGATAAATACTCGGTAAGTAAACCTCCCTGATGAATCATTTTGTTAGCTGTGTTTGTATGCAAATCAGGATATAAATCATCTAAGCCATGAGCTAATACGCCAACCGTATCAAGCTTATTGACAAGTGCTGCTTTGTGTGCACAAACATCAATACCATAAGCCAAGCCACTGACAATTAAAATATTTTCGGCAGCTAAGCCTGCCATTAATTTTTCGGTTTGTTGTTTACCATAGTCTGTTGCATTTCGTGTGCCGATCACAGCAACAATCTTTTCTTTATTCAAATCGGCATTGCCTTTATAAAATAAAAGTATGGGAGCATCATTGCAGTGTTTTAGTTTATTTGGATAAGCTGCATCGGTAAAAAATAACGGAGTAATATTTTCTTCTTCAATAAATTTTATTTCTTCCTCGGCGCGTTTAAATATTTCGATATTATTTCTGCCACTTAAAACAAATTGAGCAACATATTCACCCACTTGTGGAATCTTTATTAACGCTTCTTTTTTTGCTTTAAAAACCTCGCTTGCACTGCCACAATAAGCAATAAGGTTCTTGGCAATTACATCGCCAACTCCTTGTATTTGCTTTAAGGCAATTTGATATAACAACTCTGCTTTTTGCAAAAGAAAATATTTATTTATCTTGCAAAAATAACTAAAACAAGAATGTTTAAACGAATACTTCTTTTTATTTGTCAGTTTATTTTATCCTATACTGCTTCTTATGCACAGAGCGTTATTAAAGGGAGAGTCTCAGATAAATCAAGCAAAGAAACTTTACCGGGAGTAGTGGTAAGTTGTGCCAATAAAAATACGATTACAGATGTAAATGGGAATTTCTTCTTACAAGTACCTGCAGGTAAAAACACATTAACCGCTTCTTTGATTGGGTATAAAACTTTTTCTAAAACAATCGCCTTAAATGAGAAAGACACACTTAAGCTATTGATTGACTTGGATGTTTCTAACAAAGCTTTAGATGAGGTGGTTGTATCTGCAGGAAAGTTTGAACAAAAACTTTCGGAAGTAACCGTATCTATGGAAGTAATTAAAACAGAATTATTACAAAGCAAAGCCATTGCCCAACTTGATCAGATAATGAATCAGGTACCCGGGGTTTATTGTACAGATCAACAAGTGAGCATACGTGCGGG
>Ga0302280_1003072_pt1 | contig 12296 bp, 22 predicted proteins | sample III_Fen_E1_1_FD_198771 | JGI IMG/M metagenome (GOLD analysis project Ga0302280, IMG submission 198771) | Peat permafrost microbial communities from Stordalen Mire near Abisko, Sweden - III_Fen_E1_1 | ecosystem: Environmental > Terrestrial > Soil > Wetlands > Permafrost | place: Sweden: Abisko...
GATACCACTTGTTAAAGAGCTTTGCAACTGTAGAACAATGGAACTAAGAATTTTACCAGCTTTTCTTAAAATGTCAACTTCATTAGCGTTCTTGATCCTGATGCCTTGACTTGTCTTCATGCGTCATTTAAGCAAAGTGGCCAAAGATTCACAAAGTTCATCGGTATCTAAATTACCGTCGAGCTTTTTCAATTTTTGTTGACTGGCGTAATATTCAATGATCGGTTGCGTACTTGTCATATACACATTCATACGCTCCTTGATCGTTTCTTCATTATCATCCGTGCGCTGATAAAGCTCGCCGCCACAAGCATCACAAAGACCAGGGCTCAATGGGGGCTTATTGGTCACATGGAATAATGCGCCACATTTACGACAGACTCGACGGCCTGTCAAACGCTTTAATAATAGATTGCTGTCCGCCTCCATATTTAAAGCATAATTTAAAGGCGTATTTAACTTGGATAATATAAGATCAAGATCTTGAGCTTGCTTAACTGTACGCGGAAAACCGTCAAGCATATAACCATTCTTCAAATCCGCCACATTCGCCAAACGCTGCTCAACCAATTTTGTCACCAATTCATCTGAAACCAAGGAACCCTTGGTGATCAAAGCTTTTATCTCCAAGCCCAAGGGCGTACCCTTTTTAATTTCTTCACGCAACATATCTCCGGTGGAAATATGGGCAAGGTGATATTTTTCTTTTAATAAACCCGCCAAAGAACCTTTTCCCGCACCGGGGGGGCCTAACAATACGACTCTCATCAAAAACTCCTAACGACGACCTCTCAAATGCCCTGTTTTCATAAAACCTTCATAATGGTGCATCTGTAAATGTGATTCGATCTGTTTCATGGTATCAAGCATAACACCTACCGTGATCAAAACACCAGTACCACCAAAGAAAGAGGCGACTAAATAGGGCACTTTAAATGACGCCATGATGGAATCAGGCATGACGGCGATGATACAAATAAATAAAGATCCAACCAGGGTGATTCGGGTCAATACATAATCCAGATAATCCGCGGTTTCCTTACCTGGACGTAAGCCTGGCACAAATCCATTTTGCTTCTTTAAATTTTCAGCCACATCATCCGGCCTAAAAACAATCGCCGTATAAAAATAACAAAAGAAAATGATCAAAAATGCATAAATACAGTAGTAGGTCACATGCCCTCGTTGAATCCATGAAGCAAATTGCTGCAATCCGCTATGTGGTAAGAAAGATGATATGGTCACCGGGAACAGAATAATGGACTGCGCAAAAATGATAGCGATGATACCTGCTGTATCCACTTTCAAAGGAATAAAGGTGCCTTGCCCAACTGCCGTGCTGGTTGCCCCTGCGCGACGGGCATACTGCACCGGAATACGGCGCTGACCTTGTGAAATTAAAGTAACACCAATGATGACCGCGATTAAAAAGAACACCATGAACACAATGGCAATAGGCTGCAATTGACCAGCCCCGCTTTTTGGGTCTAATAATAAGGTCAAGTAATGATACGCTGTCGGCGCTCTGGATAAAATACCACAGGTGATGATAAGGGACGTTCCGTTCCCCACACCTTTTTCCTGAATACGTTCTCCCAACCACATAAGGAAAATCGTACCTGCGGTTAAAGTCATGACTGTTGAAAAACGGAAACCCCAACCAGGATTTGCGACAATTTGCATCCCACCAAAGGTGCTGGGACTTTCAAGCCAAAGAGCAATGAAAAAAGATTGAACCATCGCCAGCCCCACCGTGCCATAGCGGGTGTACTGGTTGATTACTTTATAACCAGCCTGCCCCTCTTTGGAAATTTTCTCCAGTGAAGGGATGACGGCCGTTAAAAGTTGCATAATAATAGAGCTGGAAATGTATGGCATGACCCCGAGAGATAAAACCGTCATCTTCCCAAGCGCGCCGCCGGAGAACATGTCCATGATACCAACCACATTACCGCCGCCGTTGGCACCGCTCATTTTTTGAAAAAACTCATTTAAGGCGACCCCGTTAATACCAGGTGTCGGGATAAAACAGCCTAAACGATATACGGCGAGAATACCCAGCGTGAAAATAATCTTCTGACGTAATTCGGGGACTTTAAAACAGTTCGAAAACCCTTTTAGGAATTGGGAGATCATAAGGTCTTATGCCAAAGATCCCTTAGTATCAGCCGTGTTTTTGCGAGCTTTAGCAGCGAGTGCGCGGTTGGCGGCACGGGTGTCAACCTTAATGGCTGTATCAATCCTAATGCCCAAAATCTCTATTGTTCCACCGGCCTTGGTGATCTTCTCAGAAGCCAACTTTGAAAAACGATGAGCTTGTACTGTCAACTTCTTAGTCACTTCTCCCACACTCAAAATCTTTATAGGTTGCAGCAAGGACCTGATCAAATGATGGCTTTTTAAAAGCTCAGGAGTAACTGCTGTCCCATTGTCAAATCGGTTAAGGCTTTCACAATTGACCACTTGGTATTTAGCTGGCCATTTGCTGTTAAAACCAACCTTTGGTAAACGGCGCAACAATGACATCTGTCCGCCTTCATAGGCTAACATGACACCGCCACCAGAACGTGAGTTCTGACCGGTTTGTCCACGACCAGAACGCTTACCGCGACCAGTGCCGCGTCCACGTCCTGCAATTTTCTTATGTCTGCGTGATCCTTCAGGACTTCTTAATTGATGAACTTGCATTTAATTAAACCTCTTTTTGTATCCCATTACCCTCGACACTCGTTTTCGTTGACGAAGGAATAGGTGATATTGAAGCAGCGCGTACTGCCTTCAAGCGGGATAACCCGTCGAATGTCGCCTTGACCACGTTAATGGGATTATTTGAACGATGACACTTGGTTAAAATATTGGTAATACCCGCCCCGTCACAAACAGAACGCACGGCACCTGAGGCAATAACCCCGGTACCTTCGCTAGCCGGCTTGAGCAAAACAATAGCAGAACCGCAGCGACCAATGATCTCATGAGTGATAGTCGTACCACGACGAGGAATAAAAATCATTTGCTTTTTAGCAGCAGCTAGGGCCTTCTTGATACCTGTCGCCACCTCACCAGCTTTACCTAAACCATAACCAACCTTACCCTTACCATCACCGACAACGACGAGGGCTGAGAAGGCCAGGCGAGTACCGCCCTTGGTTGTCTTTGAGACACGATTGATGGAAACAACTTTTTCAATCAAACCGCTGTCTGTCAGACCTGTTGGTTTCTTGGCAAATGGTTTGCGTTCACCACCACGCTTGCGACCACCTTTGCCAGGAAAACCACCAGCAGCAGGACTAGTACCTTGGCTCGGAACAGCTGCCCCAGCGATAGTTTCCTCTGCTGACATATTAGCTTCTTTTTCCTGCTCAAGGATTTGTTCGGCTTGAGCTGGTGTTTTAACGGATAATTCTTTTTCGTCGATTTTCTTAATGTCTTTCATTCAACTCCCCTAGCCCCTCTTTGTAAAAAAGAGGGGAATCTTAAATGATTAGAATTCTAATCCGGCTTTACGCGCAGCTTCTGCGAAGGCTTTAATGCGCCCATGGTATAAATATCCACCGCGATCAAACGCGACTTTCTTAATTCCTTTTTTGATAGCTTCTGCAGCTAATACTTCACCTAAAATTCCAGCAGCACTAACATTGCCGCCAGTCTTTGATTTAGCCTTTACGTCCTTGGCCAATGTCGATTTACCAATCAAAACCTTGCCCGATGAATCATCGACGATCTGAGCTTGCAGATTGTTCAATGAACGATGTAGGCAAAGACGTGGACGCTCTGTTGTCCCATCTAATCCATTACGTATACGTTTATGACGATAAATCCGTTGTTGTTCTTTAATGTTTAACATATATTACCTATTCTCTTTAGCTCTGTACGGGCACTGACAGCGCACCCCTACCATTATTTCGTTACCTGTTTACCCTGCTTACGCTTTACAATCTCACCTACATAGCGGATACCTTTGCCTTTATAGGGCTCTGGCGGTTTAAATCCGCGAATCTTGGCTGCCACTAACCCGACCAAAGATTTATCTACGCCTTCGACGGAGATTTCTGTCGGTTTTGCAGAAGTCACTTTAACATCCTTAGGAAATTCATATTCGATTGGATGAGAAAAACCAATGTTTAAAACCAATTTATTTCCTTGGACAGCCGCACGAAAACCAACGCCTTGAATTTCCAAATCACGCTTATGGCCAAGGCTTACACCCGCGCACATATTCTCAATCAAACGCTTGATGGTGCCATGATTGGAACGGGCCTGCTTGGTATCATTTAAACGATTGACCATGATTTTATTGTCTTTATTTTCTAAACTCACATCAGCAGGTATAGGCAAGGACAATTTGCCCTTTGGACCTTCCACATTGACGGCGGTCTTATCAAAAGATACTTTAACATTCGCTGGTAAAACTACTGGTGTTTTTGCAATTCTTGACATATTTTATCTTTCTTAATTTTAATACCGTACGGACATATCCGCACGGGCGGGTTCAGAACCGCCCCTACCAAATATAGCAGAGAACTTCTCCGCCGATTTTTAATTTACGGGCCTCACGGTCAGTGACCAGACCTTTGGAACTGGAAATGACAGCTGTGCCTAAACCATTTAAAACTCTAGGAATTTGACCATTATCAGTATAAACACGTAATCCTGGACGGGAAATACGCTTAATACCCATGATCAAGGACTTATTATTATCGTATTTCAAATAGACTTTAAGAACGCCTTGCTTATTGTCCTTTAATAAACGGTAATCCTCAATATAACCATCAGTTTTAAAAATGGCCATCATGCGTTCCAACAACTTAGAGGCTGGAAACTCGACGGTCTCATGGTGCGCATTGGTAGCATTGCGCAAAATTGTTAATGTATCAGCGATCGGATCAGAAACAGACATGTTATTTTTCCTTAATTGTTAGATTACCAACTGGCTTTTTTTACCCCTGGAATTTCACCTTTCCAAGAGAGTTCTCTAAAACAAATACGGCATATACCAAAACGACGCATATAACCCCGAGGACGACCGCACAAGCCACAACGATTATGCTGACGTACTGGAAATTTTGGAGTTTCTAAAGATTTGTTGATCAACGCTTTTTTCGCCATAATTTCTTAAATTTCCTTCGTTAGATTTTATTGTTTGCTAAAAGGCATGCCTAAAAGACGCAATACCTCATAATTCTTTTCTTTATCACCATTTTCAAAAACAAATGAGATATCCATCCCTTGAATCCGGAAATCACGTACACCAGGATCGATCTCAGGAAAAATACCCTGATCGGTAATCCCTAAGGTGTAGTTGCCGCCCTTGTCAAATGCCTTGCGGGAAGTACCGTTAAAGTCACGGATACGTGGCAGGGACACATTCACTAAACGGTCTAAGAATTCATACATACGGGCACGGCGTAATGTCACCTTGGCACCGATAGGTAAATTCTCACGCAATTTAAAATTTGAAATCGCCTTTTTGGAACGGCGGATCGTTGGCTTCTGTCCTGTGATCGTCGCTAAATTCTCAGCGGCGCGGTCCAAAAGCTTGACATCACCGATCGCTTCACCAACACCCATATTAACGACAATTTTAGACAAATGAGGAACAGCGTTTGGATTAGTGATGCCAAACTTTTCCTGCATTTGGGGAATAACTTCTTTACGATATTTTTCTAATAATGTAGGAGCAGCCATTTTTTGTATCCTCACTCTGAAATAGATTCCCGACTAAAACATTCGGGAATGACATAAAAACTATATTGTTTCTTTACTTGCAAGCGCGATGCGCTCCTTAGAGCCATCTTTTAACACCTTTACCACAAAACGGGTTGGCTTGCTGGACTTCTTGTCCACTAACATCAAATTCGCCAAGGCCACCGGCTTTTCCATCTCTATATACCCGCCTTGTGGGTAGGTATCAGATTTCTTAACAGATTTTTTGACCATATTGACATTTTCGATGAGCGCTTTGTTGACCTTAGGCATAACACGAACAACCTTGCCGGTTTTACCTTTGTCACGACCTGCCATCACCATCACTGTGTCATCTCGACGGATACGAAGCATATTAAACCACCTCAGGGGCTAAAGAAATTATTTTCATATAATCCATATTGCGCAACTCGCGCGCCACAGGCCCAAAAACACGGGTTCCCTTGGGATTCCCTGCATCATCTATGATAACCACGGCATTGCTGTCAAAACGCACATAGGTGCCATCTTGACGACGGATAGATTTTTTAGTACGTACAATAATGCCTTTGGCCATGCTGCCTTTTTTAACAACAGCATCGGGAATGCTTTCCTTAATATTAACTCGAACGATATCACCAACCTGCGCCCACATTTTGCCTTTGGCCTTTAATACCCCGATCAAAGAAGCCTTACGAGCCCCTGTATTATCCGCCACATCTAAAATAGTTTTTAATTGTATCATAACTTCTCCAAATCTTTGATTTAGACCTTAGACCCAACAATTTCGCTGATAATCCAACGCTTGTCTTTTGATAAAGGACGTGTTTCCATGATACGCACCACATCCCCAGTCTTGGCAGCATTCTTTTCATCATGCGCTTTGTATTTAACAATATTGCGCACTTGCTTCTCGTACTTGGAATGCTTGTGAACTTTTTGAACCTGAACGACACGGGTCTTGTCCATTTTGTCACTGACGACAACGGCTGTCAAAAATCTGCGTCGATTAACTCTGCTATTTTCCATGAATTTTTCTCTCGTTTAATACTGTTAATATACGGGCAATGTCTCTTCTTAAATTACGAAAACTAGCCGGCTTTTCCACACGGCCCATCTGACGATGTGATTCCATATCAAAGAGATCTTTTTTTAACTGCTTTTCTTTTGTTACTAATTCATCCGCACTTAAATTACTTAACTCTTTAATTTTCATAAAAACCTCGATTAAACCTTGACTTTAATGACTGCTTCCACGAACAACGAACTTGGTCTTGACTGATAACTTGAAAGCCACTAAACGTAAAATAGCCTTTGCAAAATCTTCCGGAACGCCACCTAATTCAAATACGATCTTACCACGCCTGACAACAGCTACCCAATGATCCAAATCCCCTTTTCCCTTACCCATACGAGTTTCAGCAGGTTTTTTGGTAATGGACTTGTGTGGGAAAGCATTGATCCACAATTTACCTGTCCCACGTAATTTACGAGCCACTACGACGCGGGAGGCTTCTAATTGACGGGCTGGGATAAATCCATTTTCAATGGCTTTCAATCCGAATTCACCAAAATGCATCTGGGCACCGGTGGTGGCAATACCACGGGATTTCCCTTTTTGTGTTTTACGGAATTTGACTCTTTTTGGCATTAACAACATATACTAATATCCTCTCAAATTATTAAGCTGCTACGACCACAGGTTGAGCTGGTGCTGCTGGCGGTTGTATGACGGCCGCTGCTGCTGCCTTGGCTTCAATCTCTTCATGATCCTTGATCACATCACCCTTATAAATCCAAACCTTGATACCAAGCAAACCATAGGTTGTCTTTGCTTCACAAAAACCATAATCAATATCAGCACGTAAGGTTTGTAAAGGAACCTTACCTTCATGATATTTCTCAGTACGAGCCATCTCAGCGCCACCTAAACGACCAGCACAACGGATCTTGATACCTTTGGCCCCTGATTGACGGGATTGCTCAATAGCGCGCTTCATCGCCCGACGGAAAGCAACACGCTTTTGCAACTGGAAAGCAACGGCTTGCGCCACCAATTGAGCGTCAAGATTAGGATTCTTGATCTCTTGGATATCGATGACAATTTTATCCATATCCTTCTTGGTGATGGACTTCAATTCAGCACGAAGCTTGTCAATATCAGCACCACGACGGCCGATGATAACACCGGGACGGGCGGTATGGATACGCACCTTGACTGTTTCAGCCAAACGCTCAATGACGATCATGGAAACAGCGGCTTGTTCAAATTTTTCACGGATATAGGCACGGATCTTAAAGTCCTGTTTGATGTTATCAGAAAATTCACGTCGCTGGGCAAACCAAAGGCTGCGCCAATTTTTAGTGTATCCAAGTCTTAATGCTAAGGGATGAACTTTTTGACCCACAGTGATTCTCCTATTTTGTTTTTACATCTAGTTCTACGGTTAAATGCGTTGTCCGACGTAAGATCGGGGTTGCACGGCCAAATGAGGCAGCACGAAAACGTTTCCAAGCCCCACCATGATTAGCTGTGATCGTCTTGATGAATAATTGCTCTTCACTCAAACCTTTTTGTTTGGCATTGCTGATGGCAGATTCAAGCACTTTCTTAACATGAGCACTTGAACCTTTTTCAATGTGACCTAATAAGGCCAAACTGGTTGGGACATCTTTGCCACGGATGGCATCAATGACCTGGCGCATCTTCATCGACGAAACTCTTATGTATTTACCTCTAGCTATTGCGATCATATTTTTTTCCTAACTGGTAGTTCTTTTTGAGATCCCTCGCTATTACGCTCGGGATAATTCCGACATTACGTTGGAATTATTTTTTCTGCATAGCCTTCTTGGCCTTGACACCGCCATGAGCTTTGAATGTACGGGTCGCGACGAAGTCACCCAATTTCATACCAACCATGTTTTCCGTCACAAAAACTGGCATATGTTTACGGCCATCGTGCACCGCAAAGGTATACCCAACGAAGTTAGGGATGATGGTGGAACGACGAGACCATGTTTTGATCGGTTGACGCTGACCACTAGAAACGACTTTATCAAATTTGCGCGTTAATGATTCTTCAATATACGCGCCCTTTTTAACTGATCTTCCCATATTACTTAGTCCTTCTTCTGACAATCATATGATTAGAATATTTACGTTTACTACGGGTCTTATACCCCTTGGTCGGCTTACCCCATGGTGTCACCGGATGCGGATTACCTTGAGGAGCTTTACCTTCACCACCACCGTGCGGGTGATCGACTGGATTCATAACCACACCGCGAGATTGCGGACGACGCCCCAACCAACGGCTGCGTCCGGCTTTACCGATCGATACAGTTTCATTTTCAACATTACTCAACTGACCGATGGTTGCCCGGCAATCACTAGAAACTTTACGCACTTCGCTGGAAGGCAGACGCAGATGAGCAATATTACCTTCTTTTGCGATCAACTGAGCAGAAGTTCCGGCAGAGCGAGCTAACTGACCGCCTTGACCAGGTTTTAATTCAATATTATGTATGCCTGTCCCTAGAGGGATCTTACGCAGTGGAAGGCAGTTTCCCGCCAACATATCCACGTCGGCACTATTGGTGCTGACGATTTCATGACCAACACGAAGATCTACTGGCGCTAAAATATATGCTTTTGTTTTATCACTTTTATATTCAATTAAGGCAATGCGGCAAGTACGATTAGGATCATACTCAATGCCTAAGACTACGGCTATATCATCGAGACGTTGGCGCTTGAAATCAATGACGCGATACATACGCTTGTGACCTGCCCCACGATGACGTGAGGTGATGCGGCCATAGGAATTACGCCCACCGGTACCTTTGACAGGTTCAAGTAATGATTTTTCCGGCTTGCCCTTGGTTAATTCGCTGAAATCCGGCAATGCCGCATGACGAACACCGTTTGTATATGGTCTAAAACGTTTGATTCCCATAAAATTAAACTCCCCTAACCCCTCTTTATAAAAAAGAGGTGAATGTATTATCCTTCTATTTTCTGCCCCTCTTTAAGAGAGACAATGGCTTTTTTCCAACCCGTTGTGTATCCGGCACGGGCGCGCACGCGCTTGAGCTTGCCAGGGACATTGACGGTATTGACGGCATCAACTTTAACCTTGTAAATTTCCTCAACGGCGCGCTTGACGTCGACCTTGGTGGCCACCGTGGCAACACGAAAGAGGTATTTACGTTCTTTTTCTAAATTTGTGCCCTTTTCAGAGCGAACCAGCGTTTTTACAATATCGTAACATGTGATCATCTTCAAACTCCCCGAACCCCTCTTTGTAAAAAAGAGGGGACAAATTCATTTTTATTCAATTCGCTTTAATAATGTTTTTAAAGCTTCTTTAGTTACCAACACATTCTTATTGCTCATAATATCTGACGCATTGGCATCCGTCGCGCGCACCAAGGTTAAACTTGAGATATTACGTGAAGCCAACAAGGTCTTTTCATTAGTACCGTCGAGAACAGCCAAGGTACGACCTTTGATTTTTAAATTCTTGAGGATAGCCGCAAAGTCTTTGGTCTTACCCGAAAGGACTTCCAGATTCTCCACACATAAAAGATTATTGCCTAAGAATTTGGCATTCAAACTTTCGCGTAATGCGGCTATACGGGTTTTTTTAGAAACTGTATAACCGAAATCACGAGGTTTTGGTCCAAAACAGATACCACCCTTTTTCCACAATGGAGAACGTGTGGAACCTTGACGGGCGCGACCAGTACCTTTTTGGGCCCATGGTTTCTTACCGCCGCCGGAGACCTCTGAGCGGGTCTTGGTCGAAACGGTTCCTTGACGCTGATTGGCATTATACATAACAACCGCTTGATGAATAACAGCATCATGCACATGCACGCCAAATTGCTCTTTAGGCAATTCCAACCCTGCCGCTTTTTTACCTTTAATATCTACTACATTTAATTCTGGCATAATATATTCCTAGTTATTTCTTAGCTGTTGTCTTACCGGCAGCAGCCTTGCTTGCTTTCATTGGATTTTTCTTAACACTTGATTGTGTTGCTTTAACTTCATCCAAAGAACGGAAAGCACGCTTCTTGGACATATTAATAACGATAACACCATTCTTGTGGCCTGGGACAGCGCCTTTAACAAGGATCAAATTTTGATCAGCATCAACCCTCATAACACGCAAACTTTGTACAGTGACCGTATCCATCCCCATGTGCCCGGGCATGTGCGTTCCCCTATAAACACGGGAAGGATCAGAAGACGCCCCGATAGAACCCACTCGACGGTGATGCATAGAACCGTGAGCAGCAGGACCACCATTCCAATTCCAACGAACCATACCGCCTTGAAAACCTTTACCGATGGAAGTTCCTGTCACATCCACGAAATCGCCTGCTTTAAAAAGATCCGCTTTAAGCTGATCACCGATTTTATAATCTTTATTATCAGCTGATTCAAATTCCTTCACATGCTTCAAAGGTGCTTGTCCAACCTTTTTAAAAAATCCAAGAACCGGCTTTTGTAAACGGGTTTCTTTGACAGCCTCATATCCTAAAACCACCTTCAATTTTGGCTTATCTTTTAATCCTAATACCGTGCAAGGGCCCGCTTCGACGACAGTGACAGGCGTGATATTGCCTTCTGTATCGAAAATCTGGGTCATACCTATTTTTTTACCCATTATACCGCGAATCATTTTCAAACTCCCCTAACCCCTCTTTATCCTCTCTTTACCGAGGACTCCCTTTAGGTCGTAAGAGGGGGAAATTTACTGTTTAATCTCAACGTCAACACCTGCTGGCAAATTCAATTTGCGCAGGGCTTCCACTGTCTTGGAAGTTGGGTTAACCAAATCAATCAGGCGCTTATGCGTGGCTAATTGAAACTGTTCACGTGATTTCTTATCGATAACCGGTGAACGCAAGACCGTATACAACTCTTTCTTGGTGGGTAAAGGCACTGGTCCCAAAATCTGGGCTCCTGTACGAATGGCCGTATCCACTATTTCCTGAGTGCTTTGGTCAATTAACCGATGATCAAATGCTTTTAATTTTATACGTATTTTTTGCATTACTTGATAATCTCCGAGATAACACCGGCACCTACGGTACGGCCACCTTCGCGGATAGCGAAGCGTAATGACTTTTCCATGGCAACTGGTGTGATAAGCTCAACTTCGAGAACAACGTTATCGCCAGGCATACACATTTCAACGCCAGCTGGTAACTCTGCAGTTCCAGTCACGTCGGTGGTACGGAAATAGAATTGTGGACGGTATCCCTTGAAGAATGGGGTATGACGTCCGCCTTCTTCCTTGGTCAAAATATAGACCTCAGCTTTGAATTTGGTGTGTGGCTTGATGGAACCAGGTACAGCCAAAACCATCCCGCGTTCCATATTATCTTTATCAGCGCCGCGTAAAAGTAAACCGACGTTATCACCTGCTTGACCTTCATCCAATTCTTTACGGAACATTTCAACACCGGTGACAACCGTCTTGGAAACTGCCGGACGAAGACCAACAACTTCAACTTCTTCGCCAACCTTGACACGACCGCGTTCAATACGACCAGTCGCAACGGTTCCACGACCAGAGATGGAGAATACGTCTTCAACA
>Ga0302280_1003073_pt1 | contig 12290 bp, 14 predicted proteins | sample III_Fen_E1_1_FD_198771 | JGI IMG/M metagenome (GOLD analysis project Ga0302280, IMG submission 198771) | Peat permafrost microbial communities from Stordalen Mire near Abisko, Sweden - III_Fen_E1_1 | ecosystem: Environmental > Terrestrial > Soil > Wetlands > Permafrost | place: Sweden: Abisko...
TATAGATATTCGTTATATGGATTTCTATGAGATGAAGATTTTACGAGACGCTATAAAAGAACTACCAGAGGGTCATCCCGAAAAAGAAGGATGGGATTTACCACAAACGGATAGTGAACTAATGTCTTGGTGGATGCCTCCGGTAGAAGATACCCCCGTTCTTAGTACAGACCAAGCCACATATTCAGAGGGTGTTGTTCACCATTCAGAAAAGTTACAAGTTAATACTTCTCCTGATTTGCTTTTTAAGAAATTAGAAGTGTTAGAGTATTGGGACAAACGCAAACAAGTTCATGTTGTAGCTCGCAAAAAAGTAATAAAGTCTGGTAAAAATCCTTATGGAGTTACGCCATTCTTATCCTCTAATTGGTGGAATCGTCCCAAATCTTTCTACGGAATGGGACTAGGGTTAATTGTTGGACAGAACCAGCGCGTAGATCAGGGTACTATTAATGCCATTCTAAAGATTTTGTCATTTGGTGTCAACCCTATTTATCTCCGTAAGCGAGACTCAAACACACCCACACAAATGATAGGAACAGGGATAGGTAAGATATTAACAGTTGATACTGAGGTTGATAAGAGCTACAAACTCTTAGATATGCCGAAAGTTCCTGCCGAAGTTTGGAGCGCGTTAGCCGAATCTGAAAAAGCTACAGAAAGTAGCTCAGGTGCCGACCAAACACTAGTACAAGGTTCTACTGCTGGACCGCGAACCTCTATGGGTCGAACAGCCGGTGGTGCTGCTCAGTTAGGCGCTGCCAGTGCAACCCGCTTAGACGGCCCGTTAGATAATTTTATAGAACAAGTATTTAAGCCATTCTTGTACATCCTTGATATGCTTATTTTTACTTATTTCTCCGATTACGAGATATTCACTATTCTTGGCGAAGAAGTCGGCAAAGACTTTGAAATGGATTTCCAACAGTATCACGATGCTGTGTTTACCTATGAAGTTCTTGCAGGAGCTAGTTTAGCTGCTAAACGTACTATGAGTCAGTCAATGACTCTTATTGAGCAAATCTTCACCAATCCTAATATTCAGGAAATGCTTGCAGATATAAACCAAGAATACGTAGACATTAAAGTTATTCTTAAAATGTGGATGGAAGCCTCAGAGTGGAAGAACGTTCAAGACATTATTAAGCCCATGACCGAGCAAATGAAGCAAAGAAGGCAAGCACAGTCGCAAGCTGCTCAACAGAATAGTAAGTTTTCACAACAGAGTCAGCTTTTGAATCAAAAGGCACAATTAACTGCTGCCCAAAAACAACAAGACGCTCAAGACAGGTTCCAGAGAGACATTGTTGTAAAGGCTTTGTTAAATAATGGAGAGTCTGAATCATCTGAAGGACAGCCTAATACAACAGGGTTAGATGCCTCAGAACCAACAGTTGAATAGCGTCAGAGGAGGCGTGATTGTCAGATAGCTTTGCACCAGATACAACCTTAAATAGCCGGGAACGACAAGAGTTAGCAATGATTATTGCTCAACCCGGCTTTAAAGTTATGCAGAATTTGTGGAAATCTTGTGTATCATCTTTTAACTTAGCTCTTATAAATACACCAGAAGATTCTACAGATTTGATAGTAGCTAGGCATAGGTCCGCTAAAGTAGCAGCACAACTATATACGTTGTTTGTTAATAGAATAAACGAAGAAGTTTTTAATATAAATAATGCACCCAGACCTTATGATAAGCCATTAGATATTTCTAATGACTTAGATATAGGGGAATACACTAAGTATGGCGCAGACATAGAGGAAGAGGAGCCTTTTTAATGAGCGACGAGTTGAGCGTACAAAATACACCAGAAACACCAGTTGAATTACCAGAATTAGTCTATACCTATCAGCCTGAAGACGAGGATGGATTTCCTTTAGGCGGAAGGCAAGTTATTAAATATCGTACACAAGAGGAATTAGCGGATAAATTACGAGATCAAAATGTTCTATTAGTTAGGCGTTTACGTGCCGAAACTCGTAAAAATCGTTTAGGTACTAACGATGTTGAAAATATTCCACAAGAGGCACAAAGATACACTGGCCCTGTTGAGTTTAAACCTCGTGAGTTGTCTCAGGACGAGATTACGCAGTTATCTCATGAACTTTTAGACCCTACTACAGCCGTTGCCGCACAGCGTAAGATATTTGAAGCATCGGTAGGAGTTAGTCCAGAAACACTTAGCACTACTTTACAGAAGATACAAGAAGACAACTTACGTAATCGTGCTCGGTTAGAGGCCGATGCTTTTATTCTTGATAATCCCGATTATGTTAGATGCGACAAAAATACACAGGCTTTGATTCAGTGGTTACTTCGTTACGATTTGGACCCTATTAGGGAGAATTTCCAAAGAGCTTATGATACATTGAAGTCTCAAGACCCGCCTATTATTGTTTTGAGAAAAAACATAAATCCTACAGACCCGCCTAGCGCGTATGTAGCCACGCAACCCGTACAACAGCCTACACAAAGTATTCCTGTTATTCCTGTTAGTCTTCATAATGGTAACTCTTCTAATTCTGGGACTCAGCCTACAGTTGCCGACCAAATTGTTTATAAGAAAGTTGTCAATGGTAAAGAAATGGTATTTACGGGTTTTGCCGCTATAGAAGTTATGCCTAGTGAAGAATATAAGCATAGAATCAACCATGACCCTGTTTTTGTTAAAGCAGTTAATAAACTGTATAGCAATGTTCCACGTGCTGCTCAAGTGCTTCCGGTGTAACATGAACTCAGACGAATTTATAATAGAGGAGTTTACAGGTACGGACGAAAGTATTAATCTTCTTAGAGGTATAGAGTACATTTGTCATGGTGAGACTGGTGCTCCTAAAGCATGGCTTAAAGAGAAAGCATCAAAAGGCAAGACTTGGGTTATTAAGAGATACGGCATCATAGTAGGGTTTCTAATAAGCGGTATTAAAAGTCCTTTAGGAGGCGGTTTTTATCCTTATGTAGAAGATATAGCTGTACTACCTGATTATCAATATAGAGGTCTTGGTAAAAGACTATTAGATACTTTTGAGAAACATTACGTCGAACGCGGGTTTACGAGCGTATGGTTACAGGTTAATGTAGAAAATCCTGCACAAACTTTATATTTTAAACAAGGGTATAGGGTAATAAATTTTAATGCTAACCTATACGGTCATGGACACGACGGGTTAGATATGTATAAAAACATTTACAAGTAAGTTTTAAAGGATAGCAGTCGGATTACTGCAATGCCGCCAACAATGCGTGAGGTAACTCTTGTGGAAGTCCCGCAAGAGTCAGTAAATATATAGTCGGATTACTATAGATAGCTGGCGCAATAGGACTGTAATAATGTCTAGTCTATTTGGAGGAATAGTTAGGATATTCTATAAGGAGAATAAAAAATGGCTGGATATAGTCCTGCAAGTAATAGTCAGAGTAATTTACCACAGTCCACGGTGCGATACTATGACAAAAAGTTCCGCGAAAATTTGAAGGCTTAAGGTACTGGGTCTTCTAAAACTTGACTAAATCGGTGAACATCTGTTATAATATGAATATGATAGAAAATACCGAGGAAAATAATTTGAAAGAAACGCGATTTGCTTATGCAGCCGGACTGATAGATGCTGATGGAAGTTTATATATTTCCAAATGTATACGTAAAGACGGTTATACCAGCTACGATCCAACTTTAATGATTCGCTCTACGCACCTACCTACTATGAAATGGTTTGTTAGCGTGTTTGGAGGAACCTATGATAAAACTGTCTGGAAAGATAAGAATTATAAGGACTATTACCGTTGGAAATATAGTAGTGACATACATGCAGCGCGCTTCCTTGATAAGATTATTCCTTATTTGTGGATAAAACAAAAACAAGCTTCTTTGCTTAAACAATACTTTGAAATGCGGTATGTAAATGATAAGCAACAAAGAGAAGCTATTTATCAACAAATGGGAGAATTAAATCAGAATTACTCCTTAACGACTAATACGCCAAGTTTACCATTAAAGGATAACCTTCGTAACGCATACTTTGCTGGTATGTTTGACGGAGAAGGTAGTTCATATATAATTCGAGGAAAGCAAGGTAAGCAGAGTCGTGGTAAAGGCTTTTATTATAGAGCTTGTGTGTGTTTAGGTAATACTTTTTTACCTGTTATTCAGGAATTAAAGAAAACATACGGAGGTTTTACTAGAGAAAGACCGCCCCACAACGGCAAACTTATGATGCACGAATGGGATTTAAAAGATAATCCTCTAAAAGAGCGATTTCTTTTATCCGTACTTCCTTATCTAAAAATAAAAATAGAGCAATCAAAAATTGTTCTAAATTTTGTTAGGATGAATGGAGAAGTTAATCCCGAAAAACGAAAAGCTATGTGGCTGGCTTGTTCTGAATTAAATGGTAAAAAGATAGAGTCTGATCTTATAGGTGACTATAAGAGTGCTACTGTGGTGACATAGATAGCCTAAACAATAATACAAACACCTTTCATTGCGTGCTCGGAACGCCTCGACCTTCCTACGAAGTCGGGTAACCAGTATGAAATGTTCATGTACGTGCCTTTCGCCGCTAATACTGCTCAGACTACCGAGGGTACAGTTGGTAGTGGCATTGCTGTTAACGTTCTTAATAACACATCAACAATCGGAGAATATGCTGATTATGCTAACTTCTCTAGTTTGTCTCTGGCTACAGCCATAGACTCGACTGTTGAAAATGTTGCGCGTGAACTTGCTTATCGTCTTGGTGAGTCGCTTAGCGCATTAGTTCGTGCTACTGCTGATGGTGCAAACGCTGTTGATTCTAGCGTTTTAACACAGCTTGGCGCAACTTCTACTAGTTCTTTCACAACCCTGAGTTTAACTCAGATTCGTAATTCTGTCCAGAGTCTTGCTGGTCGTTCGGTTCGTCCGTTCGATGAGTCCAGTAAGTCCTTTATTGGTGTGATTCATCCTTTTGCATTAGGTGATGTTCTTGCTGATACTAGCAACGATGCTCCTATCGACATTTTGAAGCACACTCCAGTGGGCCTTGCTCGTATGGAAGATTTAATCTCTACTGATTTAACAGAGATGATCGAACTTCCTAGCTCTGGTGTTCATTTCTTCCAGACAAATCAGGTCACTCAGACTACTAATTATAAGGGCGTTACAGGCTTAACCGCTCTGCGAACTTACATTTTTGGTCGTGACGGCATCTTTAGCATTAAGCTTGGTGCTCAGGGTGATACGGGTTTTGGTGATGGAGAATGGCGCAATATAAAATGCAACATTATGCAAAATGTTGAGCCAACGGTCGCTGATCCTGAAGGTTTAATTCCGGGGTGGACTTCCTAAACAATAACCTATAATTATTATAGGTACTATGGGCTGACCCTTGAAAAAGGATATCAGTAATCTTCTTTAATTGACTTGAAATCTGAAATGACAACAAGGCGGAAGAAAAGACTTGACAAAGCTTTTCACCGTGAGAGACTAAATAAGAAGACAACCTAAAAGGTTGAAGCGATAGTCCGATCTTATGGGAATAACAACCATAAGAGATTGATAGAAATATTCAATCCAGTATCTCCCAAGGTATGTATAAACATGAAAGCAATAGATAAAAACACAAAAGAAAAGGTTCTTGAATTATTACAAGCACAAAGAAGTCAGAAAGAAATTTCTACTAGGACTGGCGTGTGTATAGGAACAATCCAAGATTGGGCCGCAGAATGGAGAAAAACCGGACTGTTGGTGAGCTACAAAAGACCGGGAATGGCTTTTACAAATCAAGCTAAAAGTGTGTCTAATGGATACTACAAAAGTATTAGAAAAAGATACTTAGGTATGCAGTGGACCGATAAACTTGAGAAACGTATATTTGGTTTTAATAACCCTACAGAAGCGATTCATTATTATCTCGATAGTAATGGCGATCCGAGGGTGTGTGCGTATTGTGGCATAAAACCTAAAAACGGTAAAGTATGGGGATTAGATAGAATAGACTCCTCTATAGGACATATTCCGGGTAACCTTGTTCCTTGTTGTTCTACCAATGAAGAAAATAGATTTTTATCTTGTCAGACAAGCAAATCAAATTTTAATCTGAATGCTTGGATGACTGCTAGTATGTTTCGTGCATACGGTAAACCACTTCCAGAACAGGTGGTTTTAAATAGACTAGAAGAAGTTTATAGTCTAGCAAAAGAACTAAAAGATACTGTAACAGTTTGATAGAGTTCATTTCACAACGTCGCTCGGCCCTGATACTACAATTCGTATTCGGGAAATAGACGCTGCATCGGCCATTTCTTGATTAAGAACATAAGGGGGTATAAAAACCCTCTTATGCTGGTTTTTTATGCCAGCGTCTATTACGCTGGTTTGCTTTTTGTTCAATAGGGTTAGACCATCTTACATTGTTTGGTTCATAGTTACCGTTGTTATCTATGCGATCAAATTCTGTAACAACACAATTGGTAAATCGTTGTGTTAATAGGTTTAGTTTATTCATACTTTAATCAGTATAACACAAGAAGCATCAAAAGTCAAGAAATAAATACGGAGAAAACAAAATGAGTTTTAATTCAGTTTTTCATGCTGAACCTACTTTGACAGCACAGGCTTCCCCTTCTTTAGCTCCTGCTCTAGGTGTTGACACATCTACAGGCAATCTAAAGGTAAATTTGGGGTCCGGTTCTAGCTCAGGATGGGTTCCTGCTAATATTGCGGTTGCTAATATAGCGTTACTAGCACAAACTGCTAACGTTGCTAATGTTTTAACATACGCTGTTCCTTCTAACGCTGCTGGACAGTGGTTAGTAACATTGTATGAGACAGCTAGTAACACACCTACAGGTGCTACATTACCTGCTGTGACAGTTACTTACACAGATAGGGACACAAGTGCAAGCATTACACAGACAGTAGCCTCAGTTGGTTCTGTTAGTGCTAATACTACAGTTTCACAAGCAACCCTTGTGATTAACCCTGCTGTGTCTACTAATATTGTTATTGCAACTACTAGTTATGCTGCGGGTAGTGGTACTGCCCTTGCATATAATATCAAGGCTCGAATCGTTCCTTTGGGCTTTTAATAAGGAGAAAATAAAATGGCTTATCAAGCAACTACAGGTTTAGGTACACCTACCAAACTTGTTGTTACGGGCAATGGGGGTACTACAAAGAATCCAGCCGTAACTTTATCTTTATCCGCTAATACTTGGCCTACTACGTTTCAGCTAGAGACACAGATTCAGGATGTTTCAGGTGCGGAGCAAATTGCTGGTACAGCGTTTACGCTTACCGCTGCTGCTAATGCTTCGTCTCCTGCCGACCTTACTCTCAGTGCTGTTGCTACTTCGGCTGCTGGTGTTGCGGTGTATACGGGTACGATTACAGGTGGTGGTTCAAATGCTTACGCGGGTGCTACTTTTGTTGTGGCTGGTTTCGCTACCAATGCTTCTAACAACGGTACTTTCCAGTGTACAGCTAGTACGACTACTACACTTACGCTTAACAACATTGCTGCAATCGCAGAGACACATGCTGCTACTGCTCAGGATCAGGCTAGTGTGACGGTGTATACGGGTACAATTACAGGTGGCGGATCAAACGCTTTTGCTGGTTTTACGTTCACGGTTACTGGTTTCGCTACCAATGCTTCTAACAACGGTACTTTCCAGTGTACAGCATCTAATACGACTACGTTGACTCTTACCAACCCTAACGGCGTTGCGGAGACACACGCTGCTACCGCTACACAGCAAGAAACAACTGCTCTTACTTATGTTGCATACGGGTCTAAGACTCTTAGTGGAAATACTTATATCCCATCTGGTACTTCACAGCATGTGGCTACGGTGTCCGCTACAGGACTTATTACAGGTGTTGCGGCTGGTGGTATTGAGATTGAGGTTTCGTATCCAACGTTTAATAACACAATTGGTGATATTGTTTCTAGTGGTAACATTATGAACGGTCTTCCAATTAACAAAATCTATAAATCTGTTGATGTGCAGGTGCTTCCGTAATTAAATAGTTGAGCGAAAGAGGAGACGCGCAATGTCACAATACGAAGATAACACAGATGAGGACGCGCTTGTAAGCGTTCTTAGACACCAAAATCGAGCGCAGCGTAGTCTGGTTAAACAGCTACGCCGCCTTCGCAAAGAAGAAAAAGAGCACTCACATGAATTGTTTGAGGCTCTATTAGATACTGACCCACAAGCGGAAGCTGCGTTTAGGGAACTTTGGATGCGTGGTGAGTTTGATTGCAGTCCATCGGATTACCAAATGGTAGTCGAGGAATGTCTTAGAGCTTTAGCAGTCTATAGACGAATTTCAACCCACATTCCTGCGCTAGAGTCCGATTGATTTAAAAAGTTTTATACTAATATATGTCAAAATATGGTGGATTACCGGATATAGACTACTATTAGTTTTAGTAACTAGTTAGCACGGCCATGCGCTTAGTTACACTGCTATATAATAGGTAACGTTCATTAGCTAAACGTTTTTATATAGCAGAAGCATTATTAGTGAGGAGACTAAAGGTGCCAACAGCACAAGAAATACAAAGTTTACAAGGTACTCGATTAGAGGAAACGCCACCTTGGATGAGCTATGCGGCTGAAATGGGCGATAACATGTCTCCCGAATTAGCAGCACAAGTTGAAGAATACTCCCAAAAACATTACACAGATGCCCCGATTAGCTCACAGACTCAAGAGGAATTATGCAGACTACAAGAGGCTAATCAAGAATCTGCCAAAGAGTATCAGTGGCTAACACCAGAAGAATATGAAAACGTGGAAGCTAGAACGGGAACAGTAATTGACCATGCAGAGTTTATTCGTAGACTCCGAAAGCATGGAATAGTTTGTTTCTATAAGCAGCACCCACATCACGATAAGGCTGTATTATGGGTTTCTAAAAACGGACTAGGAGAGCCTGAAGTTGCTTGTTGGGTACAAGTAGGCCCAATGCCTGAGTTATCTATCATGAACTTCGATGCTCAAGGTATTCCTTTAGCAGAAAGGCGCAGAGGTTGGCGTACATGTCTTTTGCAGATCATACTAAAAGGTATTATCTCTGAGGATGACGCTAATAAGCTATTTGGCTACCCAAAGTATACAGAGCAGTTCGATAGATATAATTACACATTACACATGTTTAGAAATGCGGGTGGCAAGCTAAGTGAATAATTAAAAATCAGGAGGAGATAATTAGTGAGTAAAGGTTTAAGCGGTGAAGAGTCTTCAAATATAACAGGTGTGTTACATAAGACTCAAGAAGTAGATACAAATAAAAATAAGTTAGCTGCTTTAGAAGTTGAAGCTAAAGAGCTTGAGTTAAAATCGGCTAGACTTCGTTTATTGGAACAAGAGGCCAATCTTCAAGATATTCAGGAGCGACTAGCAGAGCGTCAATTAAAACGTGAAACAAAGCAATCTCGTAGTATTATCAACGGGCACACATTACGGCAGCTAGCAGACACAGACAAGGCTGTACAGGCTCGATGTAACCACCACAAAGGCGGTGACGGCGCTCAGGGCGTTGTTTATGGACAAGGACAAGACCCTCAATATGCTGTTCTTAAACATATTATGAGTAATGGCGATACATGGGTGCGGTGTCTACGTTGTGGGAAAACTTGGAAACCACCTATTCGAGATGCTAGGAACTATGATGGTACACCTCGCTATAAGACCGAAGAAGTTTATATAGAAGCTTTTATAGAGTATAAAACAGCTTGTGCGTTTCCTACTAGAAATCATACTAGTAGTTCTGGTCAGTTTAAATGGTCTGATAATGGTGAGTATTTCCGTGAAATGATGGATCAAGTTACCCTTCGTTAATAATTTGGAGACAATATGCCTTCTAGTGTTTCAGTCTTTTTTACTACAACGGCTCCGGGTAATTTCACCTTACCTCATAATCTAGGTGCAATACCCGGATCAGTTATTTTTGAGTATATTACTGGAGGACAAGTTTGGTTTCAATCTACTAGATATGATGCTAACAATTTATATCTAGTAGCATCTGATACCGGAGTTGAGTTTTATGCTTTAATTTATGTAAGTGTAACTCCTATAACACCGAGCGCCAGTGTTCCGGCCAACTCTACTATAAGATTACAAGAGGTAGTAAATGATGCTTCCTCGTTAGGCGATGTTTCTCCTGCTCTAGCAACTGGCGGACTATCACAAGCCCCTGCTCTATCAATTGCTAACGACGTTATGCAAGCGTTAATAAACGGTGGTCCGGCTGGACAGCCTTATAATTGGAAATGGAATAGATTTAATATACCGCCGTTCCCCACCATTAGTTTGCAGCAAGATTATTTCATACCCGGTTTGGTAAATCTTGGATGGCTAGAAAGTGCATGGGCAGTTAATATAAACCAAACATGTATATCAAAGTCTAAGAATCAGTTAGAGGTTAGAAAAGACTTACAAGTTACTAACTTTCAAACTAGCGGTGGCGGAAAGATTTGTTGGTTACCCAATGACCAATTAATGACAGGAACTTGGGGCGCGGCACCATTAGGCCCAACAGCAGGGTTTCCTTCAGGTCAAACGACCGTAGCAGGTCCAAACCAAACGGGACAACAGAATCCGGGTCCGGGTGTTATTTATACCAACCCCTTACAGACGTTAGCAACACCTATTAATGCTTCTACGTGTATAGCCGATCAGTATGGTAATCTATGGGCATTAACGACTTATGGAACTTGTGGAAACACGCAACCCGCATGGACACAGTTTCCTACTTACCCTACGTTTAGAAATCCTTTAGCTACTGCTACTACAGTAACAGACGGCTCATGTGTCTGGACAGCAGTTAACCCTAAAGGACAAGGTATTAGATTAAACCCTATACCTCCACAAAACGGGGTAGTGTGGCTTATTCAGCCTATAGGACAAATGAGAGCACCAAGGTTCTTTAACCTTACGCAGTATCTTAATCCTATACCAGATGATTTTGAATGGGCGTTTAAGCAAGGGTTCTTCGCAGAATGTTATCGTAGAAACCCCGATGCAAAAGTTAGAGCGCGTTACCCACAAGAACGACAAATATGGTTAGAAGCCCTAGACCACGCTGTTAGACAATCTGATAGAGAAATGGACGATTACGGCTTTTATCCGAGTTCTATCATTATGGATACTGGATACGCTATTAATCAAATTACTCCGGCGCAACCTTTTGGACCGTGGAGTGGTTGGTAAATAATTTAGAAGTTACAAGACGGGGAGTATTCTTTATGAGTATTCCCCGTTTTTTGTTTTAGGAGATTACATGGCTTCTTCGAGCACTATACAGCTAAAAGATACAATACAATGGGCTAAGAGGTTTATATTCCAGCGGTCCACAACTTATGGTAATAATTTAGAACCTGCCATGACAAGTGCCAATTTAGTTCTACAGACGATTTTAGGAGCACCCTTTGCTTGGAGATGGAATCGTAAAGTTACTGGTTTTATAACAACACAGGGGCAGCAAGACTATACAATATTTAATTGGACAGCAACGTTTGCTGTTTCTACAGGTTGGGTATTAGTCGATTCTAATGGAAACTGTCAGAGTGTTACCACAGCCGGGACCACAGGTTCTACTATTCCTACATTTAATGCTACCAAAGGGAGTACGACTACCGATGGATCAGCAGTTTGGACTAATTTAGGGTCTATAAATACTCCCGTAAGTACAACATACAATTTTGATTGGATTGAAACTACATCAATTCAATTACTAAATCCTAACACACAAAGTCCTTATTGGAAAGAAATCCCTTCTAAGCTGTGCCTTAGTTTAGATTCGGCACAATCTCCCCCTAATTATATATCTGCACAATCAGACGATGGAAACGGTAATGTCACTTTTAGACTAATGCCCGTTCCCGATATGTCTTATCCAGTAGCTATAACCATACAGCAAAAACCCCCAATACTAGATAGTGTTAATGCTACTTGGACACCAATACCAGATGAATACTCGCGCTTGTATACTTGGGGATTCGTAGCGTTGATGTTATTTTTTGGTGATGATGTTTCTAGGTTTCAGTTGGCTAACCAAAAATTCATAGCTTCTTTGTTAGGAGCTAGTCAAGGGCTTAGTCAAACACAAATTAATATATTTCTTCAAGGATGGTCCGCTATTACAGGACAGCCGATAGTTAATGAAGATAGGGTACAACAAGGTACACAAGCAAGAGGAGTATAAGTTTATTTTATGAACATTTTTAAACATATTATAGGGATAGCTTTAATTTTGGCGTCTTTCTGTACGTATGCTCAGCAGCCACAAGCTACT
>Ga0302280_1003078_pt1 | contig 12279 bp, 10 predicted proteins | sample III_Fen_E1_1_FD_198771 | JGI IMG/M metagenome (GOLD analysis project Ga0302280, IMG submission 198771) | Peat permafrost microbial communities from Stordalen Mire near Abisko, Sweden - III_Fen_E1_1 | ecosystem: Environmental > Terrestrial > Soil > Wetlands > Permafrost | place: Sweden: Abisko...
TGAGAATTTAATACTTTTTTAATAATTCAGAGTTTTCCTTTCGATACTTATTTAAGTCACTTGAAAGTTATTCAGTTAATAATGTCTTGTCGGAGACAGCTTGATTCAGTCGATTAACTTCTGCTACCAAATGTTTGACTCTTGGCTCATACTATCCCATCTCCACATTCATATTGTGTATCTACTCCTTTAAATGGAAATTTTCTTGTTGAAGATTTGTTTGTATTTGCTCATAAATCGTCAATTGACTGTTTACGTTTCTAAAATTAAATTATAAGCGAGTGGTCTTTTAGTCAATAGTCATCCTATCAAATGTTTCAGAGGGTTTTAAAATTTAAACATTTTATAATTGTTTTTTAACTGGGCCATGGAGCTACAGTTGGCCGTTAAGGCTGTTAAGTGAATGATTGAATTTATTGATGGAATTTTAATAATATTTTACTTTCTGTTCTAACTATTCAATGTGCTACGATTACACAGTCTGATTCTGAATTAATGTTCGCTTCATCTATTAATTTTTTTAAAGTTGCTGGGATAATTTATCAGTGATTTTCTGTCTTTCCTCGCACTATCGCTTGAGTTATAAATCTAAGTTTGTTGATCTCTTCAGTTGATTTTCTAGTTATTTTTCGCAATTTTTAAGTTTAACTTCGGAATAATTAAGTTCCTCGATGACTCTTTGGATGGAAAAGTTGAGTCTCTCATTTTCCTGTGCGCAAGCATGAAGCTGTTTCTCATACTAGCCTATCTGCCGGCTTATATCAGAGTATCTGATGCGAAAATCATTATTTTGCTTCTAAGAATTTTAAAAAGTTTTTAATTTGAGCTAATATTCATTGTTTCTAGTTTTGGACTCTTCTAGTTCAGTTAATTTTTTTCGAAGCACAGTATTGAGGCGGTCAACTTCAAGACTAAATTTTGTTAGACTGTTCTAGTAGGACTGCACAAGAGCTTTTGTTTCCTCAAGGCTTCCGAGAGAAGATAAAGTTTATCGGTGTTTCTTCTCCAAATTGCTGCTGCTTTCTTGGAGAGTATAAATTTTGTGTTCATATTATACCAGTATTTGGTCTTTCTGTTGTTTTTCCTCCGAGATCAGCTTGTAGCGATTGTATTGTTAGCTCATTTCTCGAGATTTGTCCCTCAAGAGATTGTTTAGCCGATCAATTTCCTCGGCCATTATATTTAAGCGTTGTTCATATTCCAATTGTTCGTGGTGAGACTATTTAAGTTTTATTGCTTTGCTTTCTTCTTTGAGATACTTTGATTAAGTTTCCATCTATATTATTTTGTTGGAATTCTCTTGACATTTTAATGTCAAAATAGCAACCTTCTCGCAAAGGCTGTTTCTTTATTTCTACAAATCTGCCCATTTTTCGCTAAAATTGAATTCTCTTTCTTTGTTTATGTCAATTTGCTTAACAAGAACTTCCTTTAAATTCTGAAGCTCTCCTTATTTGGAAGACTAAACATTTTTAATATGCTAAAGCTGAATGATCAAATGCTAATTTTGAGCTTTTATCTCTTGAGATTGGAGTAGGGCTGTCTGTAATTGTATCAAGCAATCGCTATAGCGTTGACTGGCGTCTGAGTTGTCATACTGATTCTGCAGTTGCTCCATCTATTTCTAACTACTCGAGAAAATACGCTCTGCTTGCGAATGAATTATTTAAGCTTGTTGTTCTCAATTTCGTAGTTCTATTCGACAAGCAGTTTTTCAGTCAACTCTTTGACTTGCATTTAATAGGAATGCCGGTCCAGTTCGACTCTCTCACTCTCTCGAAATCTGCATGAAGAAAGGTTTACCTTATCTGAAATTCCTAAAGACAGCTGCATAGTCGCTATATTTCAGCAGCTTGCAAAAGGCAAACAATCTAAAGATGTAATCCCATAAACTTGCAATTTCCAGGCAATTTGGCAATCATTGATCTTTATTACCTTCTGAATACTTCCGGATATCATAGGGATCTCCAGGTTCTATGATATTCCACAGGAGTTCGCGTTTATTGCCCACAATTGCAGTTATGCGTATAGGGGGAGGAGTGTCAGCGTCTTGATGCATTTTATTTGAATTTGAATTTATAATTTTTGCCATATATTATAAAGTAATGAAAGCTAATATACCGGTGCTTGCTGAAGAAGAAGTGTGGAATCGAAATCAGTATTTCAAGCATTGGGGACATTATAAGACGTTCCAGTTTCGAAAGGGAAAACCTGATGTTATTTTATCCTCGTGTAGATTTGGTTGCAATTAGACTTCAAAATGTTAATCGCAATTATATTGATGACTGCTTTCCCAATTATGGCGATCAAGGCATGGATGTCGGCTCGAGACCAATCTATAATTATTGAGCTTCTATAGATGACCCCTTATCTTCTCAATCTGTACTTTTTGAGGCAATTCATTTCAGTGGACCCTGGCATAGCTTCGTTCAGCTTACCCATCATTAATGAGGATGAAGTGGCAACTTATAAAAAGTATTTGCTTTACAATTCAGCTTTTGCATCAAATGCAAGTGCATGCAAAATGAATAAATCATCCATTGTGCTGATTGTGACGTCTGTATCAAACAAGCAATATTCCACAGCAAAATTATGAGCACTTGCATCAGTGCTAAAAATGTTGGATGGTTTTGTGGTATATGGGTCTGCCTAGCCATTTCTGCAATATTAAGCTTATCTTTTTGATTGTAATCAAACAAAATAGCAACTATATATATCATTTTGCAGTCGTCTTGACTTCCAAAGCTAGCCTCTCTAATAATTTAAATTTTTAGGGGTAGAGCTCAGTTGGACTGATAACTGCTCTGGCATTCTGCACGGCGCACAGTAGTTCTACAATCTGAAAGTTATCGCGATGTCTTAGTATAATTTCTGTAAAGGAGGTACTAATCTTTAATAATTCCTCTCCAAGAGTAAAGAAAGTATGTGAGAGGTTGAAAAACCACTCTGGCTTTTATGGATGCAGGGCATATTGCTATTTGTTTGCGTAGATCAATAGATTTCTGTTTTCAACTACTACGTAACAGTATTAAGCAAAACATCCAAAATGGTAGCGGTGAATAAACTATTGCTCAAAGATGGCCTTTTTAGGTGCCAGACTGCGATCAGTTTCTGTCATATTGATATTTTTATTATATTCGATGAAAGGTATGGAGGCAAACTAAATATAGGCTACTCTACAATAAAATTTATATTAGCAATGCACTAAAAAGGCTAATATGATTATGCATAATTTGGGTGTCAATAAAATCGGATAATAAAATGTATGGCCTAAATTAAGACCTGATACAACGGATGGAGAGGCGTCTCAAAGAGAAGATATACCGAGAAATGATAGACTAACAGCAAAGATATCGATAACTTATGAAAGATCACAACCAAGTCATTAAAGATCAAACCAACAGAAGAAACATCACTTAACCACTAACATAAGAGAGTAATAGCAGGAGGAGCCATGCTAACGCACAGACCAGTCGAAATCTACAACACGAGTCCACCTTTTTGCCCATTATCAATCATAACCATCGATACGCAGAGCCTGAATAATAAAGGGGTCAAAGCGAAGAGTACTAAAGATATATTTCTCGTCGATAGAAGCAGATTTTAAATAGTAATCATGAAGCAAAAAAGGTAATGAATTTTAATACCATTGCATAAGAATAAAGAGCTGAAAATCATTACAACAACAGTGAATCTGACAGTCAGGAAGAGAAAACTCAGCTCTATCTTTCGCAGTGCGAACAGATCATCGGCAGTTTGAAGGAACTTACAAACAAAAGTTCCAGAAAAATAAGGTCAAAAACCAGTAAATACGATGCAGAAGAACCTATAGATCAATATCTCAACAATAAAAATACGAGAAGGCCATCCCACAGCTACTCCAATAATAAAGCATCCTTCCGTAGCAATATGCAAACCCCCAATTATGCCAATAATGCAGTGCTGGCCAAAACACGGTTATAGGAGTACGGGAAGAGTTAACCTACTCCTTTCAAATTATCCTGGCTAAATCCAAAACAAGAGAGAAGGATGAATAATAATGAAGATCTAAATGAGCTGGGATAATTTTCTGAATTTAAAAAAGGCCCCTCTCCACTAAAAGTACGTGAAAATAATATCAAAATATCTCCAGTCAAAATGGAAGAGACCGAACAATCAGAACATAATGATTCAGAGCAAGAAAGAGAGGAGCATAGCAAAGAAAAAAAATTGCCCAAATCCAAAATTATACATGAAGAGGTGAAGGGACCTAAATAAAAAATCAAGGATAAATCACTGGAGAAGATGAAATGGCGGTAGCTAAACAGTCGAATAGACAGCAAACCTCAATAGCAAGAGTAAGATCCTGAACAATAGCACAAGCGTCAAAAGGCCATTGTGAAATACCTAAAACGAGCAAGAGTAAGGGGGAATCTTTTGTATCAAAAGATAGAAGGCCGCAAAAAGCAGAGTGAAATCAATCAGGACAAAAGCCCACAACTATGCTCCAATTGAACTATATCTTTCTTTTAAATATTTACTGGCTATTATCAATATTATCTTACTTTAATAGGATAATAAGTCTGTTCTTAACCAATTATACTACGAATTAATTATTTCTATCACATGAACTCAAATCAACAACACTCTATTGCCCCCGCATTTATACACCAAAAAGATGAGACATCCACTTAAGCAGGTTCCCATCATGCAGAGGAATATCAGCCTTTTATCCAGGCTTGTGCTTAGATTGTTCCCGCCCTCCATGATTAGCTCACAAGGCAACATTAAATTAGCTCCAAAGTGAGCGCTGGAACCTTTTCAGCAGACAAGGTACTTGTCCATAAATTCAGATGATCAGACTGATCTCCAGTATTTTGAAATTGATCAGAACTTACAGTTTGTGCAAAAATTTAAAAGGCCTGTAAAAACTCAGCGCCTAGATAGGACAGCTTCGAAGATTGCTGAGGATCGACCGCTTATTTCTTATCTCCAAAGATTATTTAGTCTATTTTCAAAAATAGCGCTTACACAATATTGATAAGGCCCTGATTGTCTTTAAAGCTATGCTTCTATTTGGAGATCTTCACGATATCGTTGCCTACCTCATACAACTGAAACTCATCCCTGGAACATAGAAACTGGCTGTTCTAAGGCAGCGGGTGGCTGACATATACTTTCTAGAGTGTATAGGATGGCTGATGTATCACACCTATGAATACTTCAAATCAGAGACTGTGTAAGGCCGATACCACAACCGAATGATAATATTGAAATATCTGCTAGATGCGGTTGTGACCCATAACGACTTCAGCCTGCGTCGATGTGCGATGGATGCAAAACTATCAGCAGTGGTTAGTTTTATATCATCGTTGCTGAACTTATATCTGATCTGGAAGTGATATTCTTATTTTTGGTATTTTTATTTCTGATAAATTTGTTTGAAGATATTGTTATTAAATCACTAGATCACTAGTCTTCAGCAACGCTTTTCTGAAACTAGACTCTTCAAATAATCCATTCGGGTCTTGTTGATTCGGCCCTCTCTATTGTTAATCGAACTTTGACTGATCTGTCCAATTTGCTGTTTCATTTTTTGAGAGGGACTAGACGAATGGTCTTCATTTTCCTCAAAAATGTTATGACCTTGTTGTCTCTCTGTGATGCGGTCAGTATACCCCCCCACTTCCTTGTCATAGATGTTTGCGAATCTCTTCCGATCAGTGAGATCTCCGTCACTGCAATCAGAAGCGAATCGATTGAATGGAGTTTATTTACCGTATTTACTATTACCTCCTCTAGATCTTTACTCCAATTTTTCCTTTTTCAGCTACTATTTAATAGTTTGAGTGATTGAGGCCAACTTAGGAGGAGTCTTACTACTACTTCTGTTTTCATAGATTTCACCCTTGTATGATTTAATGCTCTTTTATTCGTTTTTGGAAGGACTTTGCTTTTTTGATAAAGGTGGGTTGCCCTTGATGCTGATAGCACCCATTAGGCTATTAATCCTTTGTTCCACTGATGTTATCGAAGACACAGAATTGAGGCTGTTTTGCTGTTCAGCTCGAGCTAATGTCTGCTTTGGATTATTGGATATCAAAGGATTAATATTGTCCTTGGCCGAAATAGCGTTACCCAAATTTGAGGCATTTTATTTATTCTTTATTTTTTCAACCTCTACTTGTTCCATTCTTTCAGAGGCAAACGCAGAAGGCGTCCTCTGCACTATTTTTGGTAATACACCACCGGGCTGTTTCATTTTTTAGTTATACTACAAAATGTACTCCGCTATGAGTTTATTTCTCTTATTATCCCCTTTGTCCTGCCCCATCTCCCTTAGAATTAGGTCACAAATGGACGCGTGAGGATACTTGCCATGAAAATTTAAGAATTCCTTCAAGTTGCTAGCGTCAAGGCGCTTCATGCGTTTTTTATTCTCTTCTTTCTTTTCGAATGAGAATCTGCACATTATCTCCAGTCTAACTTGGTTTTCAATTACCTGAAAAAAGAACTTCTGCAAACAAAATCTCAGCGAGTAATCAATGCAAAATTCGCCCCCTTTTCGTTTATCAATAAGGGTAAGAAGCGATGGATCAGTCTGCGGAGTGATCAGAGTGGTGAACTCATCAAAAGTTATGTAGGTCTTACCGTCAATTTGGAAGTAGGAGAAAATGAGTTCCTGCTCCTGTGGATTGCAGGCAATGCTTAGAGTGTTGATCAAATCCGTAAACTATTTCTTTGAAAGAGTGCTCTTCAGTTGCTGTGGGGTTGTGAGATTAAAAATGGCTTGGGGTATACAGTTTGGGTTGCTTGCTAATATTTGACGACAGTATTCCAGCTTGCGTTAATTTGAGCCAACTTCGTAGAGGTAGAGGGCTACATCTTAAGAGCTCATCCGTTAGTCCTATTATTATATTTAATATCCTTAATGATCTAATGATCCATATACCTTTAAATGGTTTAATGCAGCAACTACCACTATATATCAATCGATTAACAGGTTTAGCCCTTCCCTCCGTTTTCGAGCCTATTTTCTTTCTCCTGATGACATGCGAATTTTAGACATGCGATCGACGTAGTTCATCAGCCATTCGACCAGTGGCAGCACGTCCTTCCCCAAATTAACGACCATTCGTACCGTCATAGGGTATCGACTATAGCGGTTGACATCGCTCATATAGACCATCTTAACGCTGCGACCATGCTCCTTCCAAAGCTGGACCTCATGCTGCCCATATAGAAAATATTTGACATGTTCCACCTTCTCCACGAGAATTGAATGCGTTTAAGGTACGTTGTTGGCCGAATCCAAGATGGGATGGTACTCCTTGCAAAGTTGCTTAATGTCAGGATACTTTTTCTTCGTCAACAGCTTTATATTCTTTTTGCGGATAATCGCCATCGTAAGAGAAATTGGTGCCTAGTTCAGGATAGGTATTTCAACCACGAGTTCATCTTTGAGTCCAATCAGTATGTTATTGAATAAGAATGAGATTATCTGCTGCCGGGGCACCATCTGAATCGGTGAGGTATTACAGCATAAGCGTATATCGCGAACAGGCAGCTCTACCTGCCAGAAGCGTAGACCTTCAGCACGTTCGGTGACTCTACGACTAGCTAGCCATCATAGTCACTAAAACTTTTCAACAGGAACGGATTCAGAACTGATTGCGTTTATTTTGCCAGGCGCAGGTTTTTCTCACTACCATAGTGGTGAACTGCAATGAAGAAGGCTATCAGCACCATGACTGAAATGGTTAGGGCATGATACCAAAAGTAGGCGATGACAATTGTGACTGCATGGTCGAGCATTGGTGAAAATATATTTTTAAAATGCTAATAGCCGTCATTGAATGATGTAAATGGTTATCAATCCTCAAGCCATCGAATGGTTTATGGCCCCTTCTCGCTTTGCACTTTCATTTCCACAGTCAAACGCAGTGGAGGATTTTTGGTACATCCAAGTGTAAGCTATACTTTTTAAAATCGCTAAATAGTTTTATGCTTACCTTCATAACCCAGTAGATGTCCTTCTTCTTGGTTAATCGATCATGGTATATTTTGACATCCAACTAATCTTCTTTCCTCGGAATCCTCTTTACGCTATATACTTCTAACTCTTTCTTGAACATCACTTATTTCTGCATGTCAAAAAGGGGAATATAGATTGATACACTTTCCATCCCAAAGGAGGAGATTATGCCTTCGGTCTTGATGGGCTTCTTAGTGTGGTAGACCATCAGACAGAGATACACCTCATTTAAGTCCTTTTTTAGGCGTTTAGTATATTTGCGGCCAGCATTTATTTTGTCAATTTCATCAGTTTGAAGGGGAGATAATGGCTCACCCTTTAATATTTGAGTGAGAGTTTAATGCACGATAATGTCAGCCATCCTTCTCATAGGTGAAGTAAAATGAGTGTAAAATTGTAAACCTAATGCAAAGTGTACAATGGGATCATCCTTCTCTGCCTTCTTCTCATGTTTTGCCTCCTATGTAATCTCATTGTAAAGTCGGTATATCGCAGGCTCCATAGTCCTTCTTGCTCGGAAGAAGCACAACTGCTTGATCTAATCTCTTATTTTGTCATTTTTGTCAATTTATAGCAACTGTTGCTGTACATCAAACACGTTGTCAAATCTAAACTTGATATCTAAACTCTTGAATGCCTCATTGAAGGATGTAACAGACAACTTGCTGGGTTTGGGGTGATGAATAACCAACGCGTTGTGGGGATCTGCCTTGACTAGATGTCTGGCTGCCTCAATATTACCAATTATCATAAATTCCTCCACCATCTTCTTAGCAGTGTATCTTTTGTCGACAAAACATTAGATTGGCCATCGATCAGCATCGACTTTAAACTCCATTTCTCTATTTTCGAATACATCAAAGACTATACGTTTAGAACGGTGAGTAGAAGCTATCGTTGTCAGGTTTAACAGCTTTTATAACAGCTGTTCATACTATTCGACAGTGCATGGGTATTTTTAGCTAAACTGGGCATAAGAAAGATTATCAGTAATCATATTTTGCACCACCTCATAGCTCAACTTAAAACGACTGCGGACCATATTTTTTTAGATGCGCGACTCGCCTTTAACATTGCCTTAGAGATCCATAACCACCCATATACTGAAGGCCAGACGATCAACGCCAGGGTCAAGAGAACAGGCTTTAACCAAATTAGAGCTGAGCATATGGTACACTTTGTTAGGCAGATAAACCGACGTAGTTCGCTTAGCAATTTCCTCCCGTCCAATATGATGCAAATAAGAAGAGACATCAGCGATGTGAATTCCGATTTAGAACAGACTATTTCCGATTGATTCAATAGAAAGAGCGTCATCCAAGTCAGTAGAAGTGGGCGGGTCTATTGTAAACACCATGCGCTATAGATTCTTATGCAAAGTTGTTGCTTTTACTTCCACAACTTCTCTTTTGATTTCTTATTCGTAGTTGAAATCATTGAGAGTATGCTAATATAGAAAACGATCACACTCACCATCGATTGTCATGGCCTTACCGATTATTTTATGGATGCGAGCCAATGGATAATCTCCATCCCAATCGCTGAAAGTTATCAGAATATATACGTCGCACAAACAATCCAGAATACGATTGAGTTACGCTTTTGGTTTGGCATTTTTGTCGAATTGCAAAACAGTTATTGCATACTCATCTAGAATTTCTTTGTTAGCCTCCACTAAAGAATCCAACTACATGACAGGCAATCTGGAGTGAATAGGAACAATGTCAGCATAAAAATCGCGAAATATCTCGGTCATGGGCCCTTATCCAAGCTTACTTTTATCTTGATATTTTGGTCGGTCTGGCTTGGGCGAAAAGTTAAGGATGCCGACAAAGGGACGTTTTTTGAAGATTATATTAGTTTCTTTGACGATGCGGCCCACTATAATTTATAAGTCCTTCTTTTTTTCTTCTTCCTCCTACTATGAACTGGATTAAATTTAATTGTCTTCCTCCTTCCTTTCTCCCTCTCCTTTTTAGTTCGCCACTTAGGCTTGAGTAATCTATGACTTGGATTAGTGAGTCTACTCGATCTTAGCCTATTCAATGGGCTAGTTTGATTAAACCTTCGGCACTTCATTATTATAAATTGTCTTTTATTTAGCCTACTTTTTAGAATCAACTGGCTTCAGTCGATACTTTTTCTGTTTTTACTGTTTTGGCTCTGTATTAGCAGTCTTATCATCTTATGTTGCTTTTTCTACAGGCTTATCCTAACCCATAGGTGAGTTATCTTTTCTCTCACTTTTTTCTGGATTCTTGCTCTGCTCTTTCTTGCTTTCCTATTTTTTATCGATATTCTTGTTAGTATTGTTTGTTGGCTTATTTTGCCTGGGATTGTTCCTTTTTCCCCGATCCTCCTTCTTATATCTCCTAATTTCGACCCACTACACTTCAGTCTCATGAATGGCTGAATTTTTGCCATAAATTTCTATTTTGTTGTCAAACAATTGGCATTTTATCCTGCCTCCTGGCCTTTTCTTTCTCTCATTACTGATGTAGATGCCTTTGTATACTTTGGGGTCGTTGTCCTTTTCCATGGATAATATAATTATTTAATAAAAGTAATAATATTTAATAACTGATCATAGGCTCACATATCATTTGCCACAACTATTGTTGAATCAGGCTCCCAGCTTAGATGCAGTATCAAGCCTATTTAAGAATTATATAAACTAAATTGGTTCCATTTGATTATGAATTCTGAAGTTATATTGCGGCAAATCATCCATGAACAAACTCATATAGCTCGCTGATAATATTCACAGCTTCAATCTCATGGGCAGGAACAAACTGTCCAATATCAAACTCGCAGTTGTACAGATGAATATCCACGCCAACATAGTATAGGCGTGTCTTCAGTAGTTGCACTGCTAATAGGCCAACATTAATACTGAAGATGCTCTCATCAGAGGATACAGATTATACAGATCATCTAAAATCAAGGGAATGGAGGTGCATCTAGTCAATAGTCTTGAGGATGAGGAGAACATAGAAGACCAATAGTTCATCAAGAGAAAAAAACTAATTTAGAGACTCAAAGGAGGGAAATAAGTCATCTTTCTCCATTTCTAGGGAGAGATCGAAATGAAGAGTCATCTCCATGATAAAAGCGAGTTATTGGAACTGCGAAGGGTCGATTTGACGATAAGTAAGGACATTCTATGGAAAGGGAGCTCGCTTATACTTTATCAGTAGCTCGTCAAGAAATGGTAGTCGATAAGTCGATTCGAAGTTATGACCTGCCTGCAGCATCTCAAGCTTATCGTTAAGAATGAATGCAGTGACTTGCCACGAGAGCAGGAATGGCTTTTCATGGCAAATGGAAAAGTTGATACGCTTTCTTACGCTTTTAAGCTGATCAATATATCCAAAGAATATCTTGTTTGTTCGCTGGAGGGTAAGACTTGACATATGATAGGCTATTTTTCAAGGGAAGCGCATCGTTTTTAGAAGATATAATCCGTACACTGGCAAATCATGGACATCCTTTAGGATCTTTGGCATGAAGAAGGAAACAAATTAAATCGATAAATTGAAAGAATGCCGCTGAGCTATATCGGCGAGAGCTTGCGTATGTACAACAACTTCTATTCAGGAGTGACTATCACTCAATAGGAGGATTTCTACCATAGGACTGCTTTTTAAGAGTATTCAAGCCCTTACTTTCCGAGTTCTCAGAGGCTGTGATCACCTGCTTAGGAGCAATAAAGTACAAGGTCATTAAAACCTTGCAAACCGTCTATGATTACTACTTCGACAAAACCACAGTCAAGGAAGCTTTTATGGAGACTGTAACGAGGGAAATATAAGTAATATGCGATGCCTTCCTGCTTGAGGTGTAAAATTCCCTCCACTCGCAGATCAGCTATGTTTATGCTCCTGCAGAGACTTTTTGGTAGATGCGTAATATCAAGTCTAATCTCTACAGTCCTTAGCAACAGGCAAACATAGAGGTAAAGTATATTGGCAAGGTCTACGTCAAAAGAGTCTATTAATCAATCAGATAGAGCATACCTCGCTACCTTGGACAGGGCCTGCTGCGCAAAGTTTCAAAGTATATATCGGCGAATGCTTTAAATTGTTTATTGTAAGTGATGAAAGAAGTGCCATTCGAGGTGAGACTATCCGAAAGATAGATCTTTGGTATCTTATAGAAGGAGAAAAGGAAGATGGAGTGTGAAAAGCTGATCAAATACTTCAGCTTGAAGGTTAACTCCACTTATCTCATTAAAAATCTATTATAAAAGCAGGACTTCAGATGGA
>Ga0302280_1003079_pt1 | contig 12278 bp, 12 predicted proteins | sample III_Fen_E1_1_FD_198771 | JGI IMG/M metagenome (GOLD analysis project Ga0302280, IMG submission 198771) | Peat permafrost microbial communities from Stordalen Mire near Abisko, Sweden - III_Fen_E1_1 | ecosystem: Environmental > Terrestrial > Soil > Wetlands > Permafrost | place: Sweden: Abisko...
TTGTCGAGGCTGATCTCAAGCACAACGGACGCTTCAAGTAGCCATGGCACAGGCGCCCAGAATTTAGCCAGTGCATTGCGCAGTGGATGTGCCGACGTGTCCGGCATTGCGTTGGGACCGTCTTTCTCAAGACGGGCGCTGGCTTCATCGCTTGTAAGGCCCTTCGGTTCGACGCGCATAACAGGCTTCACCGTCTCTTCAGGTGACGCAGGCGTTCCAACGCTATTCGCACTCAATGTGGTCCCCGCATTGTGTAATCTTGTTACCACCATTCCATCGAGCGAGTTGAAGGCGTCTTCAGGCCCGAGTCAGGCTTTGCAGAGCGAAGAAGTAAGAGCGGGCACTGCACAAGCTTGACGACTTTTTCGGCAATTGAGCCGAATATGAGTGGGTGCCAGCCGGAAATTCCGTGCGTCGAGATTACGACCATGTCGATATGCTCACGGTCTATCACTTCCATGATGTTTCCAGCCACATCGTTTCCAATTTCAACAAAGGTTTTTGCCTTGATTCCTTTTCCAGAGAGAACCGCATGGCACTTCGCCAGATGCCGCTCGGCGTGAGCTCTTGCCTCTTCTAAAAACGATTCTTCTGGAACAAAATCAGGTAAGGTTGTAGTCGGAAAGAATGGAATGACGTTTACGAGAAACAACTCGGCGTAGAAGTGCAGAGCCAAATCACTTGCCATCTCCAATGCAGCCTTTGAAGATGGACTGAAGTCAATGGGCAACAGAATCTTAGTTGGAATTGACGGAAAAACACGAGCTTCTGACATGATGCACTCCTTTGAGAATCAGTGTGGGTATATTGTCGTTGCTCATCTCCGCAATGACTGTTCTCTATTGAGCATCAACGCGTGTACCCATAAGGAGCGGGTCTCGTTTGTGGGCGCATCGAGTTTTGTTATATGTGTGGCGCCATGGAGGCTGATTCGCGCGCTGATCGCAACTTGACCAGAGGTAAGATCAATGGGCTTGTCCGACATGAGTCTCGCCCACCGCGCCAACTTGCCGATGCGCTCGCATGAGAGCAGACGCTTGCGCAAGCATATCCGTGTGCTGCGCAAACGTCTTCTCCCACCAGATGTTAAAGCCATCAGTGGCAAGATCCAAAGATGGATAAGAGTGCTTGGCGTTCGACCTGGATCGCGCCGCAAAGTGCAACTCGCCTGCTGGGTTGTGTCCCACATATGCCATGTGTTTTATCTTCCAATCCTGTGTTTCGTAACCAAAGTACGCTGGCAAAGCGCCCTGTAATCTGTCGTCCCGTAGGGCGCAACCATCGCCGCATACCTGAAATGATCCTCCCATCGCCAAGCGCAGACCATCTGTTCAATTGGATACAGTCATTTCAGTTTGGCGAATAGACAATCGCACTGTGTGACAGAATTCCACCATGCAAAATCCTCATGCCTCGGTGCTACGAGAAGCAATCGGTAGAAAGAAAGTGATACCGCGATGCCAAAGACACAATTTGATCCAGAGCCGAGCACCTACCTCGTGGGAGGCGGTATCGCCTCCCTTGCCGCAGCGGTGTTTTTGATTCGCGATGGGTTTATCCCCGGAAGCACAATTACGATCATCGAGGAGTCGCCCAGAATTGGCGGCAGTCTGGATGCAGCCGGGAATCCGGATGACGGCTACGTGATGAGGGGCGGCCGCATGATCGAAAGCAAGTATCTGTGTACCTTCGATCTCTTTTCATCGATTCTCACTCTCGATGGAACCCGGACGGTAACGCGGGAAATCTTCGACTGGAATAAAACAATGAAGACCGCGTCGAAGTCCCGTCTCTTTCGGGATGGACACAGTATCGACGCGCCCGCGTTTGGCTTGAGCGAGAGTCATATTCTGACGCTTGAGCGCTTGGCGCTCGAACCTGAACAACTCCTTGGGCGAAGCGCCATCTCCGATCAGTTCGATCCTGAGTTCTTTGAGACGGATTTCTGGCATATGTGGTGTACGACTTTTGCCTTTCAACCCTGGCATAGCGCGGTCGAGTTCAAGCGTTATCTGGTGCGTTTCACCCACATGGTCTCCGGCTTCACCACGCTTGCGGGTATCATGCGAACCGTCTACAACCAGTACGATTCGATGGTGCTACCGCTTCATAGATGGCTAAAAGAACGCGGTGTGAACTTTATGCTGAAGACACGCGTCACCGATCTCAGCTTTTACTACGAGGATGAGAGTTATTACGTTGACCAGATCATCGTCAATGATGGCGCTTGCCTTAAAGAGATTGCTATCGAAAAGCAGGATAGAGTCATCGTTACGCTGGGCTCCATGACAGAAGCTTCCAATCTTGGCTCAATGGATTCGCCGCCGGCATTGCTCGGAAAGCCCGTTGAAGGTTCCTGGGCTTTGTGGGAAAAGATTGCAGAAGATCATCCGCAGTTTGGCCATCCGAAGAACTTCGCTGACCACATCGAGCAATCCAAGTGGGTGTCCTTTACGACCACTCTTCACGACCCAACATTCTTTAAACTTATTCACGATCTTACTGGCAACATCCCCGGAGAAGGCGGCCTGATCACCTTTCCCGGGTCCAGTTGGCTGGCATCGATTGTGCTGCCACACCAGCCCCATTTCATCGGGCAGCCAGAAGATGTGCAGGTTCTCTGGGGTTATGGGCTGTTCGTTGATGTACCTGGCAACTTCGTGAAGAAGCCCATGTCGGCATGCACTGGGCGTGAAATCATGACGGAGATCCTCGGCCATCTGCGCCTAGAAGCGCAAGCCGCCCAAATTCTCGGCACTGCCATCTGCATTCCCTGCATGATGCCCTTCATCACCAGTCAATTCCTGCCTAGGAGCAAGGGAGATCGTCCTCAAGTGATACCTGAAGGCTCGAAAAACCTCGCCTTCGTTGGCCAGTATTGCGAAATGCCGGATGATGTGGTGTTCACTGTTGAATACTCTGTTCGATCCGCGCAAAAGGCTGTCTACACTTTGCTTGGCCTGGAGAAAGAGCCGCCTCCCGTATACAAGGGGCAATACGATCCACGAGTTTTGCTGAAAGCATTCATGGCATTGCACGAGATTTGCGTCTAGGCAGTCAAACCTTGACTACGTTTTGTCTGGAACAACCTAAACAACAATTTACTGTTCATCGAGGACTCACTCCATGCCTGCCTTATTTGACCCCATCCAGATCGGCGAGATCACCCTGCCGAATCGAGTCATTATGTCCCCACTTACCCGCTTGCGCGGCACATCCGATCATCTTCCTACCGAACTGATGATCGAATACTACACGCAGCGCGCCAGCGCCGGCCTCATTATCACCGAGGGCATTCCTGTTGTCCCGCAGGGCGTGGGTTACGCGAATGTCCCTGGCATTTGGTCGCAGCGGCAGATCGAGGCTTGGACGCCAGTGACTGCATCCGTGCAACGTGCTGGAGGGCGCATCTTCGCGCAGATATGGCATGTGGGCCGTATCTCTGATCCGCATTTTCTGGAGAGCCGGCTCCCAGTTGCTCCAAGTGCTATCCGGCCTGCTGGTCATGTCAGCCTGCTACGTCCGGTTACGGAGTATGTCACACCGCGCGCCCTGAACAAGTCAGAGATTCCGGGCATCGTCGAGGGGTTTCGCAAAGGCGCGGAGAACGCAAAGGTCGCTGGTTTCGACGGCGTGGAGATTCACGGGGCCAATGGCTACTTGATTGACCAATTTCTTCAGGACGGTTCCAATCACCGCACCGATGAGTACGGTGGAACGATCGAGAACCGCGCTCGGCTCATGCTTGAAGTGGCCGATGCGGTGATCTCTGTTTGGGGCGCCAAGCGCGTGGGGATGCATTTGGCGCCGCGCGGCGATAGCCACGATATGCATGATTCAAATCCGGCGGCCACCTTTGGCTATGTGGCTCGCGAACTCGGCAAACGCGGACTTGCCTTTCTGTGTGCTCGCGAGTATTTCGGCCCAGATAGGCTGGGGCCGCAACTCAAGAAGGAGTTCGGCGGAGTCTACATCGCGAACGAAAAGTATACACACGCGCTGGCTGACCAAGTGATTCAGGATGGCGAAGCAGATGCCGTGGCTTTTGGTCAGCTCTTTATTGCCAACCCCGATCTGCCGGCTCGCTTTGCGAATCACGCGCCGCTGAACACACCAGACCCCAGCACTTATTTCACGCCTGGGTCGCGCGGCTACACCGACTATCCTGTTCTGCTTGCGTCACAGGAGTTGACGGCTCTCGTCAGCAAGTAAGTTGAGAGAGAGCCTGCGCAATCGAGGAAACGCCATGAATGAAACCATACGCCTGTTGCAGGCCCATCATAGCAGCCGCAGTTATAAAAGCGATGCCATTCCGGAAGAGATTCTTGATGCCATCATTGAGTCCGCGCATCGTGCTCCCACATCCATCAACAGCCAGCAGATATCACTTATTGTCGTACGCGATCCGACCAGCCGCGCACGCATAGCAGAAATCGCCGGTGGCCAGCCATGGATCGCACAAGCTCCGGTGTTCATCGCCGTAGTCGCGGATCTCTATAAGACTGGCCTCGGCGTCGAGAAATCCGGAGCTGAGCAGGTCATGCAACGCAGCCTGGAGGCGATCTTTTCCTCGGTGAGCGACGCAGGAATTGCGATGGCGACACTTATGACTGCGGCACGCGCTTTCGGCCTTGGCATCGTCCCCATCGGCGGAATTCGCCGCGACCCGCAAGGGATGATCGATCTGCTGAGACTACCAGCGAATACTTTCCCCGTAGCCGGAGTCGTGCTCGGTTACGTTGCCGAAGAGGCTCCGCAAAAGCCGCGCTTGCCGATTGAGAGCTTTCGTCACGAAGAGAAGTATCACCGAGATGCGCTGGAACCGGCTATTACCGCTTATGACCTGACACTCAAGGAGTATTGGTTGAAGATTGGGCGCGGGGACGGACTCACGTGGTCGGCCAATATGGCGCAGCACTACGGCACATTCTCTCGACGGATCAAGTCCATCGCTCAACAGCAAGGCTTCACGATCGAGGTATAACTCAATGAACGAACACAGCAATCATCGACACTTTGACGCTTTCCGTGGAAAACAATGAACGTCATCCACTTCGATGAGTTGAAACCCGTTCTTCGCCAGCAAGCCGCAGTAGTCGTTGCCCATCCAGACGATGAGATACTCTGGTGCGGCGGCTACATCCTGACCCATCCGGAATTTGATTGGCGTATTGTGACTCTTTGCAGAGCATCCGATCCAGACCGTGCTCCAAAGTTCAGCCAGGTTTTGCGGCAGTTGGGTGCGGAGGGTGAGATGGCGGATCTCGATGATGGTCCTGATCAAACGCCTCTACCGACCGGTATGGCACAAGCGACCATCACCAACCTGCTCGGCGGCAACAGCTATGACCTTCTGTTGACCCATGGCCCCAAGGGCGAATACACGCGTCACCACCGTCATGAAGAATGTTGCCGAAGCGTTGTTGAGCTTTGGCAAGCAGGCAGTATCCACACAAAGAAGTTATGGCTCTTTGCTTATGAAGATGGTGAGCATGCGTATTTGCCTCGGGTTCGTGAGGATGTGGATCGGCGGGACATTTTGACAGAGAGTGTCTGGCTTGAAAAGCGCCGGCTGATCACGGAAGTATATGGGTATGAAGCCGACAGCTGGGAAGCGCAGTGTACACCACGAGAAGAAGGCTTCTGGTGCATTGACTCGGCACGAGCGGCGGTAGAACGCACAGGATTGAGGGAGAAACAATCTTGAAAGTACTCGTATTGAGCGAATACCCAGCACCGGCAGCAGGCTTGGCACTGCAAGGTGAACTATTGTGCAAGGGCCTACATGAGATGGGCGTGGATGTTCGCCCGGTACATCTGGAATCGAATCTTGAAAAGGAATGGTACTTTCGCTGGTTCAAGCCGGACGTCGTGGTCGGCGTGGGCTTCTGGGGTCATCTTCCTAACTTGGTTCTGCATCCGCAGAAGTTTGGGATGAAAGCGGTTCCGTGGCTCGTAGCCGATGGTTATATCGCGGAACACCGTGACGTGTTGAATGCTCTGCCGCTGATTCTGGTCACCTCCAATTGGGTCAAAGAGGTGTATGTCAGGGATGGCATCCGGGGAGACAATATCGTGGTGTTGCCGGTGGGTTGCGGCACTGACCGGTACAAGCCGCACAGCCAGGATGACGTGAAGGTCCAATCGATCCGCGAAGAGTTTGGAATATCGAAGGATCAGTTGATGATCCTGACCGCCGGCGGCGATGGTGCCTCCAAAGGCGCGCAGGAAGTCATGCGGGCGTTGGCTCTGATCGATGCCGAGGCGCCCGACTGGAGATATGTCTGCAAGGTCTGGCCTCAACTCCGCACAGAAGAACAGAACCGGATCGACCTCAAACTGGCGGCGGAGTTGGGCATCAGCGAGAAGGTAACTTACTCCACCAATGTGGTCTCACAAAATTTCATGCCCTATTTGTTGTCGGCCTGCGACATCTATGCTGCGCCTTCGCGTCTGGAAGGGTTTGGCATGATTCAGGTCGAGGCAAACGCCTGTGAAAAGCCGGTGATCGCAATCGATGCCATGGCATTTCGCGACACGATGGTCCACGGTGAAACAGCATTCCTCGCGAAGGTGGCTGAGGAAAGAAAGATCACCGAGGCGCTCTACGGTGAAGGCCACGACTACCAGACCAGCCATCGGATCGTCTTTCCCAATCCGCGCACCGTTGAATACCGGGCCAGCGTGCCCGACATTGCAGAGTATCTATTGCGACTCATGAAAGACAGCGCGTTGCGAAAGCGCATGGGTGAAGCGGGTCGCAAACGTGTAGTTGAATTATTCGACTATCGTCAAGTTGCAAGGCAATTTGTTGAGATTGTTTCCGACCGATTGGGCATCCAATAGCAAACTTTAAGGCGCGCGTGCTCGTCTTTTTAACCCAGCACGCCAACGAGGCGTCCATGTCTTTCGACGATCAATCGCGAATCTCTATCGAGCAGGCTAAAGATGCGGCCCTAAACATCCTGCTGCATAATGCACAGGGGCCGTTTCAAGGACTGCCTCGCACTGCCGGGTGGGGATACCCGGAACCTTACACGCGGGATCTGATGATCTCTGCCCTCGGCTTTCTGGCAACAGGCAACCTGCATCTTGCCGACGCTTTGGAGCGCACTCTGGTTGCTCTTGCCAACAATCAGTCGCCTCATGGGCACATCCCATCCCTCGCACACGATTCGGCCAACCGCGGCTCCAGCGATTCAACGCCTCTCTTTCTCTTTGGTCTGGCGCTTTTCAGATTAGCGACCAATCAGCCTGCTTTTCTCCATGAGGCAGCAGAGAAGGCGCTGCGCTGGATGCAGTATCAGAGTCCCGACGACAGGGTGATGGTCTCCCAGTTGCCCACCAGCGATTGGCGCGATGAGCAGTATGTAATGGGATACGCTCTTTACGTGAATATGATCGTCTACGCCTATCTTCGCCTTTACGGAGAAGACGACTCCGCCGATCAGTTGCGCGGATTGATGAGCCGTTTGGAAGTGAGTAGCGAAGAGAAGGTCAGCTATGAGCAGGAGGCACTTGTGGAGCCTTCCGCGCCTTACTACGCGCTCTATTCGTACAAAATCATGAGCAGTGACCGCTTCGATCTGCTGGGCAACAGTCTGGCGATTCTGACCGGAATTGCCTCACCTGACCGGGCAGCGAAGATGCTGCTTTGGGTTGAAGCCGAGTGCGAGGCGATGCGGAGTCGCGGAGAACTTGCTGTAGATCTGCCGCCATGTTTATTTCCGTACATTCTTCCCCATCATGCGGATTGGTTGCCACGCTACGAGCGCTACAACCGGCCTGGAGACTATCACAACGGAGGCGTGTGGCCCTTTATCTGTGGCTTCTATGTGGCGGCGTGCGTAGCGGCAGGGCAGATGGATCTGGCGGAACGCAAATTGCTGGCGCTGACAGAACTGGTCAAGCCCTGGCATGAAGACGCGGCGGAATGGGGTTTCAACGAGTGGATTCACGCGCAAACCGGTAAGCCCAGCGGCCGGGATTGGCAGACCTGGTCGGCAGCAATGTACCTGTACGCTGCTGAGTGTGTGCAACTGCGGAAAACTCCGTTCTTCGACGGCATTCGCGGAGACAATGTGTGCGCAGCGATGTAGCCCCACTTCATGAAGGCTATGATACGGCAACTCAGCGCGGTACAGGAAGCGATTGAAGAACGTGAAAATGGAGCCGACTTCGCTACCATCTTGGCGGGAGACGAGATCAAGCAAATCGACCGGGACAGGGAAGCAGAAGACGCCCTCGACGAAACACAGGATAATGAAGCCGCCGAAGGTACGGCAAGTGTGCCTATTTCAGATTGTCTCAACCGAGGGGTTCACCCAAATGACTGTGCCCATTTTTGTGCCCATGCTCCCTCAAAATAGGGCACAATTCAGGCTGCATGGATAGCAATCCGAATATTTTTCACAGCGCGTAAACATATCTTGTATAGTGGTTTATAGCAAACGTTAGCAGCAGGAGGAATGGCGAATTCGGTGGCTCTTAACCGACAGGTTGTAGGTTCGATTCCTACCGCGTCCACCATAAAATCAATAACTTAGCTAGATTCGCGCTCTGCTTGCGCTCCGTTTGTCTGGAATGCAAGTTCAGCAACCCTCAAGCCAGCCGTACTCATCTCATCGGTGACCACATCCCCGTAAATGTTCATGGTCGTGCGGATGTCCGTGTGCCGCATCATCTTCTGTTGCACGGCAATCGGAGTTTTCACAGCGTCCAGCCAAGAGCGATAGGTGTGCCGGAAAGCGTGCGAACTGATGTGCCCGATTCCGGCGGCTTTCGATGCCCGCTCCAGCTCTTGCCGTGTGCCGGTGTAGGAGTAAGGAAGTCTACCGAGTTTGAACGGACTGGCAAAAATCCAATCCTCTGCTCCCGAAAATTGGGAAGACTGTTTCCAGGACTTCAGGCGCTCCAGCAATTCGCTCGCAAGGTTGAATGTCTTTGCGGACCCTTGCGTCTTCACATCGCCCACAATCTGATTCACGATGCCACGCCGGATGCTCAGCCTTGAGTCTAGCCAATCCACATCACTCCATCGAAGCGCAAGCGCCTCACTGAACCCGAACAAGCCACACGTAGTGAACCAGAGCCGTAAATTCGGCATGGAGCTAAGAGGATCTCATGCGGTCAAGTTGCCGCACATGAGCCTTTGCAAGAGGATTCTGCTCTGATTTGTCTCCTTCATGTGGGGAGGAATACAGTTGTTCTAATAGAGACCCTGCGTTAACGCGGTATTGGACGGAAAAGCGGAGACATGACCAGTCAGGAAATGAAGAAAACACTCTGGGAGGCGGCGGACAAGCTGCGCGCCCAGATGGACGCGGCGGAGTACAAGCACCTGGTGCTGGGGCTGATTTTCCTCAAGTACGTTTCCGATGCGTTCGACGAGCGGCGGCGGGAGGTGGCCAAGCTGCTGGCTGACCCGGCTTCGGAGTTGTTTTTCTCGGACGACGCAGCGGAGCAGGCCAAGGCGCTGGAAGACCGTGACTACTATTCTTCCGCCAATGTGTTCTGGGTTCCGCAGGTGGCGCGGTGGGAGACGCTGCGCAATCAGGCCAAGCAGCCGGAGATCGGTCGCCTGCTCGACGATGCGCTGGTGGCCATCGAGGACGTGAATCCGTCGCTCAAGAACATCTTGGACAAACGGTTTGCACGGACGCAGATTGAGCCGTCCCGGCTCGGCCAGTTGATTGACCTCATCTCCAAAATCGGCTTCACCTCTGAGGACAAGGCCAAAGACGTTCTGGGCGAGGTCTACGAGTATTTTCTCGGGCAGTTCGCCACGGCTGAGGGAAAAAAGGGCGGACAGTTCTACACGCCAGGGTCGGTCGTGCGTGTGCTGGTGGCCATTCTCTCCCCGCACAAGGGGCGCATCTACGATCCCTGCTGCGGCTCCGGCGGGATGTTTGTGCAGTCGGAAAAGTTTCTTGAGTCGCACGGCGGAAAGTCGGATGACGTATCCATTTACGGGCAGGAATCAAACCCGACAACATGGCGTCTGGTAGCGATGAATCTGGCGATTCGCGGCTATGGCTTTAATTTGGGCAAAGAACCCGCCGACACCTTTACGCAGGACCAGCACCCGGACCTCAAGGCCGATTACGCGATGGCCAACCCGCCCTTCAATGTTTCGGACTGGTGGAGCGCCAAGCTGGATGGCGATAAACGCTGGGCCTTCGGAACGCCGCCGGCTGGCAATGCCAACTATGCGTGGCTCCAGCACATTCTCTGGCACCTCAAACCCACCGGCCAGGCCGGCGTGGTGCTGGCCAACGGCTCCATGAGTTCCAGCCAGAACAATGAGGGCGAGATTCGCCGCCGTATGGTCGAGGGAGACGTGGTGGAGTGCATGGTGGCGCTGCCTCCGCAGCTCTTCCTTAATACGACAATACCTGCTTGCCTGTGGTTCCTCACCCGCGACAAAACCGCGCATGGCCGCGACCGCCGCCGCGAGATTCTCTTCATCGACGCCCGTAAGCTGGGGCGGATGGAGACGAGGGTGCATCGCATCTTTACCGAGGCCGATGTGGCCCTGATCGCCGACACCGCCCACCGCTGGCGGCAGGATGGCGAGGCCGCGGGCGACTACGCCGATGTGCCGGGATTCAGCCGGTCGGTGAAGCTCAAAGAGATTCAAGAGCACGGCTACGTGCTCACCCCCGGTCGCTATGTTGGCGCGGAAGCCGTCGAGGATGACGACGAAGCCTTTGCTGAAAAGATGGAGCAGCTGACCGCACAACTGGCAGAGCAGATGGCCCTGGGCGCGGAGTTGGACAAGTCGATTCAAGCAACACTCCTCCGAATGGGCTTCGATATTCCAGTGAAAGGGTAAAATTGTGCTATGGACAACCTTGACCTTACCTCACTAGCCAAAGCAATTGGACAGCTCGAAGCAGGTTTGACAATTTTTGCCAAAGATGACGAAAATGCGCTGCTTCGCGACGGCGTTATCCAGCGATTTGAATTTACCTATGAACTCAGCCACAAGATGCTGAAGCGATTTATCGAGGCAACATCAGCGAATCCCCAGGAAGCGGACTCCATGACTTTTCAGGAGTTGATCCGTGTCGGGAGCGAACAGGGGTTGCTAATTTCTGGGTGGGACAAGTGGAGGGACTTCCGTAAAGCAAGAGGAACCACAAGCCACACATATGATGAGGCAAAGGCGATTGAAGTCCTGAGTGTTATTCCAGACTTTCTTTCAGAGGCGAAATACCTCTACGAACAAATCTCCAAGAAGAACTCTTAAGATGCAAGACGCCCCCCCAATTGATGTTGGTGCCGCCGAATGGAAGAGCTTGCTCGGCGTATTGCAGGCGCGCGTTCCTGATCGAGAAGTTTGGGCATTTGGGTCGCGCGCAAAGTGGAAAGCGAAAGAGTTCTCCGACTTAGACCTTGCCATCGATGGCAAAACACCCATTCCGCTGAGCGTCCTCGCAGATTTATCAGATGACTTCGATGAGTTCGAGTTTCGATTCCGCGTAGATGTTGTGGACCTTCTCACAGTGAGTCCGGAATTCCGGCGGAGAATTGAGCAGGACCGAGTTCTCATCCAACGAGCGAGCGAAGTCACGTTCGTACACCTTGGTTCGGTTTGCTCAAAGATCGGAAGCGGCGCTACTCCCCGTGGAGGGAAAGAGGTTTACCTCGATCACGGTCCCGTTTCTTTGATCCGAAGTCAGAATATATATAACGATGGTTTCCGAGAGGATGGGCTTGCCTTTATCGACTATGCGCAAGCGGAAAAACTGGCAAACGTAGAAGTACTTGAAAATGATGTTTTACTCAACATTACGGGAGACTCTGTGGCTCGATGCTGCATGGCTCCATCCAAATTTCTTCCCGCCAGAGTCAATCAGCATGTTGCGATTATTCGGACCGATCCGGCTAGGTTGAATCCGAGATTCCTCCGCTTCTTTCTTGTCTCCGAGTTGCAACAGGATCGAATGTTGGCTCTCGCCTCATCCGGAGCGACGCGCAATGCGCTCACAAAGGAGATGATTCAGAGCTTTCTTGTTCCAACGCCGCCAATTCACGAGCAAAACGCGGTGGCAACGCTCCTAACTAATATCGAGAACAGAATTGAAACTCTTTATGCAAGCAATGCAGTACTGGAGGCAATAGCGCGGGCAATCTTCAAGTCGTGGTTTGTGGATTCTGATCCGGTGCGGGCCAAGGCCGAGGGCCGCGAGCCTGACGGCATGGATGCCGACACCGCTGCGCTCTTCCCCAGCGAGTTTGTGGAATCATCGCTTGGGAGTTTGCCTATTAGTTAT
>Ga0302280_1003082_pt1 | contig 12266 bp, 19 predicted proteins | sample III_Fen_E1_1_FD_198771 | JGI IMG/M metagenome (GOLD analysis project Ga0302280, IMG submission 198771) | Peat permafrost microbial communities from Stordalen Mire near Abisko, Sweden - III_Fen_E1_1 | ecosystem: Environmental > Terrestrial > Soil > Wetlands > Permafrost | place: Sweden: Abisko...
TTCTTATAAGTTGATAAGTATGAAAAAATAAGTGAGGCAAAAATCACAGATCATTGATGATGACTCATAGTTTAGGTAGATATCGTGAGATTTAGAATTGAAGAACTTGAGGCCTTGGCAAAGGAAACCTCTCTAATACCCCAAAAGCAGTATCAGATCGTGTCTATCATTGGATCGCAAAGTTCAGGCAAAAGTACACTCCTCAACTCACTTTTTAATACGGATTTTGAAGTGCTGAATCGAGCGCAACGCATCGGACAGACCACTAAAGGCATTTGGTTCAGCGTTTAGACTAATTCCAACATCATAGTATTGGATGTGGAAGGCAGTGATTCCAACGAACGCGAGGAGCGCACCGTACTCACTCTACTACTCAGAAAATTTAGCGTCGTAACTCACTATTTGCGTTTGCAATTTCTCATACGTTACTGATCAACATCTGGATCCAACAGATCGGCACGTTCAAAGGAGCACAGCTCTAAATATTAGAGGTGATACTAGAATTAAACCTCAAATTATTCGGAGTGTCGAAGCCAAAGCAGATCCTCTACGTGGTACGAGACTTCGTGGAAAAGAAAGAGAATGTTTAGGCATTGAGAAATCAACTGACATAGAAGATAGAAGACGCTTGGAAGAGGATTGAAAAACCTGCCGATAAGTTAAACGTAAAGCTCGCTGATATTTTCAAACTCAACGTGTTCTTCCTGCCTTCACGATTGCAGCAAAGGGAAGTTGCCAAGTGGGACAAAGGAATCAATTAACTCCGAAACTTCCTCATAGCTAGCACCACCGATCCATAGCTCACAAAGGACAACATTCCAATTGCTGACTTACCACAGTTCATGGCTAATATTTGGACCACTATAGAGTCTGATAAGGATATCAACTTGCCTGAGTAAAAGGTACTTCTTTCCAGCATGCGCTGCGGGCAAATCAAGAAGAAGGTTTTAGAGGCTTATACTGAATAGCTCAGATATTAGATTGAGAGATCGGAACGCAGTCTTAATTTAGATTTTGGCAGCAACACCCACAACATCGTGGGTAGGTTACTGGCTGATTACGATCGCGAGACAGTCGGGTATATTGAGTAAGAAGTGGATAAAGTTAAGTCAGAACTGGAGAAGGAGCTTTCGGATAAGATAGAGGAGAGTTTTCATAATCAAGCCAACCTCATATCTGACCAATGCCTCTTCGAATTCTTAGACGCAGCGAACAAGATCGTAGGCAAGGACAAAAGTATCGAGGATATCAAACAACTAAAGCCGAAGACTTATGATAGTTTTAAAAATAATGTGCAAAAGATAGCCTACAAGGAGGAGTGGGCAGCAGCAAGAGCGGAAAAGTTTGCACTTGAACTAGAGAAGAAGTTTGAGAGCCAGAAAGAGAAGATTATCAATGACTCCATGAAGGAGTTCGACAGAATACTCAAGAAACAGATGTAAAATGTGGTGAGCAACGCTTTTTATGACCGTGAGGTGTTCACTCAAAAATTCTGGATTACTCTCAGAGATGAGTTGCAGAAAGTGGCCTTCAAGTCTAAGAACTCAATCCAAAATCTATACAGCAAGTTGTAGTTGGGTGGAAAGAAGGAGATGAGGGAGAGCAAGATCAAGAGTCTGGTGGACAGAGCTCAGGAATATGCCGAAAAATAACTACGCAACTTTATCAGAATGAAGTGCATCGATTTGAGATACTTCATCATGAAACATTTCAATAATGAGTTCAGTAACGAGGGCGACATTCCCAGGCAATGGCCAAGTCTTAAGTAGGAAGAGATCAAAGCTTTGTTTGTAATTTCATGCTGATTTAGGAGGACAAAAAGAAAAAGTATATACGGCTTATTGAAACTTTTAAATTCGTTGATTTAGATTTTCCGGATAAAGACAATGAGAAAAGCAGCCTACCCAGTCAACGCATGAGCATGATTCATACATCTTCCAACGAGTTCAAAGACGAACTCATTGAATTCAAGGAGGAGAATGAACTCATGAAGAAACTGGAAGAGGAGATGGGCAAAGAACTCGAAGAGGCCTTACGCAGAAATGTACCTAAAATCTTATTTAGAAATAAGTATATTCGGCTTCTATTCCCACTTGGGCTTTTGTTGTCCTTGGTGTGGCTGCAATCGACGATGTCTTACTCTGGCTTTCCTCTCCCATGATAGCCCTCCCTCTCACTGTCATCATCGTTGTTGTGGTAATGGCCTTCGTCTTCGGTGGAAAAAGCCTTACTCAGCGATTATTAAGCGGGGTGAAAAGTGCTACTTCGGGTGCAATAGGAAATGCGACTCGCGCAGCAGCCAGTACTATTCTGAGGCAGGACTGAACATTAATGATGCGTCAATTAGTTTAATCATGATATCACTTGAATAGTGTCCTATTTGCTGGGACTATCAGTTTGAATAATGTATATATTGTTTAATTATAATCGAATAGGCAATGCAAAACTTGCTTAAGATGAGTCAGGAGCAAATCGCCAATCTCTCCTCCAAAATTATCGGGATTAAATCGCAGAGTAAGATGGACAGTGATCCTAATTTGAAGAACAACCCCGTCCCACTGGCCAAAAAATATAAGAAGAGATAGAAACAGCTGACTCCTGAACAGATTGAGGTATTCAAGCAAGCCTTTTAAATATTTGATCACGACCACTCAGGCAGTATCGACCAAGACGAGCTATAATCATTGTTAAGCGCACTCGGATTCAACTACAGTCCCTCTGAAGTGCAGAAAATTTTCGCTGAGGTGGACACTGACTGTTCGGGAGTGATATAAATGAACGAGTTCGTCACTTTTATGTCCAAACAGATCGTAATTATTAAATAACTAAGTTGGACACTTAGAGCTTAAAAGTACAAATCTTGAAGGTGTTCAGACACTTCGACGAAGATAACACCGGGTATTTGGACACAACCAAGATTCGCAACATGCTCAGCGAGTGTTTCTTCAATTTGGACGACAATGCGATCACCAACATGATCGCTGTGGCGGATAGCGATGGAGATGGAAAGATCAGCGAGTACGAGTTTCTGCGCATAATGAAAAAGGTGAAACTCGTTTGATAGTCCCCTGAGTTTGTTGATCCAAAATAGTCCTCATTCTTGAATAAAAATTAATTTTTGCAGTGATGTTATACGTCCAATCTACTTTTAATAAATTAGTCTAATCATAGAAGAAAAGAATAATATTTACAATGTTTTACTCGCCAACTAAAGAATTTGTACGTTTCAACACCTACCGCACTGAGGAGATCAAGGCTCTCAAGGACCGCATCCAGAAGGAGAAGGTCACTCCCGATTAAATTGCGTCCACGCAGGCGCGACTATAAAAATTGAAGAAGGAATACGATCTTTTACATCAGCAAGATGTAAGTATCAACCTAACCCAGCATTCCGAACTCAAGTCGGTCATGCAGAACAGCGAGGCAGCCATCAATTAATTGCTGCAGGAAAAGGCAGCCAAGACCAAGGAGGCAGATATGAAAAAACAAGAGATCGCGGAGATGGAACAAATGCAGATTGAACTGCAGGAGAAAGGCAGTGAAATTGAAGAACTGCTTCGACAATAGATCAAGGAAAAGGAGGAGCTTCTGTAAGTTAAAAAGCAAAATGATGAGCGCATCCTGCTCCTTGATAAGGAGTATAGTAATCTCAGCAGGGATAAGGAGAACCATAGGAATATCAAGGAAGAAGTGGCAAAGACTTAGGGCTAAATTAACAAGAAGTGGGATGAGTATTGGAAACAAATGGAAGACTGTAGAATGCTAAAAGATGATTTGACTCATCAGGTGTATGCTTCTAAGGAGGATTGTCAAAATCTAAAGGCGCAATGGGAGGCTGGCTAGAAGTAAATTGAAAAGATACAAATATTGATTGAGAAAGCCAAATTAAAGCAAGACCTCTTCAAATCAAAAGTGGGAGTATTGACAGCTTAAAAACAGAAGGCAAACGAATACTAATGGATGCTGGCCCAAGAGAAATAAAAGAGTGGAGTAGTTGAAAGTGTTCTACGGACAATTAGCTAGGAAATGGTTCGAGTCTAACGCTAATAGATGAGTTGCCAGAAGCAAATTAAAGACACCTTGACAAAAGTGAGCCAATAATAGGAGTTGAAAGCAAAACTCTAAGAAAAGATTGCTGTGGCTCGATCGAATCTGAAACAGCTGAAGGAAAAGAACGACAATGTACCTTTTGTACTATATAGTTGAAAACAAAGATGAACTCCATCTTTAAGAACGACAGCTAGCTCATCAAGACAATTTCCAGTAAGCGAGTCTACCCCAACTGCAAACCAGAAGTGATTGAGATCATCAAGAAGAGTGTATCACAGCCTTTCTAATCAAAATAAAACATTAGCCTACCGATATCAACGAAGATGCAGCCGCAAATCAATCCCTTCTAGCAGCGCGCCTTCACCGAGTTAAACAGAATAGTTTGATCTGAATATTCTACTATCTGAAATAATTAATAAAAATCAATCATCCAGATCAATGTCCAATTCCACAAACTGAGTTTTCTTGATGGGGAACTTGCTCATGGCATTGGGTTTGGCTATCATTGAAAAGGCATCCTGGAAACTGGTTAGTTCATTACCGTTGATGGCATCTTCGAAATTGGGGTTGATCATGGAGTGCATGTCGTTGGATTCCTCGATAAAGCTCAGAATAGATAATTCTTCATTTTTGTTGGTGCATATTCTGCTTTTGCTCATTTAGTTGGGCTGCCGCAATTTAAAGGGGCAGCTCTTGTTCCGGAGTCTTCTCTTCTTGTTGCCAGTCCGAAGAGCGATCTTCTCCTCAAAATGAGCATGCACCTTGGTCCAGTTCTGCCAATATCTAATCAGGTTTTCCTTTTAATGAAGTTGTTTCTGCAGCTAGGGCAGTTCCTAATCGTAGAACTGTTCGTAGTACTGGATCTTCCTTTCGCTGGTGACCTTGGTCAGTTCCTTGAAGTTGTTGCGGTAGAATTAAATCTAGACCTTATTATTTCTGATGGCTGTTTATAGTTTGAGACATGCCTATTGCAGCAACTTGTGCTGCTTGCTCTGAGTTTATAAGTTCCTTTGGAGTTTCTTGGTCTAGGTCTTGAGAGCACTGTTCTAATAGGAATATTTAGTAACAATAGCCTTGAGTTTGTTCAGTTAAATCGAAGGGTTTATAGATTTAACGGTCGTGATCCTATTTTTCTAGTTGTGACGAGTCAGCTGCTAATCGAGGAGGATGTCATTGCTGATGACTGCATTCTTCTTTTTGGTAGCGTCACACAGTGACCTCTTGTAGGTCAGCCAGTCATCTCTATCCTTGAGAGACCTCTCACACTGTAAAAGCTGATTCTTAATATTCCTAAGTTCCTCTTCTCTCCTGGAAATAACTCCCTTCAGCTCAGCATTCTCAATGTTGAATCTGCTGACCAGCATTTTCAACTCATTCATTTAATTAAAACATGATAGATTTAGTCTGGTGACGCAGGAGTATCCCTGTTATTTCTATGGAGATGCCTGTTCCTGCAGATCACTGACCATCCGTTCATTGATTTGGCACTTGCCTCTGAGTTCCAGTATCTTGTCTTCGTAGCTAGCTAGGATTTCCTTGAACTAATTCTAATTTTCACAGATGAGTTGGTTCTTCATGAGGACATCGCATGAAAGCTATTAATTGGCTTTGTTCAATCTTTGTATGGTCTGTTCCAGTTGTTGATTTTGTGCTCTGAGGTGATTAGCGAGCACATCAGAAGCCGAAGGGGAGGCGTCCTGCAGGAGATTGTTGAGTTTCCTCAAGGATTGATTGTGAGTTTCGAGTTATTTAATCCTTTCTACAAGCTTTGAATTCTCCGAGTTGAGGTGCATGTATTTGACCCTGATAGCGTCCTGGTTGCTAAAGTTAGTCTGTCTTTCTAAAATATTTGTCATCTGTACTGCTACAAATAATCACTGTTATAAGTTGAACTACCGATTTATTTCTATACATTTACTGCAAGTCGGCTAGGAGGGGGCTATAAAATATTCAAATCAGTTCCGCTACTACCCGTCCGATGATTATTGTACCATCTACCTGAACCGGGAGTATTCGCTACCTAATCGCCCTTTCATTTCATTCGTAATTTTATCGGGAATTTCCGAAGGGGATATGGAGGCCGAAGATTTGGCAGCGGCTGGCTTCCTCTTTTGTGGCGCTAACATCTTTTTTAAATTTTATTCACTCATCAAATTCAACTATTATTTCAGAGTCTGAACCATCTAGAACATAGCTGGGATGTTTTTGTAGTCATCCGCCACTGAAAACTCGCAGTGACTGATTTCGCGGTCAATCGGAAGGATACCCGTCAGGTGGCGCACCTAATGATCCCAGACTCGAGCTTTAAAACCCACTAATTTTATAATCCTCGACTCCAGACGAATCTACCCCTTTGGGCTGAAAATTGGAGTGTGGTAGTTATAGATTTGTAAGGCAGGGTTCCATATATGAAAGCGCAATCCTGGAAGGGAAGGGCACTCTTCAAAATCTTTGAGGCGCAGGTTGGACTATTCTTTGAGTTCAGGATTGATCACAATTTCGTAGTCATTGCTTCGAACGTTGGAGTAGGTGTTCCATTTGGCGGTCTAAATGAGAGGCTGTTTCAAAATAGCGAACATCCTTTGGTTGATTCTGATTTGATTAGCCGACAGGGAAACGATTTTGTTCTGCGCAGCAGTGGACGTGAGAACTTAGATCTATTTCGCAAGTGTTTTGGGCGGTAAAGTCACGTTCATGAGAGGGACGTAGGATTCGAGCAGTATTTCTCCGCATCCGAATTGGGTAATATCTCTAAATTTCTTTAAATTTCTCATGTGCAGGGGAGATCACAACTAAATATTAATAATATGAGCTTAACCCTATAGTTACAGCTCTGCTAATGCTAATCGGAATTATGATGCACTATCGCATTATAAATTATAAATACATGAGCGTAGCGACTGAGACACCCTTCGACCTGCTGCAGAAGCGAGATAAGGAGCGACGATTGATGCTCAAGCAGAACATCTATGACAGAGACCCCAAACATCGAGCGATCAGCTATAATTTTAAGAGAGGCATATCCGAGCAATAAGACCACCTCCAGTCCGAACAAAAGCCACACTAGAAGTTCCAGTCCAGCAGGATTACCTTCAACACCTCGCTTAAAAAATCGTTCTTCTATAGGAAACTGCTGAATCGCACCATCGACAGCCACCTCACTTCAGAAGAATTTCAGAAGGTGAAGGATAAGTTTGATCGAGTGAAAGAGGAGGACAGGCAGAACTCGAACAAGTCAATTTTGTTCAGAGAAATATGGGAGCAGGAGCATCAGCGTACGTACCTTTTCAATTCTCTTTATGAGGATGATAATAATAGTTTAGAAGTTGTTTCTAAGAATAATGAAGCCAATAAGTATAAGCCTGCCACTGTCGAGCCTAGTCAGCAGAAAAAGGAGTAGACAGATGGAAGCAGGAATATTGAGGATATCAGTTAAATTAGTAAGGAGAGGAGGGCGAATTTAACCTTCAACCTGGAAATTATGGGCAATAAAAAGAGCCTTAGGTTCAAAGACACCATCCATAATAGCAGCAAGAGAAGCCGCCCTAAAATTTATAAAACCTTAGACCAAAATGAAAAGCAGTGCGTTGAAGTAGACTCTAAGCCACTGGTGTCAATATAAAAAACTAATGAGAGTGAACCAAGCAGCAACAAATGCTCCTTCTTAAAACGGTTTCGACTTGAGAACATGGGTGTATCTGAGGAATAATAAAACCCCTTTTTTAAAATCAGCAAAATAGGACATAACATATTAGATCTTTACAAAGATGGATTGCAGAGTAACGAAGCAGGATCTAAACTGCGCCGCAAGCCAGAATCAAAGGAATACCCCTACACCAGTCAGTAAAAGCGAGAAGTCAAAAGTAGTTGGAGTTACGAAAAGCCTTTGTCATAGGCCAGCCGTTACTCTAGGAAATAATCATAGAAAAAGATATTGTTCGTGCCTACACTCAAGAAGCCAGTCGCTATTCACTTTACCAACGACATCAAGGGTTGGATGGTTGGGCAGGATGCCGATGAGTTTGCCATCGACACTGCGTTTTAGAAATGATCTGTTTTTTAATATTACTGCATCAGCCAGAGATGGAATGATCGCATACTCTGACTATAATTATTTAATACCACTCGAATGTACGGAACAGGGTATTCGGGCATGGGGAGTTTCAGTGGGTTGGGAGGAATGAGCAGCTACGGAGGAGGAGGACTCGGCGGGTACGGAAGTAGTTATGGCAACTATGGTGCCAGTAGTTATGGTACATTACCAGTCATTTAGGGAGTGGATTGACTCAAAACAAACCAGCAGTAGAGGCAGATCCAAACAATCCGGAGCAGCAGCAGAAAAACGAATAAATAAACCAGCGTAAGGGTGTTGTAATGCAGGCAAGACGCTGTTTGAGGAGTTGTTCAAAATGATGGGAGGATTGAAGTCCATTCTCGAGATGGGATTTGCAGCCATTGCATTGGCTAATTTCTGGACAAAGAGCATCGAGATATATAAAAAGATGATGTAGTCGATGCAAGGCATGGGAAAGTCCTTCATCTCGTTTGTTGAATCTAAAATCCCAACGAAAATGCTTTCAGATTTAACCAAACCGGAAAAGAGGGGAAAGGTGATGAAGTCCATCGTGCTATATATGATGCGGATCTGTGCTGTGGTGCTGCTATGCATTGGAATAAAACTGAGGCAGGATATCATCAAGGAAGCCAAAAACAAACAACAAGAAATGATAGAAAAACTGGAAAAACTGAAAGATGGAGAGGTCGAGATGAGGGAGGAGGATTAATCCCATGAATAACTACTATTGGAGAATGATTTAGTCAGTAAGGAGGCCAACCTATGATTCTTACCTGTTTATACTAATCAATTTATTAATAGAAGGTTGTCCATTGATAGGATAGAGCCATTATAATGTAATCTATCTTAACGAATGTTTAATAGTTAATTTGTACACCACAACAGCAACTCCTACTCGCAGAAAAGCCACTCACTGCCCATCTACAGCCATTATAAGCCGAAGAAACAGTATCAGACTCCTTTCAAATCTTTGGTGACGACAAACAATACGAACAATGTTACTTTGTCAATGTATTCATTTAAGTCTAAATCAAAGAGTAAGACTAATCAATACTGCAAATCCATAAATAACAAACCAAGAAAAGCCAATTTCAGTCATGCGACAATCAAAAACAATAAAAAAAGGTCATAAAAAGCTCGGCCTAAATCATCCAAAAATGCAATTCAACGCGAAAGACAGCTGAAGAGTCACTTTAAACCGAATCCTGCATCCGATTTATAGCAAGAAAAGAAGGAGCGAAGTGTGAAAACGAACAAATAGTTTTACAAGCACATCCGATAATCAACTCACAGCCAGTCAACCTCAGTCTTCCTGTCCAAAATATCAGATATCTTTGATTTAGTCACTCTGAGCATTGCTCTACCAGCTGAAGTCTAGACATTTTTGGCTCGTCCCCTCAATGAGTTGAGAGGTACATTGTACAGAAATGGAAGAACCTAGATGAGCACAACCCTTACATAATTTAAAAACGGCTGCATGAATATTTACAGGATAGCTCCGTCAAGTGAAATAACTCTATTTAATAGGATAAAGCTGCCTGCAAGCAATAGATGGAGCTCATCTGGACATTCTTCGAGATTTCAGAGGGAATAATAGATGAGAAGAAGATAGCAATACTATTACAATCTAAAGAGCAAATTAATGAATGACAACAACACTGACAGTGCCACTTTAAATAGAATTTAAAATCGACTGGATTAGTTCCTCTAAAAATCTCTAAAATATCGCAAGGTATTCATCTGAAAGCAATAACAATAATCTGCTGTGTTGTATACCTGTTAAGAATGACTGATATTTGGGTATAATCTTTACTAACGAATGTCTCCTATTACTTTTATTAAATATTTTATTAAATATTCCTTTTATCTTTCAAGAGTTTATCCCACCCAATTCAAAATCAGCCGCACCATGCCACTATCATCAACAACCCCTTAGTAAGTGATTTTGTAATGGCGGGAGTTTACCAAATAAAAGAGTCATTATTTATAGGACTGTTAAGGTACGAACTATTAAAAGAGCAGTGCAAGTTGAAATATGCTATAATTGATTTAAAAGTAGGAACCATGGCCGATATCATCCCCGAGTATGATAGCTCTGACGATGAAAAGCCCAAGGAAAACCAACAGAAAAAGGACCAGGGCGCCAACCTCACTGGATGGAACGAGCTTTTCCTCAAGGATGAGCTCAAGAGAGCCATCCGCGAGTGTGGGTTCGAACATCCAAGTGAAGTCCAGATTGAAGGAATCCCTCTCGCCCTCCAGGGTCACGACATCCTCTGCCAAGCTAAGTCCGGGATGGGCAAGACGGCAGTGTTCGTGATTTCCATCCTGAACCAGATTGTTCCGAATGAGGATCACTACGAACCTCACCAAGCCATCATCACCTGCCACACACGTTAACTGGCCCATCAGATCTACAAAGATTTCAAAAGATTGGGTATTTATTTTCTGATTTAGGAAGATATTTCAAAAAACCCTAATTAAGATATGGATGCTACTTCGGCGGAGTGCCTCTTGATGATAATGAAGTCGAGCTCAAAGATCCTGCGAAGACTCCTCACATCATAATTTCAACTCCCGGACGTCTGTATGACCTCGCCAAACATAAGTTGATCCAATTCGACAAGGTACTCCAGTGATTATTTAGTGTAAATTCTTCGTGATTGACGAATGTGACAAGGTGTTGGGCAACGCTAAGATGAGAGCAGACATCCAAGACATCTTCGTGAAGACCCCTCACCACAAGCAAGTGATGATGTTCAGTGCCACTATGCCTGAGGAAATGAAGAAAGACTGCAAGAAATTCTTGCAGAAGGAGAGCGAGATCTTTATTGACGAGGGAAAACTCATCCTCCACGGACTGGCCCAGTTCTTCGTCTACATCAACGAGGTACGCCCAAAACCATTTAGAATAAGAAGTTTTAAAAACTTACTCATCTCCTTGACACTCTGGCCTTCAACCAGCTGATCATATTCGTTAACCGAGTCGACCGGGCAAAGAAATTGACTGAATTGCTGAGACAGAAGCTGTTCAACCCCATCTGCATCCACTCCCAGCTCAAACAGGAGGAGAGAATCAAGAACTACGATCTTTTTAAGGCCAACGGCTCCCGTCTCCTAGTGGCGACTGACTTATTCGGAAGAGGAATCGATATCGAAAGAGTCAACCTTGTCATCAACTACGGTAACAATATAACAACGCAGATTTTCCGACGGAGAGAGATACCTATCTGCATAGAGTTGGTCGAGCTGGTCGTTTTGGAACAAAGGGCCTGGCAATTAACTTCATCCGAGCTGACGAGGAGGAGAACAACGGCGAGGAGGGCGGCAGCGACAAGGCTGTACTGATGGATGTGCAAAACGGATTCAAGGTGAAGATCCTGGAACTGCCGAAGGAGTTGGATACGTCCTTATACATGTGATCTGTTTGGAGAAATAGCAATGAATTTGATGGAGGGTAATGGTAATTTGGGTGGTCAGAGATGGCTCGAATGAAGGTGATTTCATTATCCTATATCTACGTTATTATCCTATATGCTGTCCATGCAGTATAATCTGTTATGTGGAATAAATAATGAATAAGATAGGTAGATTCAATGAGGCTGCCTATGCTTGGCTCAGTAATCCTTAATGTGCTTGAAAGCCCTGGGATTGCGAATGGCCTCGCAGAGTCGGTGTCTATATTTGATGTGACTCCTAAAATTGCAGATCCTCGAGTTAAAAATATAGTTAAGCGAGTACTTCCGTAGAAAGAGATTGCTAACAATACGCATGCAGCGTGCGTACTTGTAATCCATCCATAGGCGACGCAAATCAGCAATGGTGTTGATGGTCTTCTTCATCTCTGTCATCTCCAGGATGAAATCATCGAATGGTACGCCGGTGTGCATACAGATCTCGCCAACAACATTCTTGTATTTCTCGATAAAACTTATGATGGCCTTTCCATAGTTTTTGGGGATGTTCTTGGTTTAATTCTTAATCTTTTTCTCATTGAGTTCATCTCTGTCGCCATCTTCCTCTTCAAGTTATTCTTGGCTATTCTAATCCTATGAGACTCCCTTCTGATGAGTGATCATCCACGATTTTTCATTGAAGGTATTAAACGTGAATTGAGGTAGTATGGGGGTGTAGGAAAACT